>Ga0222622_10000661_pt1 | contig 13170 bp, 9 predicted proteins | sample PLM2_5_b1metaG_FD_177335 | JGI IMG/M metagenome (GOLD analysis project Ga0222622, IMG submission 177335) | Groundwater sediment microbial communities from an aquifer in East River, Colorado, USA - PLM2_5_b1 | ecosystem: Environmental > Terrestrial > Soil > Riparian zone | place: USA: East River... | reverse complement strand
CCGGCCGGGACGGCACCTACCACGAAGGCCTGGGGCAGCTACCAGTGGCCGCGGTGCACCACGTAGGTGAATGGGCGCCGGTCGGGCCGCTCGATTGGCATGAGCGGACGGTCGGCGGGGACGCCGAGGCTGATCAGAAGGGCGCAGAACCGGTCCTCGGGAAAGCCCAGCAGACGCCGCGCCAGCTCCTGATCGTGCACGCCGGCATGGGCGCTGCCGATGCCCAGGTCGGCGGCGGCCAGCATGATGCTCATCGTCGCCTGGCCCAGATCGAACTGGATCAGGTCGCGCGCGCGGGGGTCCTCGGAGCCGGGGGCGACCAGGGCGATCGTCGCCGCCGAGCCGGCCACGTGGCCGGCGGCCTCGAACACCCCGGCCAGCTCGGCGAGCTGCTCTGGGTCGGTGCAGACGACAAAGTCCCAGGCCTGCTGGTTGCCGGCCGAGGGGCTGCGCCGCCCGGCCTCCAGGATCCGATCCAGGTCCTGGGACGCGATCGCCCCCTCGCCGTAGGACCGCACGTTGCGACGGGACCTGATCGCATCCCATGTCTCCACCTCGACCTCCCCAGACTCGTCCTCAGCGCCGGCGGCGGCGCCCCCAGCGACCGATGAAATACATCCCGGCCGTTCCCGTACACCGGCACCCTCCACCGCGTGGCCGACGACGTCTCCGGCGAACCCGTCATCGGCCGCGAAGCCGAGATCCGCATCGCCCTCGCCCGCCATGAGCCAGCCTGCCTCCGAGGGCTGCGGAGCGGAGGCTAGTGTCCCGAGTTACTGATTCGCTTCGAATTCGTGTCGGTGAATCTCCTGGTCAGACGGCTGAGCGCCGCCTGAGAACAGCAACGGATCAACGATTCGGGACACTAGCTCGGCGATGTCATTCTGCTTGTCATTCCACCAGGCGCTACTCGGCCTGTCAGGAGCGTACTGGCTGGACGACCCACCTGACCTGACCTGCAGGGACCGCTCGCACCAGCACCCCCTGGAGCGTTGGCGGCTGTCTTGCATGGCTGCTCTACCTGGCCCTGTCAGGCGCACGAATGATCTGCATGCGTGCCAGTGATTTGCCAGCGGCCGCGCCGCATGCCGCCTCGTAGCACCCCATTTCTCTATCGTCGATGAGGCCAGCCACTTGTAGTTCTGTAGAGCGGAGCGTGGTGCCGCGTTGTCTCCCGAAGGGGCCGACCATCGATGGTAAGGATGGGGTCGCCGGTTCGATTCCGGCGGGGGGCTCCACACACACGCTGACCAGCTGAAACGCTTGTCAACTTCGCGGTCGGGGCCGGTTGAGCGGGCGACGCTGGTCGTCTTGGCCTTCGGGGTGGTGTTGGGCGGGTGTATGCCGGATGGAGAGCACTTCCCTGGTTAACCCGTTCGGTTCTTGACGAGCCGTCCCAATGACCCTATCCGCCTATGGAGCGGGGAACGCGCGTGCTGCGATGAGGCCCGATCCTTGCCGTTGGGGTGCCCTTGCTGAAGAGTCTGCGTAAAGCCGGTTTGGCCGAGCCTGGTTCGGCCCGAAGCTGTGCCCTCTGCCACGGTCCATGAAGCTGGCCTCTCGGCGCCACGTAGGCGAACGGCCCCCGCGGGGGGCCTACGGGGGCCATTCGCGCCTGTGCCGTGGAACTGCCCGACGGCGCCGCTGTGGTGATGCGCTCTCCCCATCAAGGCGGCTGTGCGACGGTGAGGTAGCTGCCGGCAGCCATGGTGGTGGGATCCCACGGTGTGACCGCCGGATGGACCGATTCTAGTCCCTTTGCTACGGCAGATGTCTTCCTGCTCGGCGGGGGACTGGGTGCATCCTTCGCCGCACCTACCGCGATGCCCTGACCTCGAGCAGCGTGGCCAGCTGCGCCCGGCTGGAGACGCCGAGTTTGGCGTAGACGCGGCCTAGATGGTTGTCCACGGTGCGAACGGACAACTGGAGCCGGGTCGCGATCTCGCGGCTGGAGGCCTGGGCGGCAGCCAGCATGGCCACCTCCCGCTCTCGGGGCGTCAGCACCGACAATGGCATGGCCGGGCCGAGGCCCGGGGTGCGGGCGCCCTGGCAGGTGGTGGCCAGGGCTGCGGCCCGCTCCTGGGAGGCGTTGGCGCTTCCCTCGCGCCCGGCGGCCCGGTGAGCCCGGGCTGCGGCTGCCTTCGCCTCGGCGGCCAGCAGGAGCGCCCCCAGGTCCTGGAATGCGGCCCCGACCCGGTCCAGCGCCGCCCCATCGTCGGCGGCCAGCGCGACCGCCGAGCTGGCCAGCAGCGCTGCCAGCCGGCCCTCCAGCAGGCCAGCCAGTTCCTCCAGCCGCCGCCGGACGCCGGCGGGAGCGCCCAGACGTGCCACGTCGTGCAGGGCGGCCGCCTCGAGGGTGTACTGCTTGGAGGCCCGGGCCATGTCGGCTGCCTGGGTCGCGAGATCGATGGCTCTGGTCAGCTCGCCCGCAGCCGCGGCCACCCACGCCTTGTCCAGCTCCACCCAGGGATCAAAGTAGCGGTTGGCCTCGCCGGCGCGGGCGTCCGCGCGATCCAGCCAGCTCGCCGCCGCCTCCTGGTCGCCGGCCAAGGCGGCCACGCTGGCCAGCTCGGCCAGACACCAGCGCATGAACCGATAGGGATCTTGCTCATCCAGAAGGGCGACCGCCTCCCGCAGCCACGCCTCGGCGGTCGCGACCCGGCCCTCGGCCTTGGCGACCAGGCCGCGAAAGCCCGCCCAACCCCCCGTCCGCTCCGATGAGCCGTCGGCGACCGCAGCCTGGTAACCGGCTTCGGCGATCGCGCTGGCCTCGGCGAGCCGTCCGGCGCCGAGCAGCACCTGGCAGCGGACCAGGTTGAGCTGGGTCTCGCCCCAGGGCAGATCCTGCGGGTGGGCCCCGGCTTCGGCCAGCCCGCGGTCGGCCACGGCCAGCGCCTCACTGAGCCGACCAAGCGACCCCAGGGCGGGTACGGCCGCGGTCGCGGCCCACACCAGCGCCTGGGCGGGCGCCTGCGGCCGATCGAGGACCCGGCCGGCCACGGCCACCGCCTCGAGAAGGCGGCCGTCGAACAGCAGGATCCAAGCCAGCATGGCGACTGCTTCCTCGCCTCCCTCCTCGGCCAGCGCGGCCTGTTGCAGGACCTCCTCGGCCTCGGCGGTCCGCTCCAGCCCCCAGTAGAGGTTCCCGGCCTGAATGCTTGCCCAGCGGGCCCGCTCGGCGCCCTGGGCCGGCGGCTCCCCGTCCATGACCGCCACCGCCTCGGCGTGGCGGCCCTGCCACTCGAGGGTCTCGGCCAAGACTCGCACCGCGGTCGGGCCACCCCCGGCATCGACCGCGGCGCGGGCCAGGCGTTCGGTCAGCTCGTGGTCGAAGCGGGCGACGGCCTGCCGGGCCGCCTCCAGGAGCAAGTTCGGGTTGCTGGCCACGCCGGCTTCCAGCTGCCAGGCGCCCACCCGCAACAGGTCGTCTCGCCGTCGTAGGGCGCCGGCGCCCAAGGCGGCCGCCAGCCGCTCGGCCACCGCCCGCGCTCGGCTCAGCGGCAGGACAGCCCGCAGCACCTCGCCATACAGCGGGTGGGCGAGCCGGGCGAGCACGCGACGACCCGATCGCTCCAGCACCAGCAGGCCGCCGTCCTCGGCCGCCTGGACCGCATCCTTGCCGACCAGTCGTTCGAGGACACCGACGCCCAAGGGCTCACCCCAAGCAACCAGCTCGACGGCATCCCTGGCCTCCTCGTCGAGCGTGCCGAGGCGGGCCTGGACCAGCTCGGCCAGGCGCGTCGCGCCAGCCAGCTTGCCCCTCCAGCGCCACACCTTGTCCACCTGGTGCAGCGCGCCGCTCTCCAGCCCGCCCAGGACCAGCTCGCGCAGGTACAGCGGGTTGCCCCCGGTGATCCGCCCCACCTCCTTCCTGGTCACACCGTCGACCGGCCCGCCGAGGGCGCGCTCAAGCAACTCGGCGGTCGCCGACGGCGGCAGCTCCGACAGGTCCAGGCGGCGGGCCAGGCCATCCTTCCAGAGCGCGATCACCGGGTCGGGGGCCGGCTCGCCGGTCCGAACCGTGGCGACCACCACGGCCAGGCCCCGGAACGCGAGCTGGTGCACCAGCGCGGCCGAGGCGTCGTCCAGCAGGTGAGCGTCGTCGACCCCGAGCAGCAGCGGCCGCCCACGAGACCGCTCGGCAAGCAGCTCGGCGGCCCGGCGGAGGGTGTCGAGGCGATCGTCGCCGAGGCGCTCGGCCGGGGGCAGCAGATGGGAGACGGCCCCGAACGGGATCGAAGCGGCCGCCCGGGTTGCCGCCAGCCACTCGACCTCCCACCCCGCCGCATCCGCCCGGGCCAGGGCTTCCCGGGCCAGCCTCGTCTTGCCGATCCCGGCTCCACCGGCGAGCACCACACCGCCGCCATCGGCGTCCTCGAGGACGGCAGACAGCACCTCGAGCTCGGACCGGCGCCCCACCAGCGGCCACGTGACGTCCACCCAGGCCTCCTATACCGACCGGACCGGCCAATAGAGTAATCAACTACTCAAGACAGGGTAGCCGCCTGGGAATAGCGTCCGGTCGGGAAACCGGGAGGCGGCCGCTCCGGTTTCCCGACGTGCTCACGGCGGTGGGGTTCCTCACGCCGCGAGCCGTGCTCGGTCCCGGGGGGGCGGCGCCGGGCGGCTTCGGGGGGTCGCCGCCCGGTTCCGACCCCGCCGGATTGCGGTCGCCACGCCTCTCTCCCAGACAGAGCGCATACCGAGGTCGTGACCTCGACGGGGACGATGGCTTGGCCCCGGCATCTCAGCGTTTGCCTGGAAGTGAACGCATACCTTTGCCGAAGGAGAACCGATAACTTTGGCCCGGCGGTCGGGCGCGACCTGCGAGAACGGCGGTCCGCACAGCGGTTCCTGGTGGTTCCATGGTAAGGATGGGGTCGCCGGTTCGATTCCGGCGGGGGGCTCCACATAGGCACTGACCAGCGCATACGCTGGTCAGCTCCGCATATGGGGCCGGTTGAACGGGCGATGCTGGTCGTCTTGGCGTTCGGGGTGGTGTTGGACAGGCGCATGCCGGATGGAAAGCACTTCCCTGGTTAACCGTTCGGGTTCTGGACGAGCCCGTCCCAAGACCTTGTCCCCCTGCGGCACACGCGCTGCGATGAAGGCCCGGTCCCTTCTGACCGTTGAAACGCTCGGGCTCGAAGGCCTGGTCAGGCGCGGAGGAAGGCGAGGACGGCGAGCACCCGGCGATGCTGGTCGGGCGACTCGGGTAAGCGGAGCTTCTGGAAGATCTGGGTGACGTGGGCTTCCACGGTGCGTTCGGTGACGACCAGCCGGGCGGCGATGGCCCGGTTGGACATGCCCTCGGCGATCAGCCCGAGCACCTCCCGTTCCCGGGCGCTGAGTCCGACCAGCGGGTCCTCCCGACGCCGTCGTCCCACCAGCCGCGAGACGATCGTCGGGTCGATCACCGTCTCCCCGTCGACGATGCGACGTAGGGCGTCAACGACGGTGGCGATGTCGAACACGCGCTCCTTGAGCAGGTAGCCGACCCGTTCGGGGTGCTCCTGGAGGAGGCGCATGGCGTAGCTGGGTTCGACGTACTGGGACAGGACCAGGACGCCAACCTGGGGATGCTCGGCGCGGATCGTCTGGGCGGCGACCAGGCCCTCGTCGGTGTAGGTCGGCGGCATCCGGATGTCGACCAGCGCCACGTCGGGGCGGGTCTGGCGAACATGGCGGAGCAGGTCCTGGGCGTTCTCGGCCTCGGCGACCACCTCGATGCCCGCCTCCCGCAGCAGGCGGCTGATCCCCTCGCGGGTGAGCAGGACGTCGTCGGCGACGATCACCCGCATGGGAGCTCCGCCCGGAGCCGCGTCGGCTCGACCGCCAGGCTTCCATCCAGCGCGCCGACCCGGTCGGTCAGCTGGACCATCGCGGCGGTGCGATCGATGCCGTCGTCCTCGACCGTGACCACCAGCCGACCACCGTCCTGATGAACGCTGACGGTGGCGTGGCTGGCGCCCCGGCCGGCGGCGTCCTGGAGTGCCTCGGCGACCATCAGGTAGGCGGCGGTCTCCACCGCAGCCGCGTAGCGCCCTTCGACCGGGTCGCGGATCTCGACCGGGAGGGCGGCGGTGTCGACGAGGCTCGCCAGGGCTGGCGTAAGGCCTGCCTCGGCCAGGATCGCCGGGTAGATCCCGTGGGCGAGTTCCCTCAGCTCGCTGAGAGCGGCCTGGGCCTGGTCGGTCGCCTGGGTGAGCAGCGATCGGGTCTGGCTGTCGTCGTCGGCTTGGGTCTGGGCGCGGGCGAGCCGGAGGTCGTAGGAGAGGGCCAGCAGTCGCTGCTGGGCGCCATCGTGCAGGTCGCGCTCCAGCCGCCGGCGTTCGGTGTCGCCGGTCTCCACGATGCGGACCCGGGAGGCTCGCAGCTGGTCGAGCTGGGCGAGCGCCTCGGCCTGCAATCGCTCGTTCTCCAGCGCCAGCCGGACGGCGGCGCCGAGCTCGCGTTCCAGGTCGGGCAGCGCCGCGGTGTGGGAGACGACCGCGATCCGGCGGCCGTCGCGAACCAGCGCGGTGATTGCACGCCCGGGCCCGGCCACGGGCTCGGCGACCGGCCGGCCCTTGGCGTCCACATAGCGCTGAGCGTCAGGCAGCCAGTAGGCGATCTGGAGCTCGGGATCGCCGACGGCCTTGGCGAGCGCCGCCCGCAGAGATCCGGGTGGGGGCGCCTGGCCCAGGCTGGTCGCGATCTGGGCGACGGCGCGGCGCTGTACCCGGGTGCGGACCGTCGCCCATACCAGGCCCGCAGCGAGCAGGATGACCGCGGCGCACCCTACAGCGAAAATCCTGCGGAACGACGGGTCGGATGGATCTTCTAGCGGCCTCCGCTGTAGCGCGATCGCGTGCGCGATGACCGTGGCCGCAAGCAGGATTGCTGGCAGGGCGACCGGCAGCAGGGCGCGGCGAGCCGGCCCCGAGTCCCGCAGCAGCCGTCGGCCACAGAGCGTCATCAGGGCGGCCGCGGCAGCCGCGATGAACCAGCGGTCCGCCACCTCGATCCCCCGCGCGAGGCGCGGGAGCGAGTGGAGGAGAAACACGTTGTCGGTGCAGTTGGCCCAGCAGTTGGGGTCGAAGAAGGGGTCCCGGAAGAGGGCTCGGCCGAGCGCGGCGAGCGCGGCCTCCAGGTAGACGGCGGCAACCAGCGTCCGGGCCACCACCCCGTGCAACCGGCCTCTCGGGTAGGCGAGTGCCAGGTGCAGCAGCAGCGGGAAGGCGAAGCCGGCGGCGAGCATGCCGAGGGTCCGGACCAGCGGTGGCCCCTTGTCCCAGCCGACCCACACGGGCGCGAACCAGACCAGACCGGCGAGCATGGCCAGGTCGCCGATGCACGCTGTCCGCCGGCTGAAGGAGGTGACCAGGCCGGCCACGACCAGCGCGAGACCGGCTGCGACGGTGAGCGTGGCGATCGGGCCGGAGCGCCCGGCGTAGGTGGTGAACCGGCCGGGCCCCTGCGCGATGGCGAGGGCGCCAACGCCGACGGCGACCACGGCCGGCCCGGCTGCCAACCGCGCCAGGTTCGCCCGTTGGATCAGGACCGCCGTCATCGCGCGATTGTGGCACGCCGCGACTGGCGCGGAACCCGTGCTGGCCACAGTCCGGGACTGGGGCAGGCCACGATGTGCCCGGCTCCGCCGCCGCCTAGCGTCCCCCTCGACCCTCGATGAAAGGAGTGGGACCATGCGCTGGATGAACGGCCGAGCCCGGCTCGCGACCGTAGCCATCGCCGTGATCGCGGCCGTCGTGGCGGGGGGCTGCAGCGGCGGCGGGGGAACCGACGACAAGGCCGGCGGCTCGGGTGAGCCGGTGGTGCTGCGGATGGCCAACGCCTACGGCGACCTGGACGTTGTCCCTGCAGTCCAGTACTTCGTGTCGCGAATTAAGGAGCGTTCCGGCGGCAACGTTCGCATCCAGGTCGCCAGCACCTGGGGTGACTACGCCGACGACGCCGAGCAGCAGGTGGTGCGGGCCGTGGCCGCCGGCAAGGCCGACCTGGGCTGGGCCGGAGCACGGGTGTTCGACACGATGGGTGTCACCAGCTTCCAGGCGCTGCAGGCACCGATGCTGATCGACAGCTACGCCCTCGAGCGAGCCGTGGTCGCAAGCGACATGCCAGGCCAGATGCTGCAGGGCCTGACCAAGGTCGGCGTGCGCGGCCTCGGGGTTCTCGCCGACGGCCTGCGCAAGCCGATCGCCGTCAAGCACCCCATGCTCGGCGTGGGGGACTGGCGCGGGATCAGCTTTGGCACCTTGAAGTCGGCGGGTCAGGCCCAGGCGATCCGATCGCTCGGCGCGACCCCGATGGAGGTCTTCCGGCGCTCGCGGAACGAGGCGCTCAAGGACGGCAAGCTCCAGGGGTTGGAGATGGACCTGCTCGTCTACGAGCGCAACGCCATGGCGCAGCCCGCCCCGTACGTGACCTCGAACGTCACCTTGTGGCCGCAGGTGGACGTCCTGTTCGCCAATCCAGGCCGGCTTGGCGCGCTGACCGGGCAGCAGCGCGGGTGGCTGCAGCAAGCGGCCCAGGATGCCGCGGGCCGCTCGCCTGGCCTCGCCGACCGCGACGCCCAGAGCCTCAAGAACGCGTGCCAGTCGGGGGCTCGCTTCGCCAACGCCTCCCAGGCCGACCTGGCAGCGTTGCGCAACGCCTTTGCCCCGGTCTATGCGAGCCTTGAGCAGGACCCCGTGACGAAGGCGTTCATCCAGCGGATCCAGGCGCTGAAGCGGTCTACGCCGGTGGAAGCGCCGCTGGCCATCCCGGCGGGCTGCACCGGCAAGGCGCCCGCCCATCCCGCCGCGAGCACGGGGACGGCGCCCGCCGACCTGAACGGTACCTACCGCTACCTGCTCACCAAGGAGGATGCCCGCAAGGTCGGCGACCCGGAAGCCGACGAGTTCCCATTCCTCGCCACGGTGAAACTGCACGACGGTCAGGTGGAAGGCGGCTGCTTCGGCCAGGGCGCCACCTACGCGGTCGACGGTGACCGGATCAGGTTCGAGTCCCCTGCATACGGCTACAGCCTCACGTTCACCTTCGCGGTGGACGGCAAGGGCAACCTCCACCTGACGCCGGTTCCGCCGATGGACAAGGGCGACGCCTTCCAGTGCTCGTACAAGGCCTGGACCAGGATCGGCTGACACTCGCTGTGTGCGCTCACCGCGCCTGGCCGCCGAGGGGGATCTCGGCGGCCAGGCGCGTCCCGCGGTCGGGGACGCTTTCCACTCGGAGCGTGCCGCCGAGGGTCTCGACCCGGTCGGCGAGCCCTCGCAGGCCCGATCCGTGCGTGGGATCGGCCCCGCCGACGCCGTCGTCGGCGATCTCGACCTTGACCCGGTCCTCGCTGGCCGTGACGGCAACGGTGACGCGGGACGCGGCGGCGTGCTTGGCGACGTTGGCGAGGGCCTCGGCGCAGACGAAGTAGGCGACCACCGCGACCCGCTCGGGCAGCTGGTTGCCCGTGACCTTGATCGTGACGGGAAGCGGGAGGTCCTTCGCCAGGGCCGCCAGGGCGCCCTCCAGCCCATGCTCGGCCAGCACCCGCGGATGCAGCCCGTGCGCTAGCCGGCGCAGCTCCTCCAGCGTTCGCGCGAGCTGGTCCTCGGCTTGGTCGAGCTGCTCCCTCGTTCGCTCGTCGGAGGCCGATCGTTGGCCGCGGCGCAGGGTCACCGCCAGCTCCCCGAGCCGAACCTCGGCCCCGTCGTGCAGGCGACGCTCCAGCCGCCGACGCTCCTCATCCCGTGCCGCAAGGATCCGTCGACGCGACGCTGCAAGCTCCACGACCCGGGCCTGCACCTCGGCTCGGAGTCGGGCGTTGGCGGCGGCGAGCTGGGCCGCGGAGGTGACCGCCTCCAGCAGCCCCGGGTCCTCCAGCACCGTCGGGTCGTGGACGAGCGCGGCGACCGGCTGGCCCTCGCGCTCCACCATGGTCACCGAGCGTCCCGAACCGGCATCGGGCACGGAGAGCACGCGGCCCTCGGCGTCGACGAACACCGCCCGGTCGGAAAGCCAGTAGCCGATCTCAAGCGACGGGTCGCCGAGCGCCCGGGACAGCTCGCCGCGGAGCGTGCCCGAGCGGGCCTCGCCGAGCTCGACGACCAGATCGGCGACGGCCGCCCGCTGCCATGGGGCGACCAGCAGACCTGCCAGTAGACCGCCGGCAAGCACGCAGAGCGCCACCTCGTAGACAAGCAGCGTCGGGCCGCTGACCTCCTCCGGAGGCAGCAGCAGACGAGCTGCCGCGATTCCGGCAAGCACTAGGCTCAGCCCGGCAGCGGCCTGCAGGCCGATCAGGCGGGCCCGTCGGGCCCCGCCAACCGCCTGAACATACTCGCGCGCGCAGACAGCCACCAGCAGCCCGGCCAGCAGGATCGTAGCGGCCTCGCTCCGCCAGATCGGCGTGATGACCGCCGCCGCATAACCGACCGCCACCGCTCCCCGGACAAGCCGCGACCCTGGCCGTCCGGATGGGTAGGCGAGTACCAGCTGCACAAGGGGACCGCGGTGCAGGTACACCAGGTGTGCCGCCACCCAGGCCACCGCCGGCACACCAAGCTGTGCGAAGTTCCATACAAACCAGGTGAAGCCGGTCGCCGCCATCAGAGGACCGGTGCGGCTCTCCGGTCGCCGAGCCCACGCAATGAGCCCGCACGAGATGAGGGTCCAGCCGACGGCAAGATCGGGAATCCAGTGGCGCGGATCGCCCCAGCCGAACCCAACCCACTCGGCGGTCAGACCGAGCGTGACGCCGGCCAACCCGACCAGGCCAAGCCGCCGCCCCATCGCGCTCAGCCGGTCAGTGCGGCGAGCGCCTCCCCGGACAGCCCGCTCTTGGGGATGAACCCGCGCGCCGGTGTCGCTTGGAGGCGGGGCCCATAGGCTGCCGCGTCACGGCTGGAGATGAGCACCACTGCGGGGGGGTCTGGCGCCGCGGCGAGCTGCTCGGCCACGGCGAGGCCGTCGAGATCCGGCAGTTGAATGTCGAGCAGGACGATCTCGGGCCGCAGGACGGCGACCGCCTCCACGGCCTCCGCTCCGTTGGCCGCCTCACCGACCACGTCGAAGCCCTCGGCCTGCAGCAACGCCCGAGCCGAGGCTCGAAACGCGGCATGGTCGTCGACGATCAGCACGGTTGGACGCATGCCGCTGATCGTCCCACATGCCACCAGAGCACACACTGTGGCCAGCACCAATCATGGCGATCGGGAGCTACCCGGGCTGCGCTCAGCGTCGCTGGCCCCGGCAACGCGCATCGTTCTACCGGGTCGAGAACTGTGGCCAGCCACAACCACATCTTGAAGCCACCTCGGATGTTTCGGCCTGCAGACGGGCCGAAGCTTCTCATCGGGCCAAGCCAGCGCATGACGGAGGGGGGGTGTACGGGCAAGGACCGACGAGCCAGGGTCCCGGCCCATCCTGGCGAACTGGAAGGAGAATCCCATGAGGAACCCGTTGAAATGGCTCACGGCCATCGTGCTGTGTGCCGGCATGGCGCTCCCGGCGTCGCCCGCCCAAGCGAAGGTTCCCGGCCCAAACGGCCGGATCGCGTTCAGCCGCGGCGACCGGGATGACAACACGGTGACCTACACGGTGAACCCGGACGGCAGCCACCTGCAGCAGCTCTTTGCTGGGTTCTCTGGGGGCCCGCGCTGGTCGCCGGACGGCAGCCAGGTCTCGCTCCTTGCCCCCTGCACCGACGGCGAGGAGAACTGCGCGGCGACGATCGTGGATCCCGACACCGGAACCTTCCGCGAGTTCAAGTGGCCCGATCCCGCCCTCGAAACCCACTGCAGCTTCGGCTGGTCTCCGGACGGCACGCGACTCGCCTGCGAGAGCTTCGGCGTGACCGACCCGAGCCGCAACGGCATCTACACCATCCGGGCATCCGACGGCCGCGGCCTGAGGAGGGTCACGTCCAATCCTGATGGTGACGACATCCCGGGCGACTACTCGCCCGACGGCAACCGACTTGTCTTCAGCCGCATCGATCCGAGCCGCCCCGCCAAGGCGAACGTGGCGCTCTTCGTTGTCAATGTCGATGGCAGTGGCGTGCGGCGGATCACCCCTTGGGGTCTCCCGTTCTTCGAGGACCCAGGTCGCTGGTCGCCTGACGGGAAGACCATCCTGTTCGACGACCGGATGTCGCTGTTTGTCGTCCATGCGGACGGTTCGGGCATGGCGAAGGTCCCACTGGTAACCCGCAGCTTCTTAAGGCTGCAGAATCCCGACTGGTCGCCGGACGGCGCGAAGATCGTTGTTTCGCTGTTCACGGCAACTGCCCCGGGCACCGGCCGGGCAGGCATCTACACCGCCAACGCGGATGGCAGCGATCTCCAGCAAGTGACAAGCTCCCCGACCTTCGATAGGGGTGGGGACTGGGGGCCGCACCCGTTGGCAACCTAGCGGGCAGATGAACGCGATACGGAGCGGTCAAAGCCACCCGACCGGTGATGAGGGATCGATCGGGAGATCCTGCACTGGCTGAAGAACAGGATGTTGCCCCGACCACCGGAGCCCGCTCCTTCGGTGGCCGGGGTTTCCTCGCGGTGGGACGATAGCTGGGGCCTGCGCGACCTTCGGCTTGGGTAGCGTTCAGCGTTCATGGTCAGCGACGCTCCAAGCGGTATCCCGGAAGCCAGCGCCCCCGGCCCAGCCGGGGGCGCTGACAGTGTAGAAAGGGTGCTCAGAATGGCGGCTGGTCGTTGAAGTCGCCGCCGCGTTCGGCCTGCCGCTCCCGCCCTTGGCTACGGTCGCTGGTGGCACGTTCGCTGGCGCGTTCGACCTTGGCGGTGGCGAACTTCAGGCTGGCCCCGACCTCATCGGCCTCGATCTCGGCCACCGACCGCTTCTCGCCTTCTGGGGTTTCCCAGCTGCGCTGGCGGAGCCGGCCGGTGACCATGACCCGGTCGCCCTTGGCCAGGGAGTCGGCCAGGTGCTCGGCCTGGCCGCGCCACACATTCACCTTGAAGAACGAGGTCTCGCCGTCGCGCCACTCCCCGTCGTGCTGGATCCTCTGGGTGACCGCCACGCGCAGGTTGGTGACCGGGGTCCCGGTGTTGGTGAAGCGCAGCTCAGGGGTCTCGACCAGGTTCCCGGCGATGGTGGTCTGGTTGTCTGCAGCCATCATGGCTCCTTCGTACTGGTGTTGAGAGTGCTGGGTTAGCGTTC
>Ga0222622_10000658_pt1 | contig 13186 bp, 12 predicted proteins | sample PLM2_5_b1metaG_FD_177335 | JGI IMG/M metagenome (GOLD analysis project Ga0222622, IMG submission 177335) | Groundwater sediment microbial communities from an aquifer in East River, Colorado, USA - PLM2_5_b1 | ecosystem: Environmental > Terrestrial > Soil > Riparian zone | place: USA: East... | reverse complement strand
ATCGGCTTCAAAAACCGCAATGCCTCGGGTAAATCGCCGAAACCTTTACCGAAAAAAATCGCCGGCGACCATGTACTAAATGAGTTCGCGCCAATCGAGCGCGAGCCCGTGCCACCAATTTCAACGTCGAGCCCGACGGATACAATCGCTTCGTGCGGGCCATTCTTCAGGAACTGATATTTTCCGCCCAGTTCCAAATTGCCGAAGCCATTTGTCGTCTGTCCTTTGTGTGGATTCAGCACGCTCAGGGTCTCGCCGATTTCAATGCCGAACTGCGGCGTAATGCGTTTGGCGATATCCACCGAAATGTCGGTCTCGCGCGTGCCGCCGTCATCCGGCGTTCGAATCGTGCTGACGGTTGGAAGTGAAAGTTCGTCGGAGACAAACGGATCGTCCGTCGAAAGCGTCGCCGGGAAAAATCGCGCCCCAGCGAATCCATGGCCAAACGCGTGGCTCGTCACGCCGAGCTCGCACACTGCGCAAACGAGCGAAAGAAGTAGAGACAATCGTTTGATAAATATTCCTCCAGTGTGATGGGAAAGCGCCGGCTCCAGGGCGTGACGATTCCCCGGGTTGCGAAAGGGAAAGCTGCGGACCGTGCACACGCACGGCGTAGCCGACTCAAGCGCGAACTAAGAAAAAAGGCGAGCGCGGTGGCGGAACGGGCGGCGAATGTCCCAGTTCAAACGAGAAGCAATCACGTATTGCGTATTCGAACGGAACGAACGGATGCGTGATTCGATTCGCAAGAAGTGCACAGATCATATCGATCTTCGGTGACGATGACCGCAAATCCTGTTTCTTCTCCGAATTCTTGCCTTTGCTGACCACGTTACAAAGCGAGCAGGGATGTGCGCCATCGAACGTTTGAGCAATCGCCTGACACAACGGCGCGCGCTTGGAGTAATCAATCACCATTGTCGTCCACGCGAGCGATTGCAAAGCGATCCAATGCAAACCAATCGATAAACAAAGCGCACTGATCGTGGCGATTCGGCCGGCGCAGCGCAACATGACTGCGAGGCTAATCACCGCCTTGTTTCATGTCAATTGTCGTCGGCGCGATTGCAACGACGCTTCGCGTCGCCATCGGTTGGCAGCCGATGGGATACAGGCTGGTCCCGCAATCGCGGGATGCTCCCCAGATTGCTTTCATACTTGTTGAGATTCGATTGTCAGCTTTATCGCGGTCGCGAAATCCAAGGGCAACGGCGCTTCAAAGGTTTTCCATTCACCTGTCCGCGGATGCCTGAACCCAAGTCTCCATGCATGCAACATTTGGCGCGGGAAATTTTTTGCAAATCGCTGCGCATAGATTTTATCGCCGAGAACGGGATGGCCGAGATGATGAAGATGCACGCGGATTTGATGAGTGCGTCCGCTATGCAGACGGCATTCGACTAGCGTTGCCTGATCGCTCGAGCGAATGGCGCGATACTCGGTTTTGGCAGTCCGACCACGGAGGGAAGTCACCTGCATTCGTTGGCGACGGACCGGATGTCGGCCGATTTTCTCGTCGATTATCCCAGCCGGTTTGCGCAGTTTCCCGGCGACCAGCGCGAGATAAATCTTTTCCACTGTGCGCGCGGCGAACTGTCTGGATAATTCCCGATGCGCAAGGTCGTTCTTAGCTACCACCAGACAGCCGCTTGTTTCCTTATCAAGCCGATGAACTATCCCGGGCCGCTCTTTTCCACCGATCCCCGATAACGTCGTGCAGTGGCTGAGCAACGCATTGACCAGAGTGTGTTCGCGCTGGCCGGCACCTGGGTGAACGGTGAGCCCGGCCGGTTTGTTAATGATGATGAGATCGTCGTCTTCGAATAGAACGTCGAGTGGAATCGGCTCCGGGAGTGTCTCGATTTTCTCCAGCGGCGGCTCGACGAGATTAATCTTATCGCCGCTACGAACAATTTGCCGTGGCCGGGTGGTTTGCTCGTTGAGCCGAACAAATCCGGTGCGGATCAACTGCTGAATGCGCGACCGCGAATATTCCGGAAGCCGCTTCGCCAGAAATTGATCAAGGCGCAGCCTGGCGTCGTTGGCCGAGACGACAAACTCGATAGGCGTCGAATCTTTCAAGGTTCCGGAACTAGGTTAGAGCAAGACCAAGGGCAAGAGTAGGCGCGGGAAGAAGAAACAACCGGGGGTGAATGAATCTCGCGCCTGAGAGTCAGATCTTAGACGAATCGTTGCCACAGAGGCTCTTTGGCACGATGTTTTTCTGCACATGGCACAACAAAACCCGCCAACGCCACCACCATTTCCTTCACCGGAAGAGCTGAAGACCAAGATTACGGAGTTCATGAAACAAAACTTCGGCGATCGGGTCTCGGTTGCCACCTTTGCTGAGCCGGAGCCAGCGACAGCAGAAGAGAATGAGAAACCGGAAAGGGTCGACCACGAGGAATTCGAATTCAATCTCCTGCCTCGCGACATTAAAACCCATCTCGATCGGTTTGTCATAAAGCAAGAGGAGGCTAAGAAGGTCCTCGCGATCGCCGTTTGCGATCACTACAACCATGCCAATTATCTACGCCAGCTTGAGAAGGAAGATGCCAGGCGGGCGGAGGAGATCGAATACAGTAAACAAAACGTGATCCTGGTCGGGCCGACCGGGGTCGGCAAAACATATCTGATCAAACACATCGCCGATCTGATCAAAGTGCCCTTCGTAAAGGCGGATGCCACAAAGTTCAGCGAAACGGGTTATGTCGGTGGCGATGTGGAAGATTTGGTGCGCGAGCTGGTACACAAAGCCGATGGCGATGTGAACCTCGCGCAATTCGGAATCATTTATATCGATGAGATCGACAAGATCGCCGCGGCTGGAAATTTGATCGGTCGCGATGTAAGCGGACGCGGCGTGCAAACGACGCTGTTGAAGCTCATGGAGGAAACAGAAGTACCGGTCCGCAGCATGAACGATTTACAGGCGCAGCTACAGGCCGCATTCGAATTTCAAAGACGCGGCAAGGCAAAACGCGAGACGATCAACACCCGGCACATTCTCTTCGTCGTGAGCGGCGCTTTTGAGAAGTTGAAAGAGCAAGTAGCGCGGCGTGTGCGGCAGGGACAGATCGGATTTCAGGCCGAGCCGGTTCAAGTGATGGACAACGAATTGTTCCAGCATGTGACGACGCGGGATTTCATCGAGTACGGCTTTGAGCCGGAATTCATTGGGCGCTTGCCGGTGCGAGTCGTTTGTGAGGAGCTCGACGCCGATGATCTTTTCAGCATCATGAAATACTCCGAGGGCAGTTTGCTCCGGCAGTACGAGCGTGCATTTCGAGCCTACGGTATCGAGATCAGTTTCGAGGAAGAAGCGTTGCAGCTGCTGGCAGAGGCTGCGGCAAAGGAAAAGACCGGCGCGCGTGGATTACTCACAGTGTTTGAGAAATTGTTCCGCGATTACAAATATTATCTGGCCGGCTCGGGGTTAACCCAGTTGCGCGTGACAGCAGACCTCGTGCGCGAACCGCGGCGCGTGCTCGATCGCTTACGCGTCGAAGGACACAAACTGGAGGCGCAAATGCTCGAAGCCGGTGCGCGTCAGTTTGCCAAGAAATTCAGCAACGAACACGGATTGGAAATTGTTCTCGATGACACTGCGATACAGCGCCTGGTCGAGCGCGCACAAACTGAGCGGATGACCATGAGCGATTTGTGCGCTCATTTATTCAAAGATTATCAGTTCGGATTGAGCCTGATCAAAAAGAACACTGGCCGAACGAACTTTGTTCTTAACGGCGAGGCAATCGACGCTCCGGACAAATTCCTGAGCGAACTGGTGGTGCAGTCCTACTACCCTGGTTCGATCGCGCAAAAAGCCTGATAGTTGATGAAGCGATTGTTGATCACAACGCTCGTAATTGGCGTCGCCGTCGCTTTCGCCGTCGGCGGACTGCATGCCGGCAAGGCTCTGGCAGGTGTTGAAAATGCCGGTGCACGGTTTGTCTCCGATTATGGCGGCGCGACGAGAATCGTCAGCGAAAGGTGGCAATACGTTTTTATCTTACTGATTGCTCTTGCTGTCGCGTGGCTCAGCCTGAGCATCCTTCCACGATGGCGCAGCCGGCTGCTGATTGGCCTGTTGTTGGTGGAATTATTTGCCCTTTCATGGGTCTGCTCCCTTTACCGAGTATTTTTCCAGCCGATTCCCTCAGTTCTTGCGCTGGTATTTGCATTCGTGCTCGCTGAAGGCTGGTCGGGTTTCTTACGGAGGGACCTCTCGCATCTGGTGAGAACATTTTTTGCCGATCGCCTTTCGAGAAAGGAATTTCGCCGTATTAGCGACGGCACAGCTCCGTTCGATCCCCGGCCGAAGCCATACCAAGTAAGTGTGGTGGTGTGCGATATCGCCAGCAAACTTGCATTCGCGAAAGATTCTGAGCCCGCCGCCTTTGCGGAAACCACGGCAAAATTTATTCGCGAAACCACTGCGCACCTCATTGAACAAGGTGCTTACCTGCACGCCGCCGACGGAGAAGGCGTCGTCGCGATCTTTGGATTTCCAACTCCGAACTCTGAGCATGCCCAACAAGCAGTCCGCGTTCTCCTCGACATCAACAAGAAGTTCCGCGAGCGCCGCGAAGATGGCGAAGACATCTTTGACAAACGAGGTATCTGCGCGGGAATCAGCGCGGGGACGATCGTTGCCGGTGCGCTGAAGGACACCCAGCGTCCTCTGCTTCTGGCGAGTGGCGAACCGATTGACCTGGCCCGCAGATTCTGCGCCCTGAATCGTTTCTACGGATCAACCGCTCTGATGGACACGCCTACTTTTGATGGAGTAAATGACACCGTTGTTGCGCGCCCGATTGACTTTGTGAGCGGGCTCAATTCTCATGATCGGCTTGAAATTTACGAGCCGCTTTGGCTTGCTGCGGAGGCCAAGCCGGAGCATATCGCGCGCCGGGATTCTTTCTGGAGCGGCGTGGTTCTTTATCGAGAAAAACGCTGGGCGGAAGCATACAACGAATTTCAGAAGGCACGGGGCTCCGAGGAGGAAGATGATCGTCCATTGCAATTTTATTTGCGCAGGCTTGAGCCGCTTCTGCTTCAGTTGACTGAATCGCCCGCGGAATAAATCTGTTACAGAACGGATTCCTCGTAGTGAACCTGAGCGCGATTTGAGAAGAACTGAATATCCCGCGGCAATCCGGAATTTGATCGCGCAACTGCGGCAAATGCCTGGAGTGGGCCCTCGCTCTGCCGAGCGGATCGCACTGTGGATGGTGCGCGCGCGTAACGATCAACCGGAGCAGATTGCGCGCGCTATCGCAGACACGCGCCAGTCAATTCATTCCTGTAGTTTGTGCGGATTCTTTGCTGCTGGCGACATCTGTGAGATATGCGCGGACTCCTCGCGCTCGTTGGAATTGCTGTGCGTTGTAGAACAACCAACTGACATCCTTCCTCTGGAAAAAACTGGCGCTTTCCGCGGCCGATATCATTCTCTCGGAGGCAAAATTTCACCGCTCGATCACGTCGCTCCTGAAGATTTGCGCATCAAGGAATTACTGGAGCGCATCGACAGGGAAAAGATCACTGAAATTATTTTCGCATTGCCCGCCGATGTGGAAGGTGAAGCGACGACAAATTACATTGTCGATCTCTTGAAGGAGCAATCGGTCGCGCTCACTCGTATCGCCCGCGGCATTCCGGCCGGCGGCGGTCTTGAATCGGCCGATGAACTGACCCTAGCAGCTGCGCTTTCAGGCAGAACGAAAATCTAATTGTTCAAGCGTTGAAGGGATAAACGGTTCGCTTCAACGCTTCAACTTTTCAACGCTTTAACGTTGCGCTAGCGTTAGCGCAAACATGTCCTGCGCAAAGATTAATCCGGCATTGCACCAGGCGCGGAAGCCGCCCTGGATCAAAGTGCGGCTGCCGTCGAATCCGATTTTCTTTTCGACGAGAGCGCTCATTTCCGATTTGCGCTTACACACTGTTTGCGAGAGCGCTCAATGTCCAAACCGCTGGGAATGCTGGAGCCGGGGAACAGCTACCTTCATGATTGCGGGTGACCGATGCACGCGCGCCTGCGGGTTTTGCGCGGTGACAACGGCAAAACCTTTTGCCTTGGAAAAAGATGAACCGCAGCGCGTTGCCGAAGCGGTGCGCCGGATGAAGTTGAAGCATGTCGTAATCACTGCCGTCGCGCGCGACGATCTCAAGGATGGCGGTGCGGAACATTTTGCCCGCACCATTGCAGCAATCCGCGAAATGGACCCTTCAATTATTGTCGAAGTGCTGGTGCCCGATTTTCATGCCCAGGATTGGTGCATCCAGATCGTGCTCGATGCCGGCCCGGATATTTACAATCACAACATGGAAACGGTCGAACGCCTGACACCGCTGGTGCGCTCCCGCGCGAAATATCGGACGTCCCTGCGAGTTTTGCGCCGGGCGAAGGAACTCGCGTCCGGCAGCGGCCGGATTGTCACCAAGAGCGGCGTGATGCTCGGCCTGGGCGAAAAAGAGCCGGAACTCTTTCAGACGATGGACGATTTGCGCGAGGTGGGCTGTGAAGTTCTGACCATGGGCCAGTATCTGCGCCCGACTCCGGAACATTTGCCGGTCGTTGAATACATTACGCCGGAACAATTCGGTTATTACGGCGACATCGCACGCCGGAAAGGTTTTCTCTACGTCGCCTCCGGTCCGCTGGTTCGCAGCTCTTATCACGCGGCCGATTTTCATCCGGTGGTGCGCCGATGAGGGAGTAGATGCCAGGCGCTACACGTGCGCTTGCAATCGTTGGCATTCCGAGCGAAGCGAAGCGCAGTCGAGGAATGGAGCGGTTGGGGAAGCCGCGACATAGACGGGAAGACCGGAGGTTGAGCGAAGGGGAAGTGAGCGAATCAATCCCTGCACTAGATATTGCGATGTCTCCAGCCTTCGCATAAAGCTACGGCTTGGCAGGCGACTTCGCTCGACATGACAGAAATAAGATCTCAGACAGCCGCGGTTATTCCGGCGTATCAGGACGAAAAACACATCGGCGACATTGTCCGGCGGACCCGCGAGCGCCTTGACCACGTTCTTGTGATTGATGACGGCTCGAGCGATCACACTGCACAACGCGCCCGCGAAGCCGGCGCCGAAGTGATTGTTCACGATCAAAACCGCGGCAAAGGCGAGGCAATCAAGACCGGATTGGGGCAGGGGATTGGTCGAGAAGTCGCGTGGGTGATCCTTCTCGATTCTGACGGTCAACATCTTCCCGAAGAAATTGATCGGTTCCTATCAGCAGCAGCGTCTGCGACGCGGCCAACATTTTTTATTGGCAATCGTATGAACAATGTTGCCGGCATGCCATTGATTCGACACCTGGTGAATCGCTACATGAGCAAGCGCATCAGTCGCGTTTGTGGGCAAGAAATTCCCGACACGCAGTGCGGTTTCCGCATGGTAGATCGCCAACTGATCCCCGAACTCCTTGGCGGGGGAGACCGTTTCGATTACGAAACCGAGGTGCTCATTATCACCAGCCGTAAAGGCTACCAGATCGAGTCAGTCCCAATCACGACTGTTTACACGGACCAGGTCAGCAAGATTCATCCCCTCCGCGATGCGTTTCGCTTTTTCAAATTGATGCAGCGCTACAAGGCTGTCGGCAGCTAACCTGATCGCGCGCGCGCCCGACCTCGTTGCACAAGTAATCGAAGAACAGACCCGCGAGAAATCGATGCGCCGCATTGATCCAGTCAATCACGGTTACGACGGTCCATCGGCCAGAAGTCTGTGAAATTCGTTGTCTGTGATACGATCTTTTCACCCGCGGCAGACGAATTAAACGTTGATCCTTCAGGCGTTTAACTCAAAAAAAATCGGACACTCCAACAAACCTCCACCATGAAAAAGAAATCCACTTCGCAGTCAGCCTTCTTTAACCTTCGCGTTTTAATTGCTGCGGTCTTTTGCCTCGGTGCTCTCGCTGTGGCGCTGTTCGCCCAAACAAAGAGCGCAGGGCCGACTCAACAAAGCAATCGCTCCGTGGGCGCACAGGACGCTCCCGGTACGCAGACGCCCGACGTCGTGCAGTTAATTGGTCCGGTCATTCTAAACAAGGATTTGCGCGACCTCCCGTACATTGCGCCAAGCCATGAAATCGAAGAGAAGCGGCTGACGCGTTATCCGCACCCGGAAATTCCAAGCCCGACCAATCAATCCGCTTATCCGCGATTCGAGACGTTAGTGAAGCAAATCACACCGCCCACGCCGACGATGCCGGGGCCGCTGCTGACCTTTGATGGGATGAACTCCGCGCAGAGCGGCTGTATGTGTTTGCCGCCCGACACCGATGGCGACGTCGGCCCCAGCCATTACGTGCAATCGGTCAACAGCTCGATCAAGATTTTCGATAAAAATGGCAACCCACTCAATGGCCCGAACGGGACGACCTACAACTCTCTTTTCCTTACTCTGGTAGGCACACCCTGTTCGGGCTTTAACAATGGCGACGGGTTCGTCTTCTACGATCACGTCGCTGATCGCTGGGTGGCCAGCGATTTCGCGTTTCCTGGAACGCTTCCCGGGGCAGGACCATTCTATCAATGCGTTGCCGTTTCCCAAACGGGCGACCCTGTCAGCGGCGGCTGGTTTCTTTACGCGATCCAGCATGATCCGGCCAACCCGACGTGGATCGGCGATTACCCAAAGTTCGCGTTTTGGAACAGCGGCGGGAGTCCTGCCCAAGACGCCTATTATCTTACGATCAACCTGTTTGACGGGCCGACGCTTGCCTTCGAAGGCGTGCGCGTTTTTGCTCTCGACCGCGCGTCGATGCTTACGGGTGGCGCTGCTAATGCGGTTGCTTTCAACATCCCGCCTGCAGGGCTAGGCGACTCCTACAGTCTGGTGCCAGCTGGTTTTCGCACGGGCAATCCGCCACCGGTGGGCAGAGATGAATTTCTTGTGTCTGTGGATAGCCCGGCTACCGGCGGTGTGACCCTCACCCAGGTCCACGGCTGGAAGTTTCACGTCGATTTTGCCGTTCCCTCAAATTCCACCCTGGGCGTCGGTGCCAATCACAGCCCGAACGCCAACGTCACCGTCAACGGATTCGTCGATGCCTTTACTACGACGACGCTCCTCGTACCGCAGAATGGGACAACGGTAAAATTGGATACCTTGGGCGACAAAATCATGACGCCGATGGTGTACCAAAATCGCGCCAGCGTGGAATCGCTTTGGGCCAGTCAGACGGTTCTTCTGAATTATCCGAATGGGCCCACCGCGGTTCGCTGGTATCAATTCAATGTGACTGGCGGGAATTTTCCAGCCACACCGGTGCAGCAGCAAAGCTGGAATAACGGCAACGATGGTTTATGGCGCTGGATGCCTAGCATCGCCGTGGATCAAAACGGGAACACAGCCATCGGCTATTCTACCTCCAGCGCGACACAGGAACCTTCCATCCGCTATGCTGGCAGGCTCGCTGCGGACCCACTGAATAATCTCGGTCAGGGCGAAGCGATAATGACCGCGGGCGGTGGTCACCAGACCCATTCCAGCGGACGCTGGGGGGATTACAGCATGACCACCATCGATCCTGTCGATAATATTACTTTCTGGCACACCAACGAATATTATCCTGTCACCAGTAGCGCTAACTGGTTTACGCGCATCGGCAAATTCCAATTCCCTGCCGCAAGCCCGACTCCAACAGCGACACCTACGGCGACGGCGACGCCTACAGCAGCGCCCACGCCAGCTGCTCCAGTGGCTCTAAAAGCAACTAATGTGACGGCCAGCAGCTTGACCGCGAACTGGAGGAGCGTAAGTGGTGCGACTGGTTACCGCTTAGACGTGTCCGCGAGCGCTAATTTCACCAATTACGTGCCCGGTTACCAGAATCTGGACGTCAGCAACGCGACTAGTAAAAACGTGACTGGGCTGGCCGCGCGTACCACCTATTATTATCGGGTACGTGCTTACAACGGCAACGGCACGAGCCCCAATTCCAACGTCATCAAAACAAAAACGAAAAACCAGTGAGATTCATTGCTTAGGAGCAGCTGCTTAGCCTTACCGTGCGCGCTGCCATGATTAATGTTTTCTCGCTGGAAGTGGTTTTGAGCTTTTGAGGATTTCCGATTCAGGTGTGAGTGTGGCTGGTTTGCCGCTAAAGATGATACGGTTCGGTTTTTGAGCGAGCGTTTCGACAAGCTCCTTTGCGTACGTGGTAACTACCTTCAAGTTCAAGAGCGTGACGTGCAGTTGTTTTAATTGTTCCTGAAGCTGTTTGTCCGTCGATTTAATGAAAGTATCAGCGCTGCCGAACAGCGTATTCGCGCCTTTTTCTACGCCTTCAAGATTCGTGATTGCGTTCTGTAAGTTGTCTAAGTCCAGCTTAAGCGAATCAGCGAGTGGGCCAAGTTTCGGAGTGAAGTCGTTCAGATCTTTCTTCAGTCCCGTGACTGTGACATCGAGATTATCGAGCACCTTGTTTGCGTTGTCGAATAATGGGCCGGCTGCCGCCATTATTTGCTCGAGGCCGTAGGCAGGATGCCCCTCGATCGCGGCGTTGTTTGCTAGCGTCTCACTACCGGGTGTGCCGGCGGAAAGTGCCACAAATTTTGGTGAAAGCATTGTATCGGAGCTAAGCGTGGCGGTGATATCTGTGGGCAACGGCGGAATTCCTTCATCAAGACTGACCGTCACGCGCACAGCGTCCTTCTTATTTGCGTTTGCTGCGCGCTCCTGCGCAGTGAGGTGCCGCATCGCGATGACGCGTCCGGCCGGCGCGCCGGCGTAGCGCACCTCGGAATTTACTTTTATGCCGGTTACATCCTCATAATTAATTTGCAGGGTACGTGTCGGTTTTTTGAGGTGATAACCCGAGAGCGCGAAAGTCAGCGCGGCGAGAAGGACGACGCTGCACACGATCACAAACAAAGCGACGAGGAAATCGGCGAAATTGCTGCGCTTCATGTATGCTTGTGGTGAAAACGGAACCGCCCGCCTAGGAACGGGCGCGGCCGGACATGTTGCTGATCCTTATGCTCTTCCTGTGAAACGTTCAACGGAATCGGCCCGTCGGCCTCGCCGTGGATAAATTGCTGCACTTCCGGATTTGGACTGTTTCGAATTTCATCCGGCGTGCCTTGCGCCACAATCGAGCCATGCCCAAGCATAATCATGCGGGTCGCGATGCGAAAGGCGCTAGTCATATCGTGTGACACCACAACTGCGGTCATGTGGCTGCCTTGAGTCAACTTCAGCGTTAGCTGGTCGACCACGGCAGTCATGATTGGATCGAGACCGGAGGTCGGCTCGTCGCTGAATAGCAATTCCGGATCGAGAGCAAGCGCGCGAGAGAGCCCTACGCGTTTCTTCATTCCCCCGCTAATTTCGTCTGGCTTAAGATCTTCAAACCCTGTCAAGCCAACCATCTCAAGCTTTCCTCTCACGATTTGTTCGATTTCGTCGGGCGACTTGTTGGTGTGTTGCAGTAGTGGCAGGGCGACATTCTCGCCCACTGTAAGAGATGCGAGTAGCGCGCCGGACTGGAACAACATTCCGAATCGAAGCCGCACGCGTTCGATCTCGCGTTCCTTCATTCCTGTAATTTCTTCTCCAAAAAGTTTCACCGAACCTGAAGTCGGTTTCATCGAGCCGATCATATGTCGGAGCAGTGTGCTCTTGCCGCAGCCGCTGCCGCCCATGATCACCAGCGTCTCGCCACGATGAACGTTGAATGAAATATCGTCGAGCACGGCGCGATCACCGAATCTCCGAACGAGATTGTTCACCTCGATGATGGTAGCGTCAGCAGGCATGATCAAAATGACGAATGACGAAGGAATTACGAAGGAATGACGAACGCGGAATTTCCGGGGAGCACAGGCTGCCAGCCTGTTGTTTTCGGCAACCTGCCGAAAATAGTCCAAGAGCAACATTCATCAAAAGCGTGGTGATCGCACAAAGAGTTGCCGGCAAGCTGCCGGCAACTGCAGGCTGGCAGCCTGCGCTCCCCGGAAGTTCGTGCTTCGTCATTCGTCGTCATGCGGCAAAGAAGAAGATTCCAGTTAGTACGGCGTTCATTACTAGCATCGCCAGCAAAGCTTGCACGACTGAAGCTGTTGTCGCCTGACCGACGCCCTCGGCGCCGCCTTCGACATTGAGCCCGGCGTTACATGCTATGGTGATAATTATCCACGCAAATACGACGCTCTTGATCATTCCAGAATACAAATCCCATGTGTCTGCGCTTTCCAAGGCTCGCAGGATATATCCAGCGGTATTGAAATCGAGAGCGAAGGTGCACACAGCCCAGCCGCCGAGGATGCCGATATAATTTCCAAAGATGGTCAGCGCCGGCAGCATAACCATCATGGCCAGAAAACGCGGTACCACCAGATATTGAACGGGGTTAATCGCCATTACCTCGAGCGCCTCGATCTCCTCAGATACTTTCATCGTGCCCAGCTCGGCTGCGACCGCAGAGCCGCTTCGACCGATCACGATGACCGCGATCAGGACCGGCCCCATCTCACGCAAAAGCGTGAGCATCACCAGATCAGGTATGTACATCTCCGCACCGAGGCTTTCGAGAGAATGAGCCGCCTGCATTGCCAGCGTCACGCCAACACTGAATGCCGTCAGCGCCACCATCGGCGCGGCGCGAACTCCGATGAAGACCATTTGCCGAAAGATCGGCGCGATCTTGAAGAATTGCCCGGTAAAGGGCGCAATCAAAATCCAGTAGAGCAAACTGAGATTAAGCTGGATGTAATTTTTCACTTGCCGCTTGAGCGCGCAGAATGCCAAGGTGCGCGTCTTGACGAAAGCCGAAAGTACAGAGCTCTAGTCATAAATCCCGTCGCAGACGTAGGATCAACCCAACAACGCAATGGCTACGAGCGAGATTGACAACATCCGCGCATTGCTGCAATCCAAGCCGCGACCGGTTGGCTGGGCCGAGCGGCGCCACCGGCTCGACGATATTGGTTCGGTCTGGCCTGTGGCTGATGACGTGAAGCTTGAGACTGTCGATGTCGACGGTGTGCCGGGAGAATGGTCGATCGTTCGGGACAGTGATCCGTCACACGTTCTGATGTTTTTTCATGGAGGTGGCTATTGCTCCGGTTCAATCGTGAGCCATCGCCGCATGGTCACACAGGCAGGTCGTGCCGCTGGAATGCGCGTCTCGCCCTGGACAGATCTGACTATGTCT
>Ga0222622_10000657_pt1 | contig 13197 bp, 9 predicted proteins | sample PLM2_5_b1metaG_FD_177335 | JGI IMG/M metagenome (GOLD analysis project Ga0222622, IMG submission 177335) | Groundwater sediment microbial communities from an aquifer in East River, Colorado, USA - PLM2_5_b1 | ecosystem: Environmental > Terrestrial > Soil > Riparian zone | place: USA: East River... | reverse complement strand
CCCGGACATATTGCATTGGATAGCCGACCTCGGCTTTGAGGGTTGCCGCTGCATGCCATGGCCAATGTGGATCCGACAGCATGCCGCGCGCGAGCGCAATGAGATCGGCATCGCCTTCGCGAACAATCAGCTCGGCGTGGTGCGGATCAAAGATCATGCCGACTGCCATCGTGGGGAGGTCAATCTTGTCGCGCAGGCGACGTGCGAACTCGACTTGGTGCCCTTCACCGATCGGGATCTTCTGATCCACCGATAAGCCGCCTGTGGTGGCCGTGATGTAATCGCAGCCCAGTTTCTTTAATTCGGCGGCGAAGATCTCAGCATCTGCGGGCGTCCACCCGCCCTCGGCCCAGTCCGTAACGGAGTGACGCACTCCCATTGGTCGGTCCGCCGGCCAGACAGCGCGCATGTCAGCGAATACCTCAAGCGGATAGCGCATGCGGTTCTCAAGACTGCCGCCATAGCGGTCGGTGCGCTTGTTGGACAGAGGCGACAGGAATTCGTGCAACAAATAGCCATGCGCGATGTGCACCTCAATCAGGTCGATTCCAATGCGCAAGGCCCGCCGCGTTGCATCGATATGCGCGTCTTGGACCGCCGTCAGCCCCTTGTCGTCCAATTCGAGGGGCGCAGGCCAGTCCGGGCCGTGCGGCACCGACGAGGGTGCAACCGTCTCCCAAGGCTGCTCAACCGACGTCAGCGATTCGCCGCGTCCGATCCAAGGGACGCGTGCCGAGCCCTTGCGACCCGAGTGCGATACCTGCAAGCCGATCTTGGCGGTGCCAGCCTTACGGCAGAAATCGACGACACGCCCAAGCTGCCGCTCATTCTCGTCACTATAGAGCCCCAGACAGCCATGCGTGATACGGCCTCGCGCCTCGACATGCGTCGCCTCGATGATGACGAGGCCTGCGCCAGAGACCGCGAACTTGCCAAGGTGCATTAAATGCCAATCGGTCGCGCTGCCCTTAACCGCGCTGTACTGGCACATCGGCGATACGACGATGCGGTTCGGTAGGGTCAGTCCGCGCAGCGCAATAGGAGAAAACAACGCACTCGACATAAGCTTACCTCTGGGGCCCTTCCTCGATATCGGAGAGGGAACCCGCCCGCATCGAGCCCGTCGATGACCGCACCGCGCGCTCCTGCGCAGAACCACCGGAGGTCAAGCGGCCGCTCCCGTCTTGATCGCTGCACGCAGTACTGCGAGCGTCCCGCCCCGCATCACGGAACCAGGGAGCGGGTGCCCGACGACATCTTCGGCAAGGCGGGCCGAGACGATGAGCTTGGCGAGATCGACTCCGGTCTCGATACCCATCTCGTCACACATGAAAATGAGGTCTTCGGTACAAACATTACCAGCCGCGCCCTGGTGACCGGCGAACGGACAACCGCCAAGTCCCGCGACGGACGAATCAAAGATGGTGACGCCCATCTCTAGGCCCGCATATGCGTTCGCGATGCCCATTCCGCGCGTGTCGTGTAGATGAAGGGCAATCTGTAAATTCGGATATTTCTCGCGAACGGCTCCCACCAGGCGCTTCACGCTCGCAGGCGTTGCCCATGCCATCGTGTCGGCGAGCGAGACAAGCTTGATCGTAAAGCCCTCCTCGACGGCCAATTCGACGAGCTGGCCTATCAGGTTCACGATGTGCGCAACCGGGACATCTCCCTGATAATTGCATCCGAACGCCGAGCGGATGGAAGTACGGTCGACCACAATACCTTTCTCCCTGTACATCCGCGCGATGCTACGCTCGGCCTCGAGATCCTGCGCGGCGGTGCGGTTCTGGTTGCGCTTCAGGAAAACTTCGGACGCCGTGAGCGATAGCGAACCCTTCACGTCGAGGCGGCCCGTCGCGAGCGCGCGCAGCAGGCCCTTCTCGTTCAGCCAAAGGGCCGTGTAGCGGATGCCGGACCTGCGGGTGAAACCGGCCACGACTTCGTCGGCATCGGCCATTCCAGGCACGTTCTTTGGATTGACGAACGAAGCTACCTGAATCTGGTTCAGGCCGGTTTCCGAAAGGCTGTCGATGAGCTCGATCTTTCGCGCCGTCGGAATCAGGCCACGCTCAAACTGAAAACCTTCGCGCGGCCCCTCTTCGTTGATCTGTATCGCCTTCGGTAGATCGGACATTGCGTCCTCCCTCGAAAACTCAACACCGTCACGTCGCGGCAGGTGCGGTCGCCGGCTTTCCCGACTTAAGCTCATCCAAGATGGCAGCGCCATCGCTTCCGAGCGGACCCATCAGATGGCGCACGAGCGGCGGCGTCCCTTTGAGCCGCAATGGACTAGCTAACAACGGCCACTCCTCGCCCGCCGCATCCTTCGCGTGAAAAACCAGACCGCGTGACCGCGTTTGGTCGGATGCCACTGTTTCGGCCGCTGATAGCACGGGTGCGGCGCAACGGCCGGCATCGCGCTGAGACTTGGCAAGTTCGTCGCGAGTCATTTCGGACGCACCCTCGGGCTCGATTGGGGCCGCGCCGTCATCCTCGACGACCACGTAGCCGTCCTTCGCACGCAGCACGGTCAAGCACGGCGCGGACTCATCACCATTCCACAACGGCATCGTCAGCCAGCTCCCGACATCCTGCATCGAGAGGTCGATGGCCTGACCCAGCCCGGTCTGATCACGCGCCTCGACAGCAGCTAGAACAGCGACCGTCGCCATTTCGGCACCCATCAGATCGGCAGAGGAGATGCCGGACTTCACCGGGACATCGCCCGCGCGCGTGAGATCCATGAAGCCCGACATCGCCTGGATCACCGTGTCGTAGGCAGGCCTGCCGCCGTAGATCGTATCCATGCCGAAGCCTGACACTGCGCAATAGATGAGCCGTGGATTGGTGCGTGCCATCGCCTCCGTTGAGAAGCCGCGCTTCGCGAGCGCACCGGGCTTGAGGTTTTCAATCAGGACATCGGATCGCTCGATCAAGTCTTTGAGCGTTGCGGCGTCCTCCGGCGTCTCCAGATCGAGCACAAGGCTGCGCTTGTCGGTATTCGTGAACGCGAAGAAGTAGCCTGTGCCGTTCTTTGCCGGCGGCCAGCCGCGAACGGCTTCGCCTTCGCGTGGTTCGATCTTGATGACCTCTGCGCCAAGATTGGCGAGGTGCCGCGCCGCGAGTGGAGCTGTTGTGTAGTGGCCGATCTCGAGAACGCGCAAACCGCTGAGCGGAAGCGCTTTCGCGAGAGATGCGCTGCCCGACGCCGGTGCGGGCGTAGTCTGAACCAGTGCAACAATTGCCGCCCTATCCTCGTCGCGGTCCGGAATCCGGTCGGGTGATAGCCCAGGCGTCAGGCTCATTCGCAGTGGCGATGCCGGGATGAACAGTGTCTCGTTTCCGCCCCGGACCGGTACACGGCAGATCGCGCCGCGATGGTTGAGGTTCGCCTCGCGCGGGTAACCCTCGACCTTCGCAACGGGCCCGCAAGGAATGCCGACGCCACCAAGAATCTCGATCGCGTTCTGGATCGTCCGCTCAGTGACCCATGCTTGGAGGAGCCCATCGACCTCAGCGTGCCGGGCGACACGGTCGGCCACGCGACGATAGCGCACGTCGTCGCCCAGTTCGGGCCGGCCGACCACATTGCAGATGCGCCGCCACTGATCATCGCTCGCCGCGCAGACGAGCACCCAACCGTCGCGTGCCTTGAACACGTTCCAAGGCGACGTCATCGCATGCCTATTCCCGACGCGTCCAATCTCCGAACCGCTGCCGTCGAGAAGGCGAGGCAAGAACGTCGCCATCGCACCGAATGCGCAATCGTAAAGGGCCATGTCGATGGCTTGCCCGTTGCCGGTCTGCTTTCGGACGCGCAAAGCAGCAAGGCAGGAGGCGGCGGCGTAGACCCCGGTCATGAACTCGACGACGGGAAGCCGAATGGGCGTTGGGGGCCCGTCAGGCATTCCGGTCGTATCGAGGATGCCGGACAAGGCCTGGATCTGCGCATCCGAGAACGGCTCGCCAGCCAACGCTGCGTTTTCTCCGAAGGCGGTGATGTCACATTCGACCCGCGTAGCAGGGTTTGGCCACGCGCCCGGCCGGCTCGCCGGATCAAGGTCGCTCGATGTAATCAGGATGTCGCTTCGCCCAACGAGACGATCCAGTAGCGGCTGATCGGATAAGTCGTCGCGACGCAGTCGGATACTTTTCTTGCCCGCGACCATCTGGTCGCGGTACCGGTGCTTGCCGGCAATGTTATCCACCCACTCCGGAACAATGACAGTGGCGCCAAGCTGCGCCAGAAGCGACCCGCAGACACCCACGCCGATGCGGTCGCCGAGTTCCGCAACCACCACATCGCTGAGCACCGCCCGGTGGGTCAGATTACTTCCCATTCGCGGAGACACGATGACCGGCTGGTGTTGACGATTGTTGCATGCAGAGAATGACCGCCGAAACGTCCGCCCCAGCGTGTGTTTGCCCGGATGCGGCATAAACGGCCGCCGCAGGCCTAATCTGGGATACTAAATTGCATGAAAAATGGACCGGGGCAACCGGCAGCAGAGTCGTCCCCCCGAGGTTGTCGCAGGGGCCGGCGCCCCAGCGGCCAACCATGTCTTCCCTGAAAACAAACAAGCCTGGCTTCGCCAGCGTGAGCACGACAATTCAGCCCTGCCCATTCTGCGACAAGCCCTGAAAGCCAGAAGGCTGGATGCAAAATAGCTTTTTTTGGACTAGCAAGGTACAATCGCTCGTCGTACTGAATAGCCTACGCACGGGAGCGACGCAGTGACCGCAGGTGCTTTGTCAACCAAACGGGCCGCACGGGCCGCCCCGTCCATCCGCAAACCCATCGTTCCGCCAAAGCTTGAGTGGCAGACTTTGTGGGATATCGTTGAGACTGCTGGCTCGGAGAATCCGGAGCCACCGAGCCGTAACTCGGCCACTTACGGCAGCATCAAGCGTATGATTCTGTTCGGCCAGCTTGGACCGGGGCGTAAGCTCGTGCACGAGGAGCTTGCCGAAGCCCTCAAAGTATCGCGCACACCGGTGCGCGAAGCTCTCGAACGGCTGTACCAGGAGGGTTTCGTCACGCGCTTGCCCCGGCGTGGATTCTACGTCACGGGAATTTCACGGGATGAGGCCTATGGTCTTTATGGTGCGCGCGAGGCTCTGGAGTTGTACGCGCTGCAAGTGACTCTTGAACGCGGACCGCTGCCGCGCAATGCGCTGAGCACGCTTTCAGCCTATTCAAAGCGTTACGAGGACCTGATCAACTCGCAAATGCTGACAGAGCGCATTCTCGCTGACATCCTATTTCACCTGAAGCTCGCCGAACTTTCGGGAAATCGCTACGTCGTCCGCCTGCTGGCTCAAACGTTCGAGCGATCTGCGCTAAAGCGTCGGCACGAGGGGTACCGATATGATCGCAGCACCCTCGCCGCAACCGAACATGTGCAGCTTCTCGACGCACTCGCCAAGCACGACAAACGCGCGGCGATGCAGGCCTTGCGCAAACATGTGCAGTCGGCTCGGGATGCGTTGCTCTCGCAGCTCTACGAAGTGCCCATGCTCTCGTTCGATCCAATCTGAGGTCGGTTATTTGGCGGCGAGACGCTCGAATATCCGTGTCGTGTCCGCTCCGGGTGGACCGGGTAACCGATCAGCTTCGGCCGACAGGCCGAGGCGATACGGCGAGGATAGCACCGGTAGCTTCGCGCCGCCGTCTGTCGCGATGAATTGCACGAGATTGCGGCGGCGGATCGCCTCGTGAAGGAAGGCTTCTCCCATCTCGAGAACACCTACGGCTTCGACGCCTACTTGTTGCAGGTGAACAATCGCCGCAGCGCGTGACAGAGTTTTCACTTGCGCAACGATATGCTCAGGCGGCGGGCCACCCCGCACCATCACCCAGCCGTCAGCAACCTGCACTGTCGCCCACGATGCAAGAGCTGCGTCGCCAGCCGGCCACGCAAGTCCCGTAACCCACGCGAGCACATCCTGCATCGACAGGTCGATGTGGCCGCCTGTATTGGACACCGCGCGCCGACGAAGCGCAGCCAGAATGAGTAGCGGCGCGGCATGCGCGGCAGCCTGATCCGCAATTGAGACCCCGACACGCTGCGGCCGATTACCGTTTCCTACCAATCCCATCAAACCGGCTTCCGCCTGCACCACGCTGTCGAGCGCAGGTCGCGACCCGGCCACGCGGCCAAACCCCGAGACCGAGCAATAGATCAGGCTTGGAAACGCGCCGAGCAGCTTGTCAGGGCCCAGTCCGAGATTGTCGAGCGCACCCGGTCGCAAGTTTTCCAGCAAGATATCGGCACCACGCACCAGATCGACGAAACGTGCGTGATCAGGCGCGATCTTCAGATCAAGGATGACCGAAGCTTTACCGAGATTGCAGTTTACGAAGTAGCCGCTGTGGCCATCGAACTGCGGCTGCCACGCACGCGACACCTCGCCTCCGGCGGGCTCGACCTTGATGACCTCGGCGTCAAGGTCGGCGAGATAGCGCCCTGCGAGAGGGCCAGCCGTGTAGGCACCGATCTCCACGACACGGATGCCCTTGAGGGGTCCTATACTGCCGGAAGCGGCCGGTTCCGGCGGAGTTGCTCTTGAACCGAGCGCGGAAAGCACGGCATCGATGTCCGCAGCCCTGCGGCTTGATCTGGCACCGCGAGGACTTCCCATGCTCGCGCCGAGAAATGAGCCAACCTGCGGCATCGAATTATCGGCTTCGGCGACCATGCCGCGTCCGTGCAGATCGGGATCCCCAACGACCTGCGATACAGATCGAACGCGACCAGCGGCAAGTCCGCTGCTGAGAAAGCTGCGCGCGACCTCGTTCATGCTCCGCTCGGCAATCCAAGCGCCGATGACCTGATCCACCATCGTGACGTTCCTGAGCCGGTCCTTCATTTTGGCGAACCGAGGATCGACTGCGAGGTCTTCGCGCGCGATCAGCCGTGCGACTGATCGCCAGTGCTCGTCCGTGGTCGAGCAAAGCTGAATCCAGCCGTCCGTTGCGCGGTAGACGTTCCACGGGCAGCAGAGGTGGTGAGCACAGCCGATCCGATAGCCGCCGCCGCGGCCGTCTGCGACCGTCGATACGAAGGTCGCGAGTGTTGCCATCGCACTGTCGAACGCGGCGATATCGAGGAAAGCGGACTTGCCGGTGCGCAGATTGGCGAGGACCGCCGTTGTGGCGTTCAACGCGGTGAACATTTCCACGATCGGCACGTTGGCGCGCTCTGGCGCACCACCCTGCGCGCCGGTTGCCGCCATCATACCGCCGAGCGCCTGCAGAGCCGTCTCGCCCGCATGCCGCGTTCCGGCCGGTGCATCGGCCCCAAAAGAGCTGAACGCGCAGACGATCCGTCGCGCATCACCATCAGACATCAACTCGCGGTCCCGCGGTCCCCGATATCCAAGCAGAACGATATCGGCGCGTTGAGCCAGTCGGCGCCATGCAGCGTCTGTCAATCCATTTGTGATGATCGTTTTTCCGACAGCGGTGACTTGTTTCGCTTTGTCACGCGCCGCGACCGTCAGATCAATATCCAGCTCCGCGCCTGCGACCTGCAGAACGGTTGCGCCAAGCTCAGCAAGCAGACTTCCGCAAAACGACACGCAAGGCCGGTCCGCCCGTTCTAGGACGACAACACCGGACAGGATGTTATGTGAGCTCACACTCGATACGCCTGTGTGCCCGTCAGTTCGCGTCCTTCGATGAGCGTCAGAATTTGGTTCGTGCCATCCGGGATCGGTAACATGCGGATGTCGCGATAGTGCCGCTCCAGTCCCAATTCAGAGCTGATGCCCATCGCGCCGTGAACTTCCATGGCGAGCGAGACCGCGCGTGTGCAGGTTGCAATCGCGTAGCGTTTGGCCATCGCCGAAATCTGGTTGGCGCGATCGCCGTTGTCGATACAGCTGAGTGCATAATAGCAGAGCAGTCGGCTTGTCGTGACTGCGGTCGAAATGTCAGCCAGCATTTCTTGCACAAGCTGGGTCTGGCCGATCGTCCTGCCAAACTGAACGCGCTCGCCTGCGTACTTCAGCGCGGCGGATAGTGCTGCATCCGCCATATGGACAGCACACAGGCCGAGGATCGGCCGGTTGGCTAGCCATGTGAGCGTGAGGATGCGCGCGGCATCTCCAATTTCACCAAGCTGGTTCGCCTTGGAGCACGAGTGTTATCGAACACGACCTCGCCTAGGTGGCCTTGCCGCAAGCCTAGCGTCGGGATCTCGCGCGCCTCAAACGGCGACGCCTCGCGATCGACAACGATCCGCATCATGCGGGCGAGGCCGCGTTCGTCCTTGCCGACGGAGGTTGTCACATTGATGACATCGCAGATGCTGGCGTTGGTGATCCACATCTTGCGGCCGTTAAGAACGTAGTGGTCGCCGTCCGGTTCGGCGCGTGTCTTAACGCTGCGCGGGTCCGAGCCAACGTCCGGTTCCGTCGTGCCGGTGCATGTGATCTTGCGAGCAGCCATCAGGTCCGGAAGGAAGCGCTCACGCTGCTCGTAAGTGCTTTCAAAGGCAATTCGTGTGACCGTGACCTCCTGGCCAAGCACCGCCAACGTCACGACTGGTGGAAGCTGCTCCATCATCAGCCCGTAGACGAGCGTCGGAAGCCCCGCCCCACCTGATGCTTCAGGGACACGGGCGGACGTGAGGCCCTGCGAAGAACAGAGCTGCAGGATTTGCCGCATCGCCTCTTTCGGCAACGGCGCGTTGGGATCGTGCGCAACGAGAATCGGCTGAATGTCGCGGCTGACCATGCGGCGGACCGACTCCTGGATCATCCGCTGCTCGCTGGTGAGCTGGAAATCCATGAGGCGAACTCCGATGCCGCTGGTGAGTGCTTTAGTTAGTGGCGAGAGCTTTCGTGTGGTGCCGCAAACCTCAGCCCGAGATCAACTTTTCTCTGAAGCGCGGCTTTCGCTTCTCGCGAAACGCCGCGCCGCCTTCCTTGGATTCCGCGGTCCCGTAATAGAGAGCCAGCGCCTGCATTCCCATACTGGCGATGCCCCGGATGTTTTCCGAGTCCGCATTGAAGGAGCGTTTAGCAATCGCAATGGCGGTGGGGCTGCGCTCGCAGATCTCCGCGCACCATTTTTCGACCTCGGCGTCGAGCTCGTCATCAGGCACGACCTTGTTAACGAGCCCCATGGCGGCGGCCTCGGCCGCCGTGTAGCGTCGGCACAGGTACCAAAGCTCCCGCGCCTTCTTCTCTCCGATAACGCGTGCGAGATAGGCCGTACCGAACCCGGGATCGACGGAGCCGACCTTGGGACCAACTTGTCCGAAAACAGCACTCTCGGCCGCGATCGTTAGATCGCACATCGTCGCGATGACGTTCCCGCCGCCGATTGCGAAGCCTCTCACTTTCGCGATGACAGGCTTTGGCACGTCACGCAGCGCAGTGTGCAACTCCTCGATCGGGACACCGATCGTGCCGCGCCCCGCACGTTCCGACTTCTTGTCCCCGGCATCGCCGCCCGTTCCGAACGCGCGTGTGCCGGCCCCAGTCAGCACGATAACGCCGATCTCTTTGTTCCAGCCCGCGCGATATAGCGCGTCGGTCACCTGGCCATAAGTGGCCATCCGGTAGGCGTTCATCCGATCGGGACGATTGATGGTGATGGTCGCGACACCGTCGCGCTCCTCGTAAAGGATGTCCGAATAATCGGTTTCGCTCATGTCGCTCTCCTTGCGGACGATAACCGTTAGCGCGTCATGAGGCGCATTAACGCGCAGGCTTGAGGAAATCGCCAGAGCGCATTGTCGGGTGCGAACGCTCGTATTGCTTCGGGTAGTAGAACTCTTCACCCAGTTCGACGGCCGCATGCCAAGCCCAGCGCGGGTTGTAGAGCATGCCGCGGCCTAGCGCGACGAGATCGGCCTTGCCCGAGGTGAGGATCTCTTCGGCTTGGCGCGGCTCGGTGATGAGGCCAACGGCCATCGTGCATATGCCGGTCGCCTGGCGGATTTTCTCGCCGTTCGGCACTTGGTATCCCGGAAAAACCTTCAGCCGCTGTTCCGGTACGGAGCCTCCGCTCGATGCCGTCACGTAGTCGCAGCCAAGCGCCTTGAGCTTGTGAACGAACACAATGCTATCTTCGACTTCCCATCCGCCATCGACCCAATCCGTCGTGGAGATTCGGATGCCCATCGGCTTGCGCTCCGGCCACACCTCGCGGACCGCCTTGAACAGTTCGAGGCCGAACCGCATGCGGTTTTCGAGCGAGCCGCCGTAGGCATCCGTGCGCTTGTTGGTCGTGGGCGAAAGGAAGTTATGGATGAGGTAGCCGTGCGCCCCATGGATCTCGATGAGATCGATACCGAGCCCATCGGCGCGCTTGGCGGCATCCACATGATTCTGGATCGCGCCGCGAATTCCCTTTTCGTCCAGCGCTATGGGCATGTTGCGTCCCGGGTACGGAATTGCCGACGCGCCCTCGGGCGACCAACCTCCCTTGTCGAACGCTATCGGCTTCTGTCCTTCCCACGCGACTGTGACCGATCCTTTGCGGCCCGCGTGCCAGAGTTGAATACCGAGCTTGGCGCCCCCGAATTTGCGAGCGAACTTGACCGCAGGCTCGAGTGCCGCCGCATTCGCATCAGACCAGATGCCACTGTCGTTCGGGCTCAGCCGGCCATTTGGGCTTACCGCCGACGCTTCAATGATCAGGAGACCTGCGCCCGACACCGCAAGGCTGCCGAGGTGCATCAAGTGCCACTCGGAGACGCTGCCCTCACTGGCGGAGTACTGCCCCATAGGGGAGACGACGATGCGGTTCGGCAATTCCAGACTGCGCATCGTGAGTGGCGAGAAAAGCTTCGACCCCAACATCACCTCCCCTGATCTTTTCTGCTACAAACTCAATCAAACGGCGTCCCGCGAAGCCACCCGGCTAGCTCGTAGTACGCCGATCTTCAAGCCGCTTGCATCCAAGCTTGGATGCAAAGTCACCAGACCAACCCCGTCGCGTCAAGCGAAATATCCTCATATCTGGCCTAATGAAAGCGAGCCATGCACCCGCGTGACTTGCGCATGCAAACATGATTGCATGCAGTTTCAACACGACCGACAAAGACTACCGGTCTAAGACGGTACGGCAAAAGGCTTCAGATACTGCCGAACGTAAGGGGAAAACGTCGTCATGGATCTCGGGATTCAAGGACAGGCTTGCTTGGTCGTGGGTGGCGCGCGCGGGATTGGCTATGCCACCGCCGAGTTTCTGGCTCGCGAAGGCGCAGCGGTCGCGCTGGCCGACATAGATGGGGCCGCGGCGGCCGCGTCCGCCCAACGTCTTGCCACAGCTTCCGGCGCCAAGGTAGTCGGGTTGAAGGTCGATGTGACAAATCACGACGAAGTCCGCCGGCTGGTTGCCGACACCGAAACCGCGATCGGATCGCTTTCAATCCTGATCAATTCGGCGGCCGTCCTCGACGACAAGCTGTTCGTCGATTCCCAGCCCTCGGACTGGAAGCGCATGATCGACGTCTGCCTGTACGGACCGATGAACGTGATCCACGCGGTCCTTCCCGGCATGATGACACGCCGCTACGGCCGCATTGTATGTCTTGCCTCCGATTCCGCCCGGATGGGTCAGGCGCGGCTTTCGTACTACGCAGCAGCGAAAGGCGGAGTCGTCGCGCTCGTCAAATCGATCGCGCAGGAGGTCGGATCGAGCGGCGTGACGCTGAACATCCTCTCTCCCGGCGCCACCAACACCGAGCTGCGTAACGAGCGCGAAGCCAAGATGCGCTCCGAGATGGGCGAGGAAAAATACGCGCGCCGGCAGAAAACGGTCTTGCGCATGTATCCCACGGGGCGCCTCGGCGAGCCGGACGATATCGCGTCTGCCGTGTCATTCCTCGTCAGCAAGCGTGCATCGTGGATCACGGGTCAGGTGCTGAGCGTGAACGGTGGCTTTGCGATGCCGTAGCGGGTGTTGCGGCCAGCATCAGGCCGCGCCGAACAAACGCGCGAGGTCGCGCCCAGTTGCGGCCTGCCATAGTTTTCCGCGCGCAGCATTAAGATCGACGCGCGGCTGGATCTCCCGAACAAGTCGTTGCGCCTTGTCGTAGAGCGCTTCAGTCGAGAGTGGATTTGCTGCCGTGCCTCGACTGCTCATCACTGTTGCGCTGCGACGGGTCCCGTCCGCGCGGGTGATCTCGACCGCCGTACCCATCAACGCCGGATAGTGTGCCTCGATGTCCGCATCGGGCTCGCAGTCGACGCGGTCGGCAAGCGACAGGATATCGGCGTCGGCGAGCTTGTCTTCTCGGTAGCTATCGTAGCGGTGAGGCCCATAGACGAGCGTAGCTCCGACCACGAACGGGAGACTATATTGAGCGGCCATGACGGACGTCGGCCGGCGCATCATGTGCTGGTCGGCAAGGACGCCCGGGCCACGCACCGCAATGCGCTTGATCGACTCTGACTTGAGCTTGAAGTCGTCGCTCACCTCACGGAGTCCGTCGATCAGCGAATGGAAGAGGCGGCAGCAGGAATACGGCTTGAAGCTGATGATGTGAATCTGCAGCGCTCCATCGCTAGGGACGGCAAGCTCTTCCAGCTTGGGAGATTTCGAATACAACGCCATGAAGCCGTATTTGCCATCGAGCGCTCGCGCAGGTGCGCCGATCTTGCGGGCCGCAAGTTCCGCCGCGAGCACACCATTGTGTGCGCCGTAACCCGCGTGGAGGCGCTTGACGGTCGTGCCTTCTGGCTCGTCGGAAAACTGCATCGAGCCGCCCGCGAGCGAGAGTGCATGTCCCCAAGCGCGCGCCAGATCGTGCTCGTCGAGCCCCATCAGCCGCGCGGCCGCCGCAGCCGCGCCGAAGGGTCCCAACAGCGCTGTCGGATGATGGCCGTCATGAATCACGCGCGACGCGTCAGCCGCCATGCCGACGCGCGCCATCGCTTCGTAACCACATGCGATGGCCGCGAGAGTGTCGTCCGCCGACGAACCGCGCTGGGCCGCGACCGCGAGCGCGGCCGGAATCACGACCGCTCCGGGGTGACTCATCGAGGCATCGTGCGTGTCGTCGAGTTCGTAGCCGTGGGCAGCGGTTCCATTCACCAGTGCTGCGATACTGGGGGCGACCGACAGGTTCGTCCCCACAACAGGCGCCTGCCCGCTGCCACGAAAGCTTTCCGCCCACGCGATCATCTCCTGCGTCCAAGGCAGTGTCGCTCCAATGTGAGAAACACCGAGAAGGT
>Ga0222622_10000656_pt1 | contig 13204 bp, 11 predicted proteins | sample PLM2_5_b1metaG_FD_177335 | JGI IMG/M metagenome (GOLD analysis project Ga0222622, IMG submission 177335) | Groundwater sediment microbial communities from an aquifer in East River, Colorado, USA - PLM2_5_b1 | ecosystem: Environmental > Terrestrial > Soil > Riparian zone | place: USA: East... | reverse complement strand
GTACGCTTTACGCGGATCCCAGGACAACACCACGCCGCCTAGATCAAAGATGACCGCATGGCTGGGCATCACGTCTCCTCCGGATGGAACCACAACAGCAGATTATGGTCATACGATCCCCGAGCTGCCGGCCATCGCGGCGGCGATCACCAGATCCCCGAGCCGAGCGATGCTAGACCAGACTGCTGAGTGGCCAACTGAGCGACTACGCATCTGATGCCGGATTCTGAAGACCGAACCAGGCGCGCAATCGACGACGCGTGGACGAGTGACGGAACACAGCCGGAATCTGATCACCGCTGAAAGGCATCGAGCCTTGTCAAAGGCCAGTTTCCTGGTTGTGGCAGGTGTTGGATTCGAACCAACGTAGGCTTCAGCCGACGATTTTACAGACCGCTCCCTTTGGCCGCTCGGGCAACCTGCCTTGCCGCGTTGAGTTCCATCCTGCGGCGGGGAGAAACAATACCCAACTCCCGGGAGTACGGGCCAACCACCTGCAAAGCCGGTTAGCTCGATTCGGCACAATGGCCCGGGCAGACATCTCAGAAATGGAGTAGCAAAGGTGGCAGGAGAGAGCTCGTTCGACATCGTCAGCAAGGTAGATCGGCAGGAAGTGGACAATGCCTTGAACCAGGCCGCCAAGGAGGTCCGGCAACGCTTCGACTTCAAGAACACTGACGCCAGCATTCGGTGGTCAGGCCCGGAGGTCGAGATGGAGGCAAACTCCGAGGAGCGTGTCAAAGCCGTGCTCGACGTGTTTCAGTCCAAACTCGTCAGGCGTGGGGTCAGCCTGAAGGCCCTCGACGCCGGTGACCCAAGATCATCTGGCAAGCTCTACAAGATCACTGCAGCGACCAAAGAAGGCATCAGCCAGGAGAATGCGAAGAAGGTCTCCAAGCTGATTCGCGATGAAGGGCCAAAGAGCGTTCGCGCTCAGGTCCAAGGTGATGAGCTTCGAGTGAGCAGCAAGAGCCGGGATGATCTTCAGAAGGTCCAAGCGTTGATCAAGGCTGCCGATCTCGACTTCGCCGTCCAGTTCACAAACTATCGGTAGTCATCCCTCGGTCGACGTCTGTCGATCATGGCCACAACGTCTCTAAGATGATCACGACCCGCACAGCTCGTGTTGGGCAGTCCACACGGCAAGGATCACAGTATGGGTTTCTTCGATGAGCTGAAGGACAAGGCTGAAGAGTTTGGGGACAAGGCGAAGGAGGGTTTCGGCGCCGCCAAGGACAAAGCGGAAGACGTGATCGACAACGTCAAAGATCGTTTCGACGGTGATGACACTGTCGCCGACCAAGCCAAAGACGCAGCCGACTCTTCGACCGAAACCGCGTCCGATGCTGCCGATGGCACCAAAGAGGCAGTGGCCAATACCGCCGAATCAGCGAGATCAACTGCTGATGACGCCGGAACGGCCGCGCAGGAGTCCGGACAGGATGTGGGTGAGTTCGCGCCCGTAGGGGCGACCGAGCCCGCGGTGGCGGCTGTCGAGGAAGCCACAGCGGCGGCGCAAGAGTCTGCCCAGGGCACCGGAGAAGCGCTCGACGCGACAGAGCACGCAGCATCGTCGGTTGATCAGGCGTCCCAAGATGCCGCCCCAGACACGACAGCCGACTCTGCAACGACGTGATCAACGCGGCTGATGGATTTCGAGGAGCGCGCCCGCGCAGTGCTGCCACCGCACATCAGTGTCTACTACACGGCACCAGCCAGCTCTGAAGTCGATCTTGACGAAGGGAACCGTCGCGTGGTCGGCAATCCGGTTCCGGCCCTGGCCCGCTAGCCTCCGGCGCACTTCGCGTTGACTAATGGCACGTTGCGGCAGCTGGAACTAACGCTAAGTGATAGCAGCTAACGCGAAGTCGCTTCCGACTTCTCAACCATCTCCTCGACCAGCGCCGCGGAGCTCGATCCTGGCTGGGTCACGTCGCCGACCCACTCCAGCGCGTCGTACGGGCACTCGTCCACACAAATTCCGCAAAACATGCACAGCGACCAGTCGATAGCGAAACGCTCGAGGACATTCCGGGTCCGCTCCCGGGCTCCAGCGGGCAAGCCTTCGACCGGCTCGGTATGCGAATCAATGCTGATGCACCAGCTCGGGCATTCTCGCGCGCAGATCATGCACGACGTACAGGCTGGTTCGATCAGGCGGATCCAGCGATGTGACGGCTCCGGCAGGCTCACGTACGCCTCCGCCGCATCCTGCCACTGCCAGCAGACTCGGCCACCTCCGCCGGCTCAGCAGCAGGCTGCGAGTCATCGCGATCGCCCCACACCGCGGCATCCGGGACCCCGGGAGGCACCATGCGTCGCCGGTTCGCCGATGCGTCGGTCTCCCCCGGCTCCTTGGCTCCTGGCCAATCCAGACCGGTACGCGCGGCGAGCACTTCGTCCTTGCGCAGCGGCGTTCCCTCGAACTCCGGGTTGAGCAACAACCGACGGCTGTCGCCGCCCAAGAACTCCACGCCGAATAACTCCGCAATTTCTCGCTCATGCCACGCGGCACCGGCGTAAACAGTGCGCACCGTGTCGATGCGCGGATCATCACGAGGCAGCCAGCAATTCAGCGTCATTGGCTCGGCTTTCGCTGCGAGATTGCGTACGAGCAGGACGATCCGGAAGCAATCCCGCCGACCGATCTCATCCACACAGCCGAGCCAATCGAAATAGTCGAAACCGGCCGTCTTCAGGGCATCGACTGCGCGTAGCCACTCGTTCGGCGGGACGTCGGTCACGATGCCACGCGTCCCATGAGCTGATCCAGCACCGCCGCCAAGGCCTCCGGCGGAGGCGGGCAGCCTGGTACATACGCATCTACGGCGACGAGCTGATCGACACCTTTCGTCACGGCATAGGAATCCCAGTACGGACCACCTGATGAGGCGCAAGCCCCGAAGGAAATGACCACGGGTCGCCGCCCAGCCTGCTGCTCGCAGCCGTCGATGACCGCCGCGACCGCCGGCGCCAGCCGATCGGTCACAGTCCCCGAGATCACGATCGCCACTCGAGCTCGCTCGTCAAGACTCGGCAACCGCCCTGCGGCGGTCGGCGCGGCGGCATCAAACTCCAGCGTGCAACAGGCCAATCCGACATCCAGCACATAAAGCGAGCCGTCGCCGTACCAGTCGACCCACCGCATGACACCACGGTAATGCTCGTTGTCCAGCCCAAACGAAACCAAACCGTTGTATGGGAATTCTCGAAGATCTCGATGAGTTCTCATGGGCTGAAAGTCCACTAATTCACAGAAAGGCCTGCCTATTATGGGTTATTGGCAGCCTCAGCGGAGATCGCAGCCACGAACCCCCTGACCCTTACCAGCGAGTGAGGCGCGCCAAAGAAATGAGGCAAGAACAGCGGTGAAGCACGTCAATACCCTCGACCGGGTCGTGATCCGGTTCGCCGGGGATTCGGGTGATGGCATGCAACTCACAGGCGATCGATTCACCTCCGACTCGGCGACATACGGCAACGACATCTCAACGCTGCCGAACTTCCCAGCCGAGATTCGTGCACCCGCCGGCACCTTGCCTGGCGTCTCGAGTTTCCAGCTGCACTTTGCCAACTACGACATCATGACTCCGGGCGACCGTCCGGATGTGCTCGTCGCCATGAACCCCGCAGCCCTCAAGGCCAACATCGCCGATTTGCCGCGCGGCGGCGTGATCATCGCCGACTCCGCAGACTTCAGCAGGCGCAACCTCGCGAAAGTCGGATACGACAGCGATCCGCTTACCGACGGTTCACTTGAGGACTATCAGGTGCACGCCCTCGACCTGACGGGCATGACCATTGAAGCGGTCAAGCGGTTTGGACTGACCCGCAAGGATGCCAGCAGGGCGAAGAACATGTTCGCGCTCGGGCTGCTGTCTTGGCTCTATCATCGGCCGACCGATGGCACGATCAACTTCTTGACAACAAAGTTCGCCTCGAAGCCCGACATCCGCGACGCCAACATCACCGCGTTCAAGGCCGGGTACGCCTTTGGCGAGACAACCGAGGTATTCGCCGTCAGCTACGAAGTGGCACCCGCGCCCATGCCGCCGGGGCGGTACCGGCAAATCTCCGGCAACCTCGCGCTGGCGTACGGGTTGATCACCGCAGCGCGCAAGGCCGGTCTACCTCTCTTCCTCGGCGCGTATCCGATCACTCCTGCGTCGGATGTCTTGCACGAGCTCAGCAAACACAAGCGCTTTGGCGTGACCACCTTCCAGGCCGAGGACGAGATCGCCGGCGTCGGTGCAGCACTGGGTGCGAGCTTCGCCGGGCATCTCGGCGTGACGACCACGTCCGGCCCAGGCGTTGTCTTGAAATCCGAGACTATTGGTCTAGCGGTCGCAACTGAGCTGCCCTTGATCATTTGCGACATCCAGCGGGCCGGGCCGAGCACGGGAATGCCGACCAAGACCGAGCAGGCCGATCTCCTGCTGGTGATGTTCGGCCGCAATGGCGAGGCGCCGGTTCCGGTGCTAGCAGCGCAATCCCCCTCCGACTGCTTCCCCACTGCGCTCGAGGCCGTTCGGATCGCGATCAAGTATCGGACTCCCGTCGTGATCTTGTCCGACGGCTACATCGCCAATGGTGCAGAGCCGTGGCTCATACCGGACATCGAATCCATACCGGCGATCGACCCGCAATTCGCGTCGGCAAGCAACGGCACCGACAAAGCCGGTGAGCCGGTCTTCCTGCCGTACCTGCGTGATCCCGAACTCCTCGCGCGCCCCTGGGCAATCCCGGGAACGGCTGGTCTGCAACACCGCATCGGCGGTATCGAGAAGGCCAAGGACACCGGAGCGGTTTCCTACGACCCCGCCAACCACGAAGAGATGGTGCGCACCCGCCAGGCCAAGATCAACGGAATAGTACGAGACATTCCCGATCTCGCCGTTGACGATCCGGCCGACTCGGACGGCAAGCATGCGCGCGTCTTGGTACTGGGCTGGGGTTCGACCTACGGGCCGATTGTCGCCGCCGGGCGCCGAGTGCGTAAGACCGGGCGCCTGGTCGCCTACACACACCTACGGCACCTGAATCCGTTCCCGGCCAACCTCGGTGACATCTTGCGCAGCTATGACCGGGTCATCGTTCCGGAGATGAACACGGGTCAGCTGGCTCTGCTGCTGCGCGCGAAATACTTGGTGGACGTGCGTAGCTATTCCCAGGTTCGGGGATTGCCAATCTCACTCAGCGAACTCGCTCGTGATCTTGAAGCCGAAATCGATCAATTGGAAGGGACAAACCCGTGACCGCCGTCGATCAGCTGCATTCGGAGCTTGATCATCCGCTGACCACACGAGAGGCTTCCAATATGCCTGCCCCGCTCGGCCCCGATGGCACGAGCTACCGAGGGCTTGCTGGCGTACCACTTTCTCTTGAGCCGCTGAACCGCAAGGACTTCACGAGTGATCAAGAGGTGCGCTGGTGCCCCGGCTGTGGTGACTATGCGGTACTCGCGGCATTCCAGGGATTCATGCCAGAGCTGGGGATCAAGCGCGAGAACACCGTGATCGTTTCCGGCATCGGCTGTTCTTCGCGTTTCCCCTACTACGTTGACACCTACGGCATGCACTCGATCCACGGCCGAGCGAGTGCGATCGCCACTGGGGTCGCGACGTCGCGCGAGGACCTGGCGGTCTTTGTGATCACCGGTGACGGCGATGCATTGTCCATTGGCGGGAATCATCTGATCCATCTGCTGCGCCGCAACGTGAATCTGACGATCTTGCTCTTCAACAACCGGATCTACGGACTAACCAAGGGCCAGTACTCCCCCACATCGGAGATTGGCAAGATCACCAAGTCAACGCCGATGGGGTCGCTCGACAACCCGTTCAATCCCATCTCGCTGGCGCTCGGCGCGGAGGCAACTTTCGTCGCCCGCACGATCGACTCCGATCGGAAGCACTTGACCAGCGTGCTCCGGGCAGCCGCCGCACATCGCGGCAGCTCGTTGGTGGAGATCTATCAGAACTGCCCGATCTTCAATGACGGGGCGTTCGATGCGATCAAGGATTTGGCGACATCAGCGGATGCAATCATTCCGCTCACCCATGGCGAGCCGATCCGCTTCGGTGTAGGCGATCACCTTGGCGTCGTCCGCGATCCGCAGACCGGGACCTTCTCGGTGGTCGAAGTGGCCGATGTCGGTGCGGACGCCCTGGTCGTCCACGATGCTCATCTCGCCGATCCATCGTTTGCTTTCGGGCTGTCCCGGCTCACCGACGCAGGGATACTCCACCGGGCACCCATCGGCATCTTCCGCGATGTCGATGCGCCTGCGTACGACGACCTGGCCCGTGACCAGGTCGCGTTGGCAGCCAGCCTGGGCAACGACGACGACGCACTTCAGTCGGTGATCAACGGCGGGGACACCTGGACCGTACGGTAGCAGCCCAGCACGAGTCAGTTACGCGGTGCAGATCGGCTACTTTGCCCCCATCGGCCGCACAGCTGACCGGCTCGCTGACTAGAGTTCGCTCCATTGAGGACGCCCTTATGATCGCGAGCGTCGCTCTTGCGGGAGCGATCACCAGGAACAATGGGTCAGGAGACGAACGATGAGCTCGAACAACCCGTACGGTGCTCAATGGGATGAAGGGGGGTCTCAGCCACCGATGCCAGGCCAAGGGCGGAATGTCGGCCCCGGCCCGGGGCAGCAGCCGTCGCCGTACCGATACCCGCAACAACCTCCGGCCGGATATCCTCAACAGCCTCCCGCCGGGTATCCGCAACAGCCGGCGGCTGGCAGCCCGTCCAGCGCGTCTGGGTACTCGTTCGGACCGTTCGCTCCAGAGCAGCAGCAAACCGGATGGGGTGGTGGTCCTCAGCCTGGCCAATACGGCGGTCCGCCCCGCGCGTACGACCCCGCACCAACTCGGCAAGCGCCGAAGCAGCCGAAGAACAGAACCAAGATCTTGATCATCATCGGGGCGGCAGCGCTGGCGCTAATTCTGGTGGCGGTCGCCGTCATCGTGGCAACCCGAGACAAGCCCAGCGCGGATCCTCAGGGTGGCCAGAACCCCGGAGGCCAGCAGAGCGGCGCACCGCAGAACACGCCGCGACCTTCTGACGCAGTGTCGGCGTACCTGCAAGCCCTCGCCGCCGGTGATGCGACCGCCGCACTGTCCTACTCCGCAGATCCAGCTCCTACCGGGCCCTTGTTGACCAATGAGGTGCTGGCCGAATCCCGGAATCGTATGGAGCTGACCGGGATAGATGTGCCGGTCGTCGATGATCAGAACGTGAAGTCTGTTTCTGCGAAGTACACGCTCGGTAGCTCGGTGGTCAACGAGTCGTTCGACGTTGTGAAGGTATCGGGGACCTGGAAGCTCAGCCGTGCCGTCAAAGATCTCGATCTTGCCTTCATCGTGGACGGGCCGGTTCCGGTCAAGATCAATGGAGTGAAGGTCAGCGAGGAATCGGTCGCCGTGTTGCCTGGCTCGTACGCATTTACTACCGGCCTGCCATATGTCGGCTTTGGGTCCAAGAACGTTGTGCTGGTGCGGAGTCCCTATGTCGACGCCGACACGTACAACATCCAAAGCCAGTTGACTGGCGCCGGAAAGAAGGCCGCCATTTCAGCCGCCAAGAAGAGCTTCTCCAAGTGCCTCAAGGCCCATTCGCTGACTCCGAAGAACTGCCCGCAGAAGTTCAAGTCCAAGTACAGCTACAACAAGAGCACGATCACCTGGCGACGGGCCGGCAAGGACCCCTTCCGGAAACCATCGGTGACTTTCAGCGGAACGCACGCTCGGGTTCAGGTTCCGATCGACCTGAAACTGTCGGGGAGTTGCAGCTATCAGGGCCGATCCGGTAACTGCTCAGGCTCGTTGACCGGGACGTCCGTCGCGGTGATCAAGGTGACCGCGAAGCCGCTCAAGGTCAAGTGGCTCTGAGGAGTCGAGTAAGTGACTACCGATCGGTAGCATGTGCCGAGTGACCGAGACGGCTGCTTCCAGACCTGCTATCGACTTCTCCACCTTCGATCGAAGCATTCGTATTCAGGATGATCTTTTTCGGCATGTGAATGGGACGTGGCTCAATACCACCCAGATCCCGGCCGACAAGCCGGTGACCGGCGCATTCATGGAATTACGCGATCAGGCTGAAGCGGCGGTTCGCGACATCATCACCACCATCGAGAGCGGAGAGCCTGGCTCGGACGAGGCCAGGATTGCCGATCTGTACGCCAGCTTCATGGACGAGGAGGCCGTCGAGGAGGCAGGATCGGACCCGGTTCTGCCGTTGCTTGCAGCCATCGATTCTGTCGAGACTCTGTCGGACCTGACGCGGATGCTCGGCGGCTTCGCCCGTCAGGCGGTAGCTGGGTTGGTAGCGCTGCAGGCCGAGCCGGACCCTGGTGATCCCAATCGCTATGTGATGTTTGCCGGGCAGGGCGGGTTGGGCCTGCCCGACGAGGAGTACTACCGCGGCAGCGAGTATGCCGAGATTCGCGCAAAGTATCTCGCTCATATCGCGACATCCTTTGCCCTCGCCGGTATCGCGGACTCCGCGACTGAGGCGCAGCAGGTATTTGATCTTGAGACCGAGATCGCAGCGACACACTGGGACAAAGTCAAGTGTCGTGATCTTCGACTGATGTACAACCTGATGAGCCTCGACGAGTTCACGGCGAGCTGTCCTGGTCTGCAGTGGCGCGAGTTTCTGGCAGGCGGTGACATAGCCGAGTCGACGATGGGTGAGCTGGTGGCGATGCAGCCATCATTTTTCACTGAGGTTTCGGCGCTTCTGACCGAGGACCGACTCCCGGCCTGGTGCGCCTGGGCCCGCTGGAAGGTGATCAACTCCCTGTCGCCATATCTCTCGAACGCCTTTGTCGAGGAGAACTTCCGCTTCTACGGAACAGTCCTGATGGGTACGCCCGAGCTTCGGGAGCGCTGGAAGAGGGCTGTCGCGCTGGTCGAGGCCTCGGTCGGTGAGGCGGTTGGCAAGATCTACGTCGGCCGCCATTTCTCCCCGGTCGCCAAGGATCGGATGGATCAGCTGGTGGCCAACCTGATCGAGGCGTACCGGCGTTCCATCACCGATCTTGACTGGATGACTGAGGAGACCAAGGAAAGCGCACTGACCAAGCTCGCCAAGTTCCGATCACACATCGGCTTCCCGACCAAGTGGCGGGACTATTCCTCGTTGATGATCAGCCGCGATGACTTGATCGGCAACGTCATGCGGGTGGCCGATTTCGAGGTGAACCGAGCTCTGAACAAGATCGGCCAGCCGATTGACCGCGAAGAATGGCTGATGACGCCGCAGACCGTCAACGCTTACTATCACCCGCTCAAGAACGAGATCGTCTTCCCGGCCGCGATCTTGCAGCCGCCATTTTTCAACGAGTACGCCGACGACGCGGTCAACTACGGCGGAATCGGTGCGGTTATCGGACACGAGATCGGCCACGGCTTCGATGATCAAGGCTCCACATGCGATGGCGATGGCATGCTGCGTAACTGGTGGACCGAGAAGGACCGGGAAGCCTTTGAAGAGCGCACTCTGGCCCTGATCGACCAGTACAACGCGCTGCAGCCGGTGCAGGCACCAGGCCATCATGTCAACGGCCAGCTGACCATCGGCGAGAACATTGGTGATCTTGGTGGACTCTCGATCGCCTTCAAGGCGTACCAGATCGCTCACGAGGATGATCCGGAGCCGTTGCGGGACGATTACACGCCGGAGCAGCGGCTCTTCATGAGTTGGGCCGCGGTCTGGCAAGCAAAGGTGCGGACGGAGATGTTGTTGCAGCGGATGGCAACCGACCCGCACTCCCCCGCTGAGTTTCGCTGTAACCAGATCGTCCGGAACCTTTCAGAGTTCTACGCCGCCTTCCACGTAGCAGAGTCCGACGCCCTCTGGCTCGACGAAGAGCAGCGAGTCAAGATCTGGTAAGGGCTGGCTGGCAGGTTGTCGACCTAGCCGATTTCGCCCAGCGGGTCGCGGATCTGGCCGGTCCGGCTCGCCCGGCGGTCCTGGCGATCAACGGGAACAGCTCGAGCGGCAAGACAAGCCTGTCGCGGCGGCTCGCTGGCGCCTTGCCGCAGTGCGCTGTACTGCACACCGACGACCTTGCCTGGCACCACGGGGTGTTCAGCTGGGACGAGCTACTGATCAATGATGTACTGCCGGCGTTGCGTGCCGGGCGAGCGCTGGACTACCGGCCACCAGCTTGGATTGCCCGGGGTCGACAAGGCGCGATCACCCTGGACGGCAGTCGTCAATTCGTGATCATCGAAGGTGTCGGATCGAGTCAGACCTCGATACGGCCGCAGCTGGACGTGATCATCTGGGTGGATACGCCGCAGTCGGTGCGCGATTCGCGCGACGCGCTGCGCGTCGCCGCCGGCGAGACCTCGGCCACTTCGTACGCCAACTGGATGTCCGAAGAGAACGCCTACATGGCCGCCGAGCGGCCGTGGCAGCACGCCGACTTGATCGTTGACGGAAGCGACATGTCAGACCATGATCGCGAGACCCAGATCGTGCTCCGCGTCGTGCCGACCACGTAGCGGCGCCTGCCGATCACGTCGCGGCGCATGCGGAAACGCACTTGCAGCGTGTGCATCGTGACAGAAACGCACGTGCACGTGCGTTCCCGACGGGAGTAGGGGCCGTCATGCGGTACGCGTGACGACGGTGGTGCAGAGCTCGTCGAGGGCGTCTCGGGCAGAGCCGGCGGGGAGGGGATCGAGGAGGGAGCGGGCGGCCTCGGCGCGCTGGCGGACCTCCTCGCGCGCCTGATCGATGCAACGGTGGCGGCGCAACAGATCCAGTACCTCGTGGAGCGCGGCATCGTCGTGTAAATCCGAGTCGAGCAGCTGAAGCAGGCGAGCATCTGCAGGGTCACGTGACTTGCGGGCCAGGAGTGTCGGCAGCGTCAGAATGCCCTCGCGAAGATCGGTTCCGGGGGTCTTTCCGGTGTCGTCGCTGGTGATGTCGATGATGTCGTCGCTGAGCTGAAAGACCACGCCGATTTGCTCACCAAAGTCGGCCATTACCCGCTGCAGCTCCGGCGCCGCGCCAGAGATCTTGGAACCAAACAAGGCTGACGTCGCGATCAAGGAACCGGTCTTGTCTGCGACGACCCGGAGATAGTGATCAAGAGGATCCGTGCCGCTGGGTCCTACGGTTTCGGCGATTTGGCCCTGCACCAGTCGAGAGAAGGTACGTGCCTGGAGCCGGACGAAATCCGGCCCCAGGTCGCAGACGATGTCCGAGGCGCGCGCGAACAGCAGATCGCCGACCAGGATCGCCACCGTGTTCCCCCAACGGGAATTCGCACTCACCGACCCCCGCCGAATACCCGCCTCGTCCATCACGTCGTCGTGATAGAGGCTCGCCACATGGGTCAGCTCAACGACTACCGCAGCCTTCACCACATCCGCGGTTGCGGCGCACGGCCCGAGGTAGGAGCCGAGGACGACGAGCAGCGGCCTGAAGCGTTTCCCGCCAGCTGCGATGATGTGCTGCGCGGCTTCGGTCACCAGGTCCGAGTCCGCTTCGGCGGCCTTGAGCAGGGCGGCCTCGATGAGCTCAAGCTGATCCCGGACAGAGGCCTCGAACACCTCGTCTCGCGTCTGTTCAGCCAGCACTCTTCCTCCGTTTTCCTCTGCTCGCGCGTCGGTTGACGCTCGCAGAGCGTATGCCTTGCCGTCAGCGAATGAATTCACCTGCTTGCTGGGCCAGGGCCAACAGCGGGCCCGGAAATACCCCGAAGGCTACCGTCGCGACTAGACCGACGCCGACGGCCGTCAGCGTGGTCCAGCCGGGACGCACCACGCTGGTCGCCATCCTCCCCGGGTCGGCAAAAAACATCAGCACGATGACACGGATGTAGAAGAAAGCTGCGACGACGCTGATCACCACCGCAACGACAACCAGCCATTGAACCCCGCCGCTCCAGGCCGCTGCAAACACGGCCCACTTGCCGACAAAACCGCTGGTCAGCGGGATTCCGGCGAAGCTCAGCATGAAGATCGAGAAGATGGTCGCTGCCAGCGGATGGCGACGACCTAGCCCGATCCAGCTGTTGAGCGTGGTCGCCTCGCCGGTTGAGTCTCGAACCATGGTCACCAGGGCGAATGCTCCGATCGTCGCCGCCCCGTACGCGACCAGATAGAACATCACCGATGAAACGCTGGTCAACGCGCCCGGCTTGCTGCCTGTAATGGCTTGTGACGCTCCCACAAACGCGGTCATCATGAAGCCGGCGTGAGCAATCGAGGAGTACGCGAGCATCCGCTTGACGTCGGTCTGGGTGATCGCAAGCACCGAGCCGACTGCCATAGTGGCAACCGCGATGATCGCCATGGCCGGCTGCCAGTCCCAGCGGTCGGCACCCAATCCGACGTAGAAAACGCGCATCAGGGCACCTACGGCCGCGATCTTGGTGCAGGCCGCCATGAACCCAGTGACGGGTGTGGGAGCGCCCACGTATACGTCTGGGGTCCATGAGTGGAAAGGAACGGCGCCGAATTTGAAGAGCAGACCAACCCCGAGCATCGCCATTCCGGCGAGCAGCAGCCCAAGCCCTTGTTTGCTATTGCGCACCGCATCATCGATCGCGGCCAAAGTGAAGGATCCGGAATAGCCGTAGAGGAGGGCTGCACCGTAGATGAAAAATGCCGAGGAGAGCGCGCCCAACAAGAAGTACTTGAGTGCGGCCTCTTGCGACAACAGCCGGCGCCGTCGGGCGAGGCCACACAGCAGATAAAGCGGCAACGACAAGATCTCCAACGCGACGAACATCGTGATCAGGTCGTTGGATGCCGGAAACAGCATCATGCCCAACAACGCAAACAGAGCAAGCGGGAAGACCTCGGTGTGCTCGACGCGACTCCGGATCGCCTCCCGCTCGGCAACCGTGCCGGGCACCGCAGCGGCCTGCGGGGCGAAGACACTTGAGTTCTCGATCTTGGTTTCGGCGAACATCAGCAGCGCTGCGGCACTGAAGATGATCAAAATCGTCCACATGAAGTAGGTCGGTCCGTCTAGCGCAAGCGAGTCGACCGCGACGACCGCCTGAGCGCCAGATGCCCAGTTCAAAAGCGTCGTCGCCAGCGCTGCCGCCAGCGACACGAAGGTGATGACCAGCTGCACCACGCGCCGGCTCTCGCGCGGGGCGACAGCCTCAGCAAGAACACCTACGCAGGCTCCAGCAAAGATCAACAGCACCGGCGCCAGC
>Ga0222622_10000653_pt1 | contig 13239 bp, 13 predicted proteins | sample PLM2_5_b1metaG_FD_177335 | JGI IMG/M metagenome (GOLD analysis project Ga0222622, IMG submission 177335) | Groundwater sediment microbial communities from an aquifer in East River, Colorado, USA - PLM2_5_b1 | ecosystem: Environmental > Terrestrial > Soil > Riparian zone | place: USA: East... | reverse complement strand
CGGTTATCGCCGGATCAAGATCAAGATCGGCCCCGGGTGGGATTATGAGGTCGTGCGGCGTGTTCGAGAACAGTTCGGCGATATTAGGCTGATGTGCGACGCCAACTCGGCCTATACTCTTGGCGACATCGATTTGTTCAAACGCATGGACGAGTTTGGCCTGATGATGTTCGAGCAGCCGCTCGCCCACGACGATATGCTCGACCATGCCAGGCTGCAGCGTGAGATACAAACACCTATCTGTCTCGACGAATCAATCAAGTCGCCCGACGATGCCCGCAAAGCTATCGAGATCAATGCCGGCCGCATCGTTAATGTAAAACTCGGCCGCGTGGGTGGACATTCACAAGCCCAACAAGTCGAAACTGCTTGCCGCCAAGCCGGCATCCCAGTCTGGTGCGGCGGCATGCTCGAATCAGGTGTCGGCCGCGCCCACAATATCGCTATGTCAACTCTCGCCGGCTTTTCTCTCCCCGGGGACGTCTCTGCCTCAAAACGTTATTGGCACGAGGACATCGTCGACCCGCCTGTCGAGGTCACGTCTCAGGGAACTATCATCCCGCCGGAAAGGCCGGGCATGGGGTTTGATGTCGATCGAGGACGAATAAAACACATATCGGTCAAGACTAAACACATAGGGCAAGAGTTGCCCCCGAAATAAGTGAAAAGACGCGAAAAAAAATCACTAATTTTTTAACGTCAGCGTTGGCGTCAACGACGGCTAGAAGGTAACCTGTAATCAAAATCCCGCACAATATAGATCCGGATCGGCGCATCTGCGTTGAGTCGTTGAAGGTGGTAACGATCAAATAGGTCAGTAGAGGTTTATCTATGGAAAGGATCTCGTTTATTTTCACGATCTGTTTTATGTTGCTGGGGCCAATTAAGATCATCCAGCCGTTTGCCCGATTAACGCAAGGAAAAGAGCGTTCTTTCAAAAGGAGCGTTGCTATCAAGTCAGCTCTTATCGCGGCCATTGTTTGTGTGTTCGTTGTAATTGCAGGTGATAATTTGGTTAGCAAATATGAGTTGAGTTTTGCGGCGCTGCAGATCAGCGGCGGGCTTGTCCTACTGTTGGCGGCGATGCTTACTATCTTTCCGCGGGCAGAGCCCGAGGCTGATACAGCGGAAGACCGCTCAACCCTGCAGGTTGCCCTTGGGTTCGCAACTCCGGTGATCGTTCCCCCGGCAGGTGTTGCGGCCATTCTTATCTTCGTGGGGTTCGCCGCCAAATACCCGGGCATGTATCAGGCCCTAGCGGTCGTTCTGGCCATCATATTGGTGTTGGACCTTATCGTTATGTTCTTTAACGATCAGATCATGCGCATTCCTGTACTCCTGCCCGCAATTCAGTTGCTCGGGGCGATCCTGATTTTCATACAAGTTGCGCTGGCGATCGATACGATCCTAAGCGCAATTAAGTTACTCGGAATTATCCCGGCTGGGGCAAGTTAATATAACGGCCAGATCAGTGGCAAGACGAGCATTACAAGAACAAACATTAGAAGAGTAAGCGGCAGGCCGATTTTTATATAGTCGCGAAAGTTGTAGCCGCCGGGACTCATGACGAGGATGTTGACTGGATGACTGAGAGGGGTGATAAACGCCATTGACGAGGCGAGGGCGACGCCCATGACCATCGAACGCGGGTTGAGGTTTGCCTGCTGGGCGACGCTGATTGCGATCGGACCGCAAACCGCGGCAGCTACGGCGCCATTGACCGCCTGGGTGAACAAAGCGGTCAGCACGAATAACCCTGCGAGTAAAGCCATCGCGCCCATACCGCCTACATAATCAACCACATGTCCGGCGATCAACCCGGCTGCGTTCGTCTTTGTCAGGGCGATGCCCATCGGCAGCATGCCGGCGACGAGAAAAACACTCTTCCACCCAATAGATGAGTATGCCTGCTCGGTCGTCAATATCCCGGTCAACATCATCGCCAGAGCCCCGCCGAGCATGATCGCACCGGTCAGGTCCGGAACGAGAGCGGCAAACAGCAGCGTCGCGCCAAATATCATCAGTGCCGCCAACCCCTTGTTAGGGACAGTGATCGCCACATCCTCTCGCGACATAAGCAGAATGAGGTCCGGGTCATCGGCCAGAACGGCGAGCTTTTTGCGCGTGCCCTGCAGCAAAAGGGCGTCGCCAAAAGTCAGTTCCAGATCAGGCAGTCCGGTAAAAATCTCTTCGTCGCCCCGCCATATAGCGAGCACAGATACGCCGTACTTTTCGCGAAAATGCGACTCGCGCAGCGTCTTGCCCAGCAGCCGCGAACGCGGCGCCAGCATCGCCTCGACCACCTCGACAACACGTGATTCGAGATCGCTTTCCTTCCACTCGGCGGTGGGCACGTACTCCATATACGGTTCGACGTCGCGTCGGCGAAAATCCTCTTCGTCGCCCTCGAGCACTAGTGTGTCGCCCCGTTTCATCTCTGTGTCCGGCGATAGGGCAAGCAGCTTTCGCCCGGTGCGTTCGATGGCGACGACACTGACGCCGAAATCCTCGCGCAGGGTGCATTCGGCAAGAGTTTTGTTGATCAGGAACGAACCTTTGGGTACGCGGGCCCGGAACAGGCCTTTACCCAGGCCGTATGTCGCAATAAGGTCGTTCGACGGAGCAGCATTCGGCGCCTGGGTCCGCTCGATGGGTGAACCGCCCGGCAAGAAATTGCGGCCGATAAGCGAGACATACAAAATGCCCGCGATGACCAGCACAATACCAACCGGCAGAAAATCGGTCAGGCCAAATCCCTGGATGTCGTTGTCGTGGAGCAGCGAACTTAAGATGATATTTGTCGTAGTCAGCAAGGTCGCCATGCCACCAAGTATGGTGCCGAACGCGAGGGGTATAAGTATTTTTGAATTACTGACACCCGCCTTTTTTGCCACGCCGGACACCGCCGGCAGCAGGACCGCCGCCGCAGCGATGTTGTTCATAAAGAGAGATAGGAATGCTCCCGCCGCCATCACGATCACAACCAGCGAAAGCTCGCTGCGGCCTCCTAATTTTTGGAGTATATTGCCGGCTTGCTCCGTCACTCCCGTCCGCTGCAGTGATTCTGCGAGCACATAGATCGCGATTATCGTGATCACGGCCGACCGGCTAAACCCCGAAAATGCCTCGACAGGTGTCAGCACCCCCGTCACCCCTAACGCCACCACCACCAGCAGCGCCACAAGATCAGACGGCAGCCGGTCCGTCAAAAACAGGACCAGCGACGCGATCAATATGACAAAGGTGATGAGGAGGTTGGTGTCCATCAGGCAATTTTAGTTTAACCCAAGAAGTCGAATTAGAGAGTTGGGCGGCAAGCGTGGTGGGTTTTTGTTTGGCGATTTTGAAAATGATATGGTGTACGTTTCACGTGTATGAGCAATCCAGAACCAAACAAGATCATCTTTTCGATGGTCAAGGTCAGCAAGTTTTACGATAAGAAACCTGTCCTCAAGGACATTTACCTGTCGTTCTTTTATGGGGCAAAGATCGGCGTGCTGGGCTTGAACGGCTCGGGGAAATCTTCGCTGCTTCGGATCATTGCGGGGACCGACAAGGACTTTAACGGCGAGGTCGTTTTTTCTCAGGGATACTCGGTCGGTTATCTCGAGCAGGAACCTAAGCTCGACGAGACCAAGACTGTCAGGCAGATAGTCGAAGAGGCTGTGCAATCTACGATCGATCTGCTTAAAGAGTTCGAGGAGATCAACGCCAAATTTGCCGAGCCGATGGACGATGACGCGATGAACGCCTTGATCGAGCGGCAAGGCCAGGTGCAGGAAAAGCTCGACCATGCGGACGCGTGGGACCTCGATAGCCGTTTGGAGATGGCGATGGACGCCCTTCGGTGCCCGCCGCCCGAAACGATGGTAAATACCTTATCAGGGGGCGAAAAACGCCGGGTCGCTCTCTGCCGCCTGCTGCTGCAAAAGCCGGACATTCTCCTATTGGATGAACCTACAAACCATCTCGACGCCGAGACTGTCGCCTGGCTCGAACAGCACCTGCAAAAATACGAAGGGACGATCATCGCGGTAACCCACGACCGCTATTTCCTCGACAATATCGCCGGGTGGATACTGGAGCTGGATCGTGGTGAGGGAATACCGTACAAAGGGAATTACTCATCCTGGCTTGAACAAAAGAGCCAGCGCCTTGCCCAGGAACAAAGAAGCGAAGACAAACGGCAAAAGACCCTCGAGCGTGAGCTGGAATGGATACGAATGTCGCCCAAGGGCCGTCACGCAAAGGGAAAGGCCCGTATCAACGACTATGAAAAGATGGTCGCGACCGAGTCTGAAAAGCATTCAGAGGAGCTCGAGATCTATATCCCCCCGGGCGAGAGGCTTGGCGATGTCGTCATCGAGGCACACGGTGTTTCAAAAGGCTACGGTGACAAACTGCTGTTCGAGAGCCTGGAGTTCTCGCTGCCGCCCGGCGGCATCGTCGGGGTTATCGGGCCGAACGGCGCCGGCAAGACGACGCTGTTCCGCCTTATAACAGAACAGGAGCAGCCGGACGCCGGCACGTTCAAGGTCGGTTCGACCGTCAAACTTGGATATGTCGACCAATCGCGTGACAGCCTCAATGCCGACAAAACGATCTTTGACGAGATCTCGGACGGACTCGATTTTGTAACGCTTGGCAAAAAAGAGATGAACGCCCGGGCTTATGTCTCGCGATTTAATTTCTCAGGAACCGACCAGCAAAAACGTGTCGGCCAGCTATCGGGCGGCGAACGCAACCGCGTGCATCTGGCAAAGATGCTCAAATCGGGTGCCAACGTGCTGCTGCTCGATGAACCCACCAACGACCTCGACGTCAACACCATGCGGGCGCTCGAGGAGGCACTCGAAAACTTTGCCGGCTGCGCAGTCGTAATTAGCCACGACCGCTGGTTCCTCGACCGCATAGCGACCCACATACTGGCGTTTGAGGGTGACTCGCACGTCGAGTATTTTGACGGCAATTACAGCGAGTACCAAGAGGACCGCCATCGCCGCCTCGGCACCGACGCCGACCAGCCGCATCGGATCAAATACAGGAGTTTGACGAGAGCGTAATTGGATCGCCGGCTCTCTGGTCGGCTCGTGGCCAATTTATAACGTTTCAGGGTTTAAGATGACGCTGCGTTTTTTGTGCGTAATACTATTTTTAGGCTTGGTATGCTGCCAAAAGAGGGTGGAAAAGCCGCCCGCTTCGGCCGAGGCGTCCCTTGACATAAGCACACCGGCTCCTCAGGCGACTGCTTCCCCGACTCCGCCCGCGCCAAATCTGCAAGTAGAGTTGCTTGACGACCGCGACAAAACCACATCGTCTCCCATAGGTTCATTTGATTTCAAAAACTACACATACGAGCTTCCCCGCGGCTGGCAGAATCCTGACGGCACAACCGATATTACTTTGGTCAACGGCAAGATCGCCCCTGTCGAGGGCAAGGTGAGCGAGGAGATGAGCGATGAAGAACGAGCGGAGGCCAAGACCCATCGACGCATCGGCCTGTCCTATGTAACGACAAAGTACGTGGACGTTACCGGCGACAGCGAGGATGAGGCTCTCGTCATCTTAAAGATAGAGACTGCCGGTTCAGCCATTCCGCAGCTTGCTTATGTCTTTACCTGGCGTGGCGGAAAGCCCGAGGTGATCTGGCCGTTCCGTACCGGCGACCGGGCCGACGGCGGGCTAAAGGACCTAAGGGCTGAGAACGGCCAGCTGGTGGTCGAACTCTACGGGCAGGACCGCTTTATCATGGGCCAGACCGAAACCGGCAAGATCACCGACGACCGCGAACAGCTCTGCTGCCCGACCTATTTTACCCGCAGCTTTTACAAGTGGAACGGCAAGAATTTCCTGATGCAGGGAAAGAGGCTGACGTTTTCGGTCGCCAACCCGTCGGCACCGCCCGTCGAAAATCTCGGCGACAAGGTTAACGAAAAACAACCCGCCAAACGATAGAGATCCTTATTCAACCGGCTGCTGCCGGTGATACTTCAGGCGCGACCGGACAATAAGGTTCGGCCGATCAACCCGTACACCTATCGTATGGGCTGTGTTATCAGCTTGCTCGCCCGGCGGATAATAGCCCAAGCGATACTGACGCCTCAGTTCATCGACGATCAGAGCAAATGTCTTTGATAATTTTCCCGATTCACTTTCATAAAAGTGCCCGGCAGTCGAGATCGACAATCTTTGGAGGAAATCCTGTGCTCGGCCGTTTAGTTCCTCTTGGTGGGCACGGCGCTGTTCCTGTTTTTTTGGGTTGCCTCGCCGACGGCCTGGAAAGTCGTCGATCCTGCCGGTCCTTAGCATCCGTTCCTTTCTCAGTCTCTCGTCCGCTCGAAACAGTACCGAGTAGATCAGCGTGTCGGTCTGCTGCAGACGTGTGAGCAGATCGCGTGCATTAATATGGCTGCCGCCATCGCGTCCATCAGTCAGGACGATGAGGGCCTTGCGGCCCGTGATGCCTTTGAATGACGTAAATACTGTCTCAAATATTGCGTCGCGCAGAGTTGTGCCGACCGGGTCGGGTATCTCAGCATGCTTTACGGCTTTTTTAAGCTGCTCCTGATCGCTTGTGAGAGGACAAACGATGTGGGTCTCATAGTCAAAGCTCACTATCATCGCCCGGTCCGTTGGTTTTAGAAGCTTGATGAACGATTTGGCGGCTCCCTTAATATCGTCCAGAACGGGCCGCGTACTGTGGCTAGTGTCGATTAGCAATGCTACGGTCAACAGTTCCTCGGTTGCGGCAAAAAACTCTATGGGCTGTTTCACCCCGTCCTGAAAGATCTCGAAATCAGCCCGAACCAGATCGGGTGTATAGCGGCCGTCCTTATCAGTAACCACAACCGGCACACTTACCAGTTCGGTGCTGACTCTGATCGTTTCATCAGACTCGGGTGCCTGCGACGCCGCCTGCTGTACACAAACGGCGAGCAGAAATGCAGCGATCAGTGCCGGCGTTTTGAGCATGCGTAACAATTTACAGTTTTTCGTTCGTGATGCAAGATGGACCGAAATTAAAAATAATATGTACTTTATAATATAAAGTACTTGACAACCGAAGAAAGGTGTATTAACGTGTTCCCAATATGGCGAAAAACCAGGCACTCCGCGAACAGCTACCTGACACAACGTCAGCTATCAACATAGGCGACCGGGCGATCGACAATCTCAAATTCATACGCGACACGATGGAGCGCTCGACTCACTTCACAGCCGTTCCCGGTTATGGCGGCATGCTCATGGGCGTGACCGCTGTTGCGGCGGCTTATATAGCGAACGGCCAGATATACCTTCGAGATTCACTTATAACGTGGATCGCCGAAGCATTTCTGGCATTTGCGATCGGCCTTCTCGCCATGTGGCAAAAGTCAAAGATCGCAGGCACTCCGCTCATCTCGACACCGGCAAAGAAATTCGCGCTCAGTTTTCTGCCGCCGCTTGTCTGCGGGATCGTTATCACGCTGGGCCTCTGGCGTAACGAGTATTACTACATAATGCCGCCTGTATTTATGTTGTGCTACGGAGCGGCTGTAGTTTGCGGTGGTGCGTTCTCCGTTCGTGTGGTTCCGATCATGGGATGGTGCTTTATAGCCATGGGGGCTGCCGCGTTCGCTCTGCCAACGGGTTATGGCAACTCGATGATGGCCGCGAGTTTTGGCCTGCTGCATATCGTATTCGGTGCGATCATCGCCCGACGTTACGGAGGCTAGCTATGGAGCGAGAAACCGCCATGGCCTCAATACCTTATAACTTACGATTTGATAAATCATGAAAAACATTCGACTCATTTGCATTTTGTTGGCTGTCCCGGCGCTGCTGCTCATACCGTTCTTCGCGATGAAATTCACTAACGAGGTGAATTGGACAGTGCTCGATTTCACCACAATGGGCGGCATGCTGCTGGTCACGGGACTCGCTATCGAGGCTGCACTGAGGATCGTCAAAACGACGTGGGTGAGGACGGCCGCGGTTTTGGCGGTGCTATTTGTCTTTGTAATGGTCTGGGGTGCGCTCGTGCACATGGGTGGTTAATGATGTCGAAAAAGTATTTAGCATTAAAAGACAGTAACGACAGCCAGCCACAAGTTTCGCGTCTGGAAAAGGCCGCGGAAGCTGTGTCGAGCGAGCTCGATAAGGTCATACACGAGCGTTTGCGGCTCGGTATCATCTCGTCTCTCGCGGCAAACGACAAACTCAGCTTTTCCGAGCTCAAGGCCCTTTTGAATACTTCGGACGGCAACATCAGCGTGCATGCCCGAAAGCTCGAGGACGCCGGTTATGTAACCCAAGAAAAATCGTTCCGCGGCCGTGTCCCCCTAACCGAGTACAAGATAACCGCCCGGGGACGAAAGGCACTGGTGAAATATCTCGATCATATGGAAGCGTTGATCAAGGCGATGAAGAAGGTGTAGTGATGGAACGAACCAATAAGGAAGAAACCTCGCTCACGATAATAATGCTTCTCTTTATGACCTACCTTATGTCTCCTTTGCTGTTTGGTGGGTGGCTCTATTTGAGTCAAGGAAACGGGTCATTTCCTGTTGAGAGAGACTCGATTGGGATTCCGTTTGCAGGCTTCCTGCTTCTTTGGTTCATTTTGTTTCCCGTTGTGATCATTTTCTTGGCGGTGGTCGAGTTTTTCGTACAGAAAACACGAAGGAGGGGATAATGGGGGTGCTTCTAATACTATTGTCCATCGGAGGAGTGATCGCAGCCGTGATCGTCGCGATCATTGCGCTCGTTACAAAAAAGTCCTGGCTGCTTAAGTTCACATTTGCAGCTGTCGTCGTGTGGTTTTTGTTCTACGGGGTAATGCTGGTAGGATTTTCGGCCGCAAGCACAGAAAGGGAATTGGGCTTAAACGAGCCGAAAGCATACTGCGGGTTTTACCTCGATTGTCATTTGCACACGGCTGTAACGGGTGTCCGGACCTCAAAGGAGATTGGCGGCCTGGCCGCTGACGGCCTGTTTTGCATAGTAAATATCAAAGTTTTTAGCGATGCTCGAAATCCTAACATTGTCTTTCGCCTGACCACTCCCGACGCTTCGGTCGTCGACTCGAGCGGCAACCGATACTACCGTGACGAACAGGCCGAGAGTCGCCTGCCGTCGGCCGGTATCGATCTTGGCGGGGACATCCGCTCGCACGACACTATCGAAAAAGAGATCGTTTTTGATCTGCCTCAGGGAGTGCCAAACCCACGTCTCGATATCATAGACGGCTACGGCATCGATCATGCGATCGATGCCGTTCTTATCGACGACGAAGACAGCCTTTTTCACAAACGAAATTACTTCAAACTTCGGGAACAAACAGAGACTGCGGGCGTCAAATAGCCGGTGCTAAATAATATGAACGTCGAGCTGATTCGAAACATGATGGGCAGCGACATTGAAGAGGCAGCCTATCCCAACTCGCTGATCCCTAAATTGGACAACGGGGACTTGGCGGCTGACCCAGGCACGGATGTTCAGTCAGAACGCATAGGATTCTGGCGGCGCCAGTTCAAGTCCGACTTTACCCGCGGGCAAAAGAAGTTTGATTGGATATTCGGCGTCGTATTACCTGTCGTTTGCTTTTATTTCGATCCGATCGTTTTTAGGGACGGCGTTACCGGTCCCAGCCAAGCTATCCTGGGCAAGTTCGCTCCCTTTGCGTATGTGCTAAGTTTCACGGCCATCATGGCAAACATGGCCTGGTTGCTGTGGGGCGAAAGGCTCAAATGGTTAAACGCCCCTCTGTCGGGACTCTTTGCAATAGGCTCGCTCGCAGCGTTTACAATCGGCATCGTTTTGTTTCCTTTCAGCGTTTTGGGTTTGTTCTTTATGTTTATCGGAGCTTTGGGGTTCACTCCGTTATTCACTTCCTTTGTTTTACTTCGCAACTCAATACGCACATTTCGAACGGCTAAACTCTCGCTGGAAAAGAATATTTTGGTTAACTCATTTGCGCTCGCAGCGATGGCGAGCGCAGTCATTCCGTATCTAATACACCTTTACTTCAGGCACTAATATGAACACACGTACACGAACCGGTTTCGAAGTCCTACAGTTCGCCCTTGTCCTCGGCCTTCTCGGCGACATTTTGTTGCGTGCCACCCCTTGGGGGCTCAATGTCCTGCTCTTTAACACGGCGTTTGCCGCCGGAATGATCACGCTGCTTTATCGCCGGGCTCCGGAAATCCTCACGAAGCAAACGATGGCCCTGTTTGGCGCTCTCGTGTTCTTTGCGGCGATGTTTGCCTGGCGCGATGCGACCGAGTTGCTGGTCGCCGATACGTTCGCCATCATCACCATCCTTTCCATACTATTTTTGCCAAAGCTGCAGGTGACGACACAACTGGCCGGCGTCTTTCATTATGTGATCGCCTTTTTCTGGTCTGCTCTTAACGCGTTTTTTGCACCGGTTGCCCTGCTGATATCGGATATTGAGTGGAAAAGCCTTCAGCGAGCCGGTTGGTCACGGCATTTATTTGCGGTTTTAAGGGCGGTCATTATCGTTACCCCGATCCTGCTTATTTTTGGTGCATTATTTATCGCGGCTGACGCTGCTTATGAGGGATGGGTGCAGCGGGTCTTTAACATCAAACCCGAGACGGTTCTAACGCACGTTTTGCTGTTCTCATTTTTTAGCTGGATGTCAGCTGGGTATTTGCGGGGGGCTGTGACTAAGCAAGACATCGTCGAGATGGGCACTCAAACGGCCCCGGAGAACGAAGCTGCAGCGGAAACCGTCCTCGATCCATCGACCGCTTTAAACCACCTTTCGATCCTTGAACATATAAACATCTCTGACCCGCCAAATGCGTCAGAGGAGGCAAAGCCCGCGGATACACCGGTTGCGGAAAAGAAAAAATTTGCCTGGAGCGACCTCGAAAATTCCGTATTGCCTGCAGCGTTTACGCTCGGGACCGTTGAGGTCGGCGTGATCATCGGTCTGATGAACCTGTTGTTCCTGAGTTTTGTTCTGGTGCAGCTGCCGTATCTGTTCGGCGGTATGGACCTCGTCCAGTCGACACCTGATTTTAAGCTGGCAGAATATGCCCGCCGTGGTTTTGGCGAACTTGTAACAGTTTCAGCCCTTGTCCTGCCGATACTGCTCGCTACGCATTGGCTGTTGCGAAAAGAGAGCCGTACGACCGAATGGCTGTTTCGAATCTTTGCGGGTATTCAGATAGCGCTCTTATTTGTCATCATGGCGTCGGCTGTCCAGCGGCTGGTTCTGCTTACGGGCAATCTTGGCTATGGCCTGACGACCATCCGGCTGTATCCGCTGATCTTTATGTCGTGGCTGGCGATAGTCTTTATCTGGTTCGGCGCAACGGTCCTTCGTGGTTACCGGAACTACTTCGCCTGGGGAGCGCTGTGGTCGGCGTTCCTGATACTCGGAGCGACGCATGTTCTAAACCCTGACGCTTTTATCGTTAAGACAAATCTCCGCCTAATGCAGGAAGGCCGAATGTTCGACGCCGTTTATAACTCGAATCTCAGCGATGACGGATTGCCCGCACTTATGGAATCTTTTACGAATCTTGACCCGTCAGATCAAAAGGTCGTAGCCAGACAGATCGCTCGAAGATATTGTGAGATGCGAACAGACGACGACTTAAGATCCTGGAAATTTGATTCAGCGGTTCTGTGGCAAAAGATCGATTCAAATCGGGAGTTAGTAAACGAGATAGGAGGGTGTGATTCGGGATTCTTGTACTCTCCTGTATATCGCGATTGAATATTCTTGTTGCCATTCGGGTGGTTTCTTTCATAGCATTACTTGATGCAGCCTTCCTCCGGGACAAATAGAGACGTTGTCCGCGAATATCTATCGTACCTTCGCGTCGAGAAGGGTCTTGCTGGGAATACGATCGAAAGCTACCAAAGAGATCTTGAACGGCTCGTTGCCTGGGTCAATAAAAATGGCCTTGGAATTCTGGGGCTTACCAGGCAGGACCTTCGCGAATGGCTGATCGATCTGGGGCGAACAAAGCTGTCGGACACGTCAAAGCTGAGAATGATCAGCTCGCTGCGAGGTTTTTATAAGTTCCTAATGCAAGACGGGCATGTTCTGGCTAACCCGGCCGATGAGCTGCATGTTCCGCGTAAGAGTTTTTATCTGCCTAAATTTCTCAATTCAGCCGAGATCGATGCGTTGTTTTCGGTTCCTGATACATCGACAGAAACAGGGGTTCGTGACCGTGCGATGCTTGAGTTAATGTACGCGTGCGGATTACGGGTATCTGAGCTCATAAACCTCATACTTCGCAACATTGATCTAGACTCGGCGATCCTCACCTGCACGGGGAAGGGCAGCAAGATGCGGCGAGTGCCCGTCGGCTCAAGTGCCATCGAGTGGGTACGAAAATATCTTTCTATAAGACAAAAACAGGACGGTATCGACGTGCCGAACCTGTTTGTCGATAGTCTTGGCCGTCCGTTAACACGTCAGGCTGTTTGGGTGATGATCAGTGATTATGGTGAGAAGTGCGGCGTAGAAGACGTTTCTCCCCATACACTTCGTCATTCGTTTGCCACGCATCTTGTTCAAAACAATGCCGATATCCGTTCGGTCCAGCAAATGCTTGGCCACGCGGATATCTCGACGACACAGATATACACTCACATCACCAGTAAACAGATGAAGCGGAACTACGATCGGTTTCACCCACGATCCAAGGTAGACTGACCAAAAACCCGCCGACTGGCGCTTGCAACTTGTAAAACCCTTAGTTATTATTAAGAATTTGCTAATTGGCTCGAAAAGTCGATTATCGCAGCAAGAAAGAGTGAGCATGGGTGGTCGAGCGGTCAAAGGCAACGGGCTGTAAACCCGTCGGGTTAATTCCCTACGTAGGTTCAAATCCTACCCCATGCACCATAGATCTAAGCGGGAGTAGCTCAGTTGGTAGAGCGTCAGCCTTCCAAGCTGAATGTCGCGAGTTCGAGTCTCGTCTCCCGCTCCAACGGTTGTTTGGCAAGTCGAGGATTTTGAAACCGGCCCAAGTAGCTCAGGGGTAGAGCGCATCCTTGGTAAGGATGAGGTCGCGGGTTCAAATCCCGCCTTGGGCTCCAGTTTTTTATCCACAGGATATTTTGAGAGGACAGATAAATAGATGAGCAAGGAAAAATTCGATCGCAGCAAGCCGCACGTGAACATCGGGACCATTGGGCACGTTGACCACGGCAAGACGACATTAACGGCGGCAATCACGAAGGTTCTGGCAAAGCACAATCCAAAGA
>Ga0222622_10000650_pt1 | contig 13277 bp, 11 predicted proteins | sample PLM2_5_b1metaG_FD_177335 | JGI IMG/M metagenome (GOLD analysis project Ga0222622, IMG submission 177335) | Groundwater sediment microbial communities from an aquifer in East River, Colorado, USA - PLM2_5_b1 | ecosystem: Environmental > Terrestrial > Soil > Riparian zone | place: USA: East... | reverse complement strand
CAGGTTTGTTTGTTGTTTTAATTGTTGTCGAACCTGCTGTGCTTTTGTAAAATAAGCATCGTAATAACCAGTGCTCAAAACAAATGTTCCGAGCATAATTCTGCGTTTTACTTCTTTACCGAAGCCCTCTGTTCGATTTTGTTGATAAAAGCTGTAGAGATTGTCTGATTTTTTTTGGGATTGATAACCAAATCTGGCACCGTCATATCTTGCAAGGTTTGATGATGCCTCTGCGGTGGTCAGTATATAATAGGTTGGAACAATAAAATCAGTTAATGAAAAAGAAACAGGTGTTACCTGGTGACCACTGGATTCCAGCATGTGTATATAATCCTTCAGTTTCGCGGAAATTTCGGGATCGATAGATTCATGCTCTATCCACTCAGGAAAATAAGCAACACGATATTTATTATCACTTTCCATTTCAACAGGTTCCAATTTGACCTGCAATGATGTGCTGTCAAATTCGTCAGGTCCTGCGATAGTTTTTAAAACGGCAGCAGCATCTTCAACATTATTAGAAAGCACTCCTATCTGATCGAATGAAGAACCATATGCCATAAGACCATACCGTGATACCCTGCCATAGGAAGGTTTGTATCCTATCACCCCACAAAAATCTGCAGGTAAACGTACAGAGCCTCCCGTATCACTACCTAAGGCTGCCATGCAAAGTCCGGCTTTGACAGCAGCTGCACTTCCGCCTGAGGAACCACCTGCAACCCGGGTATTATCATTGGGATTTAATACTGGCCCGAAAGCTGAATTTTCGTTGGAAGAACCCATACCAAATTCATCGCAATTTAAACGACCAATGATAATGGCTCCTTCTTGTTCCAATCTTTCCACGGCCGTGGCGGAATATGGAGAAATAAAGTTTTCAAGAATTTTAGAAGAGGCGGAAGCTCTATGCCCCTTGTAACAAATGTTGTCTTTAATGCCTATTACAACACCATGAAGTTTTCCTGAAATTGGCCGGGCATCTAATTCGGTTGCCTTTTGCAGGGCTTCCTGGGCAAAAACTTCCAGGTAACAGTTAAGGTGTTTGTTTTGATTGATGGCAGCAATGTAATGTTGCACAGCCTGGACACAGTTGAAAGTGCCAGCTTTTAGGTGGTTATGATATGTTTGAATAGATGAAAAGAAAAACAAACTTCACTAATGGCCGAAGGTTAAAAAATTAAGACGGGGTGGAAGTTGATTTGTGCTCTTTCTCGCTGATTCCTTCTTCAATTTCTTTACGAACATTATTCTTGGCATCATTGAATTCACGCATACCACGCCCCAGTCCACGCATTAATTCAGGAATTTTTTTGCCACCAAATAACAAAAGAACGATGATCAGGATGATCAGAATTTCATTAAAACCTAATGGACCCATAAAATGGATTTTATAAATAATTGAATAGAAGAACGACAAAGGTATTGGAAATAGGTCATGGCTGTTAGGGTTAACAAAGTTTTATTTCGCGGAAGTTTAAGAAGTTCAACAGGTTCAAATGTCCAAATGAATTCGTTGAAACTAAAGCTTCGCAGCTTTTTAGAAATAGCTCACTTCTAACCCTTTAGAAATAAAAAAACGTCCCAACCTTTTGGGACGCTTTATAAAAAGTTTAATTGAATCAAGCAGTTTCCAGAGCTCTTTTCTTTTCCTGGATTCTTGCACTTTTGCCACTACGCTCACGCTGGTAGTACAGTTTAGCGCGACGGACGCGACCGGATTTGTTTAATACGATAGAATCGATATTAGGAGAGAAGAAAGGGAATAATCTTTCTACACCAATTCCATCAGAGATTTTGCGAACAGTAAAAGTAGCTGTCGCTCCTTCTCCCTGGCTTTTGATCACATCGCCACGAAATGACTGTATCCTTTCTTTATTGCCTTCAACAATTTTATAGTTTACAGTGATGTTATCACCAGCTTTAAACTTAGGGAACTCTTTTTTGCCCGTTAATTGTTCGTGTACATAGGCAACAGCAGCATTCATAACTCAAAATTTAAGGACCGCAAAGGTAAGCCTGTAAAGCAGAAAATCCAAAAAAGAAAAATCCCAAATTCCATTAGAGTTGGATTTGGGACTTAATATTTGAAAGCTTTAACTTTTACCTTGCTACGTTTACGGCTCTTTTTTCACGAATTACTGTAACCTTAATTTGGCCGGGATAGGTCATTTCGGTTTGAATCTTTTGGGCAATTTCAAAAGAAAGCTTTTCACTTTCCTGGTCGGTTACCCGGTCTGCCTCCACAATTACCCTAAGTTCTCTTCCAGCCTGGATTGCATATGCTTTTTCTACTCCGTTGTAGGCTTGTGCCAGGTTTTCAAGCTCCTTGATACGCTGGAGGTATTGTTGCATGATCTCCCTTCGTGCTCCTGGTCTTGCACCACTAATGGCATCACACGCCTGAACAATAGGAGAAATCACGTATTGCATTTCCATTTCATCGTGGTGTGCACCAATTGCATTTATAATCGCAGGATTCTCACCATATTTTTCTGCAAGCTTTGCTCCAAGCAGCGCATGGCTCAATTCCGTTTCTTCATCGGGAACTTTTCCAATATCGTGAAGCAAGCCTGCACGTTTGGCCAGTTTTGGGTTCAATCCAAGTTCAGATGCCATAACACCGCAAAGGTTGGCTACCTCGCGACTGTGCATCAAAAGGTTTTGACCATAAGATGAACGGAACCGCATTTTGCCAACTATTCTAACCAATTCTTTATGTAAACCATGTATGCCCAACTCAATGACTGTTCGCTCACCAATTTCCATGACCTGCTCTTCTAATTGACGTTTGGTTTTGTCAACCACTTCTTCAATCCGGGCCGGGTGGATCCGACCATCTGCAACCAGTCTTTGCAAACTTAAACGTGCGATTTCGCGGCGTAAGGGATCAAAACAGGATAGAATGATGGCTTCGGGAGTATCATCTACAATTAGGTCAACGCCAGTTGCAGCTTCAATAGCACGTATATTCCTTCCTTCACGTCCAATGATCTGGCCTTTGATTTCGTCACTCTCCAGGTTAAAAACTGTAATAGCGTTTTCAATAGCCTGCTCCGCTGCCGTACGTTGTATACTTTGAATAATGATTTTCCGGGCTTCCTTATTGGCTTTTTGTTTCGCCTCGTCTATAATTTCCTGTTGTAAGCCTAAAGCCTGTGAATGTGCTTCCTGTTTCAGGCCTTCCACCAACTGGGCTTTCGCTTCCTCAGCAGTTAACCCGGAAATTTTTTCAAGACGGCGAGTATGTTCTTCCTGGTGCTTTTCCAGTTCCGTCTGCCTGAGGTTTACTACCTCGATCTGCCGGTTGAGATTTTGTTTGATGGCATCATTTTCTTTAATCTGCCTTTCGAGGTGTTCTGTCTTTTGATTTAGTGTATGTTCTTTTTGTTTGATCCGGTTTTCGCCTTCCACCACTTTCCGGTTTCTCTCTAGAACCTCTCTCTCATGCTCAGCCTTCAATTGAACAAAACGCTCTTTGGCTTCCAGTTCTTTTTCTTTCCGAATTGTTTGAGCTCTTAATTCTGCTTCTTTGATGAGTGTTTGTGCCTGCAGTTCAGCTTCCTCTACTCGTTTGCGGGTATCTTTTGCAAAGATGATTTTACCCACTATAATGCCAACCACAAGGGCGGCTATAGCTGCAATGATCGTAATTATGTAGGGATCCATTCTTCAAATTTTTAGGATTTAGGTAGATAAAAAAAATGCAATTGCCTGTCATTGAATCAATAGGTAGTGGGCGAAGATACAAAACACGAGCTATTTTAATAAAGGTGTAACGTTAATCTGACAGCCGGCAAGGGTTATCTGGGCCAATTTGATTTAAATTGCATCTTAAATTTTTCGGAATGAATAAGCTCTTATTTCTTTTAATAGTACCGGTTTTCTCTTTAGCACAATCCCCTAAAGATTTTGAGTTGAAAGGCCAGTTGAATTTAACTAAGCCAGTGGACTGGGTTTACCTGCGTTATGTTACGGGTGAACAAAGCGTTATGGATAGCATTCAGCCAAATAATGGTGAGTTTAAATTTAAAGGTAAGATTGCTGAACCAGTCGTTGCCACTCTTATAACCCGATTTAAACAACAGGGTGAAGACAAACCCGCAAGAGAGTTTGTCCAACTTTTTTTGGAGCCATCGAAAATGGAGTTTAGTGCAAAGGATTCTTTGAAAAATAATTCGTTTAAAGGTTCTGCAGGCCATCCTGATTTTACAGCTCTTATAAAACGCCAGGAATCATATAACAGCAAGTTTGAAGTTTTATATGATCAATATGACAGCCTCCAAAAAGCAGGAGATAAAGTTGGACAGAAAAAGTCAGAGGACGCAATTAATAAACTTAATGATGAAATGAATGAGGCGGTTTATGCCTCATTTCTCAAGACTCATTCCAATTCAAATGCGGCTTTATTTGCGTTGAAACAATATGCTGGTTATGATTTAGATCCTGCCAAGGTCGAACCAATATTTAATTCATTACCTGCCAGCACTAGAACATGGCCATCTGCAAAAGCATTACAGGAAAGAATTGTTATAGCAAAGAAAACAGCCATTGGAAATTATGCAATGGAATTTACGCAGAATGATACTTTGGGGAAGCCGGTGTCTCTTTCCTCTTTTAAAGGCAAATATGTGTTGGTAGATTTTTGGGCTAGCTGGTGTGGACCATGCCGTAAGGAAAATCCGAATGTGGTTAGGGTGTTCAACAAGTTCAAGGACCGAAATTTTACCATTCTAAGTGTTTCATTGGATCGGCCAGATGCCAAGGATAAATGGCTGGCTGCAATTCACAAAGATGAGCTGACCTGGACCCACGTTAGTGACCTTAAGTATTGGGACAATGAAGTAGCCAAACAATATGGTATCCGCGCAATTCCACAAAACATTTTACTGGATCCGCAGGGGAAAATCATTGCCAGGAATTTAAGAGGTGATGACCTTGATGTTAAATTAACAGAGGTATTTAGTAAACTGCAAAAGGCCAGTTAAGTTATTGATATAAAAAAATTAATCCCGTCCGATGGCGGGATTTTTTTATGGCTGAAAGATTATGTTGTATGGGGGGCCGCCGAAGACATCGCCCAATGATGCTCATTTGGCGATAAGCCTTTATTTGAGGGTGCCGGTAGAACAAATTCCTGACAAATAGCATTTAGACTTTGCTGAGTTTGAAATAAACCATACAAAACATACAAGAAACACAAGAAGGATTTCCCACAACCTGAATAATTGATCAACCATGATGTCAAAGAAAGTTATTGAAATACACCCTTTTCAAGCTTTCATACCAAACAATATTCAATGTTTAATTATTGGAAGCTTTCCCGGAAAAGAACAAACGCAGGGCAAGTTGGATGAAACACATTGGTTTTATGGAGCGCCTAGAAACCAGTTGTGGAAGATTCTGGAAATTGTCTACAAGAGAGTATTAAAAAACAGGCAACAAAAGCAGAAATTATTTGAAGAAGCAGGAATTGGAATTGCCGATGTGATTAAGTCCTGTATTCGAAAAGAGGGAACCAATCTTGATGAAAACCTGGACATCAGGGAATACAATAAAGAAGTAATTGAAAGAATTCTGAAACAGCATTACCCCAAAGTGTTGTTTACAAGCCGGTTTGTTGAGAAAGAATTTAAAAAACTATTTCCTTGGTATCAAGATTTCGACCTTCTGCCTTCTCCTTCTCCAAGGTATTTCAAGTTGAGAATTGAAGATAAAGCGAAAATTTATAAAGAGAAGCTACCCAGGCTTTAATTGAATAGAAAATAAATCTTCCAAGGAATTATCTACTAAACCGGTATTGACGGCGGAATAAAATGCAGTGAATTAAAATATTATTGAAAGAGAAACGAGCCGTCCATTAAGTTTCCAAAACCCCATCGATCATTTTTTCCAGGGTTTGAAGACGACTGCTCACATTATCGAGGTTCACCTGGTTCGAAATGGCTGCATTTTGTTCCGTTGCAAACCAAACTAATACCATGGCAATGTAATCCTGCATGTCCTTTCCGGCAAAATGTGTTTTAAATTCCATCATTTTGTCGTTGATCGTTTTTACCGTTTTACGAACCACTTCTTCATCATTGGGGTTGATGCGAACACGGTAAGTCCTGTCGCCGATGACAAGATTGAGCGGAATGAGATCGGTATTTTCAGCCATATTTGGTGAGTGGTGAGTGGTCAGCAGTGAAGATGGAGTTTCATTTACTCACTATTCACCACTCACAATTTTATTGACTTAAAAACGAAATACATTTATCAATTTCACGAAGATATTGGTTGACTTTTTTCTCAAACTCTTTTTTATCACGATTACTCATATCGCCGGTAGTCAGTTTCAATATTCCGTTTTGTTGCTGCAGTTCATCAACCCTGGTTAAGGTTTCGCTTTCTCTTTTGCGGGATTGCAAAAGTTCCTCCTTCAACCGTTCGTTTTCTTTCTGAACACGGCTGTACTGCCTGAGCAGCTGTTGTAATTTTTCATTAAGTGTTGTGAACTGTTGGTCGACGGTCATTGTTTTCGGATTTCTGCATTTAGTTCTTTCTCTAAGGTAATCATGATCTTGTTCATCCACGAATCAATTTCTTTGTCTGTCAAAGTTTTTTCTTCGTCGAGAAATGTGAAGTTCACTGCCATAGATTTTTTATCCTTTCCCAGCTTTTCACTTTCAAAAACATCAAACAGTTTTACGTCTTTTAGCTTATTCAAATTCAGCTTGTCGATTCGCTCACTGATCTCGTGATACTTCATTGTTTTTGGTACTACCATCGCCAGGTCTCTTTCCACTGAAGGATATTTCGAGATTTCTTTGAACCGAACCTTTCTGCCTTCATATTTCAGCACCACGTCCCAATAAAAATTGGCATAGAAAACAGGCTGTTTGATATCAAATTTAGAGGCTAATCCTGTATTTACGCTCCCCAGTTCCAAAATCTTTTCCCCGTTTATGTGCATGGATACACCCGGCTGCAACTCATTAGAATTTATATTTTCAAACCTGTCGCTTTTCAATCCTAAACTGTCAAGAACAGCACTGGCTACGCCTTTGATGAAATAAATATCTGAAGGCTTTGATTTTTGGCTCCAATGATTGATGCTTACCTGTCCCGTAACATATAAGCACATGTGATTTGCTTCGGCGTATTGACCGGCACCGGTTGTTGAATACGTTTTTCCAAACTCAAAAAATTTGAGATTATTATTTTTTCTGTTGATGTTGAATGCAATTACTTCCAGTGCGGTATGAAGCATGGAAGGTCGCATGATGTTCAACTCATTACTCAGATTATTCAGCAGCCTCACGGCTGTTTTTAATTCTATATCGGAAAAATATGCAGAGTTGGTAATGGAGTTGGTAAGAATTTCAGTGAATCCAAGTCCTGCCAGGATATTGGAAATTTTTTCTTTCAGAATTTCTGCTGCATAATTCTGTTCAATAGAGGGCGAAATACTTATGGTTGTTGGAATATCAATATTATCCAATCCATCAATGCGCAATATTTCCTCCACTATATCCGCCGGTAAAGAAATATCGGGCTTATGATGAGGCACCTCTACTGTAATGGTATCAACAGTTTCCCTGGTTACTGAAAATCCAAGTGATTCAAGTATATTTTTTACCGTATCCGGATGATAATTTTTGCCGCTTAGTTTCTTCAGATAATGGTATTTAACGCCTACTTCTTTTTTAGGTTCAGGGTCAGGATAAATATCAATCATTTCAGAAGCAATGGTTCCCCCGCAAATTTCTTTTATCAGCATGGCAGCTCTTTTTGCCACCGTTACTGTATTGGAAATATCGATTCCTTTTTCGAAACGGGTGGCGGCGTCTGTTCTTAACCCATGTCGAAAAGAAGTTTTGCGGATAAACACCGGATCGAACCAGGCGCTTTCTAAAAAAATGTTGGTAGTTTTTTCTGTAACACCGCTGTGCAATCCGCCAAAGACTCCGGCAATGCATATGGGCTCATTGCCATCGCAAATCATCAAATCCTGCGCATTTAATTTTCGCTCCTTTTCATCAAGGGTTATGAAAGGCGTTCCTTCAGGCAATGTTTTTACAACAATTGAATGGTCTTTTATTTCGTTGTAATCAAAAGCATGAAGTGGTTGGCCGGTTTCGTGTTGAATAAAATTGGTGAGGTCTACAATATTATTAATAGGACGCAGCCCGATAGCTTTTAATCTTTGCTGTAACCATTTTGGAGATTCCTGCACTTTTACACCGGCAATGCATACACCTGAGTAGCGCCTGCACGCTTGTGTATTTTCAATAGTAACCTTAACAGGTAAACTGGCGTTATCAACTTTAAAAGCTGTTTGAGGAATAACTGGTTTTAGCTCTTTTTTATCATGGTGTGTTAAATAGGCACAAACATCTCGTGCAACTCCCCAGTGACTCATTGCATCCATGCGATTGGGTGTTAAACCTATTTCATAAATCACATCATTGTACGGATTGAAAAGTACATCAGCTCTCAGTCCAACTTTTACGTCTTCAGGTAAAACCATAATGCCGGCATGCGAGGTACCCAGGCCAATTTCATCTTCAGCACAGATCATTCCATGGCTTTCCACTCCGCGGATTTTTGCAACTTTCATTGTCAAAGGCTCACCTGATGTTGGATGAATTGTAGTTCCAACAGTAGCCACAATCACTTTTTGACCGGTAGCTACATTTGGCGCACCACATACAATTTGAAGAGGTTCGCCATTTCCAATACCAACTTTGGTAAGCCTTAATTTGTCAGCGTTGGGATGTTGCTCGACATGCAGCACCTGGCCAATTACTAAACCTTTCAGCCCACCTTTTACTTCTTCAAATGTTTCCATTTTTTCCACTTCCAAACCTACCGAAGTAAGAATTTTAGAAAGCCGTTCCGCGTCGATTGTAACCGGTAAATATTCACTTAGCCATTTATAAGAGATCGTCATTTAATGCACACTTTTGTAAGTGAGCAAAGATAAAGGTTTGAGCGTTTGAAGCGGGGACGCAATTGCGAGCTAGTGATGGAACACGGATGACACTGATGTAACGGATTTACATTGATAAAATCTAATAAAATCCATTTGATCCGTGTTATTCGGATTCTTGAGAAAGCTATGGAAAAACAAATGTTGAAAAACTAGTAATGTAGTGTTGTACACAAAAACTACCAACTACAAACTATCAACTAAACTATCCTTCCAGATGAATTGTGAAGATGATCATCCTCGATTGAATACCGTCGATGATCCTGGAATAGCTTAATACAGGGTTACGGTCATGAAGATTATTTAAACCATTGCTAATTTTAATTTCCGGGGAAACGGTAACGCTTTTCCTGTAAAAATTAAAGCCAATACCCCCTTCAATTCCATAACTGAATTTGCCAATTTTTACCTGGTCATCAGCTTTTCGTTTTTTGGCATTTGAAGCAAGATCGATATCAGCTTTAACACCGCCCAGCATATAAACTCTGAAATTGCCTATGCGATCTGATTTGAATTTAAAATCTAGGGGAAAGGTCGTGATAATTGATTCGACACTTTTTTTCACATCATGGCCCTGGTCAAAATCGCCAGGATATTCCGGGTTCAGTTTGTACAAAATGGGCCGGTCGGTAAAGATCAAACCCGGGTTAAAACGAAGTTCAAACCGGTAAGAAAGATTAATGGCGGCTACTAACCTTAATGAAATGCCAGGTGTAATTCCCGGTTCCGCGGTTAAGATCGTATCCTGTTGTAAAAAGCTGGCATCATGGTCCAATTGAAACCTTGAATACACTGCAGATAACGACAAACCAAAATAATAAGGCTTGGCATCCTGGTCCTCCCGGTAGATTTCTTTTTGGGCAAACGTTGATTTCGAAAAAATGATAAGCAAGCAAAATGCTAAGAAACAGTTTTTTGCTCTCTGGGCTTTCGTCCGCTGTAAATGCAACATATTCCTAAGCTTAGTGATTTCCATATGGTTTCGGAGTAGCCGGTTTGTTTTAAAATAGTGTCAAATTGCTGACGGTCCGGAAAAGCTTTCGCTGATTTATTCAAATATTTATACGCCTGTTTGTTTTGATTAAACCATTTAGCCATTTGCGGTGCTACTATACCCATATATAAATTATATAAGCTTTTTACACCAGGGATGACCGGTTTACTAAACTCAAGAACTACTAATTGGGCTCCAGGCTTTAATACTCTTAAAATTTCCTTAAGGCCTTGCTCCAGGTTCTCAAAATTTCGAACACCAAAGGCCACCATCACGCCATCAAACGAATTATCTCCAAATTTTATTGTCTCCCCGTCGCCGGCCCGAAGTTCAATATTCATTCCAAGCTGTTCTTTTTCAATCTTTTTCCTCCCGATTTCCAACATTTTCTCTGAAATATCTATCCCCACAATTTTGTCGGGCCGGATCATTTTGGCCGCCATTATCGCCATATCTCCAGTGCCTGTGGCTACATCGAGAAGGGCGCCGGGACGATCTTTTTTAAACATCGAAATTGCCTTTTTACGCCAGCTAATGTCGATACCGGCGCTTAAAAAACGGTTCATAAAGTCGTACCGTTCGGCAATGCCGTCAAACATTTCACTCACCTGTTGTTTTTTGGAGCCTTCTTCCGAGAAGGGTTTAATCTTATCGTGTTCAAACTGGGACATGGGCTGCAAAGTTAACCGCTGAAATTTTGGATAAGTATGATTTCAGGCGCTTAAAGATTTTAAATTCAGAATTTATACTAGATGAGTGGACAAAATGAGAAGTAGTTGATGCAGTTGTATAAGCAAGAGAGAAAGTCTGGGATCCTTGAACAATTTAAGTAGTCCGGCATCATTACTACTATTGATCTACTGTTGCGTCGCACTCTTGTGCGTTCTGCATTTTACTCAGCATAGGTGACCATTCATTTCTTTACCTGAAATTGCGCAACAAAAGGTGGGGAAACAAGCAGGGAATTGCTGGATTATTTTAAATCAAAAGGATTGTCTGAAATGCAATACAAAATCAAATAGTTGAATCTTTATCACTGAACAATTGCTGTTTGAATTTCTGGTATAAGAACGAAACCACTAACAATAAAATACCCAACACCAAATAAGCTATCACTTTTTGTACAGTAGTAAACGTCAGGCTGTCCAAAGCCAGCAATTTTCCGAGAGTGACACCAATCAAAATAATTCCGGCCATTCTTGCTCTCACCGATCGCATTCTGAATCCCCAGGCAAAAACAATTACTGCCGTTAACAACCATAAAAAAGTAACTGTAAAACCATCCCAGTTAAACGCAATGAACATTACAAATAATGCCAGGGCAAGCGAGGAAAGCAATCTTGTAGTGTACAATTCTTCCTTCAAGTAACTGTAGAATAATATGGCTTGAAAGCCTACAACGCCAGATACAACTAATGTTAAGATTGCAAGATCAGCGGTGGCGCCTTTGTCTGAAAATCCAAACAGAAATAAGATTGACACATACAATGCAACATTATTCAGTATTAACTGGTAAGCATCGTTAATATGTAATGATTTTTTACGAATCAGTTTGTAGGCGATTACAGCAAATAAAAACGCCATGAAAAACAGGATCATAAATGAGGTAGCCACTAACTTAAACCTTGGATCATATCGCATTGCAGCCCATCCTATGAATAAAACCCAGGTAATAATTTGCGCAACAATGCCTACAGTTTTCCAAAGTTTATTTACTGATAAATAAATAACACCAATATTTATCAATGATATGTATAAAAAGAAAAGGTCTGCACGTTCTGCGTTTTTACTGACGAGAAAAGGGATTCCGTATGCGCCAACCAAACCAAGTAAGGCAATCTCCTGGCGATTGTATCGGGTGGCTTCATACACTGCGTAAATGGTAAGTGCCACCATCACAGCAAAAGCTACGGCAAACAAGAACATGTTGTAGTAAACATAAGCGGCATAAGTGGTAAAATATAAAGAAGCCATACCGCCACTAAAAAGCAGTGCACTGAAAAGAAAGTATTTTTTTCTTAGTCGAAGCGACAGAAGATACAAAACTATTCCTGCCAGGTAGGCCAGGCTTATTCGCATCACTTCTGATATGAGGTTACGATCAATGGCATATTTTACACCGATAGACAAACCGATAACAAGAACAATGATTCCGATAAAATTGATCAGTCTCAGACCAATAAAGTTTTCAAGGGAAAATTTTTGGGTAGTATGAATGTTTACAGGTGGTGAAGGCGTGATTTCTGAATAGGTAAGCTGGGCTATCCGTTTCTGGAGTTGATGGATCTTTTGTTGTTGTAACTGTACATCCCGGCTCAATTGTTCCAGCTCTATTTGCAATTGCCGTATTTCATCCTCCTTCATAGTTACCAAAATAGGCAAAAACACAAAGACTTCTTTAACATTGATGGAAAATCAAAACAAGCTGGTTTTGGTTAACTTGCCTGTACAAAATTTGCCTGTTGAAAAAACTGCTGCTTCCTTTATGTTTTATCTTTTATTTTTTTGGTTTTGCCCAGGCACAGGATTCGTGCAGTCTTCGAATCAGCCTACTTACCTGCGCCCCAGGTGAAGAACTTTATTCAACCTTTGGACACACGGCACTAAGAGTACAGGATACATCCCTGGGTACCGATTACATTTTCAATTATGGAACTTTTGAATTCGGTCCTGATTTTTATACAAAGTTTATCAGGGGAAAACTGCTTTATTTTTTGTCCGTAGAAGACTTCAATGATTTTATTTATGAATATAAAATGCAAAACAGGAGCATTAAAGAACAGGTTTTGCAGTTAAGTTGCAGAGAAAAACAAAGGCTATACAGTTCTCTTCAAACAAATGCACAGCAACAAAATCGTAATTACAAGTATGATTTTCTTTTTGACAATTGCACTACACGAGCGGGTGATATCGTAATACAAAGTGCCGATTCAACTGCAGCGTTTAAAAATATATTACCAGCGGATCGACCTAGTTTCCGCAATTTGATCCATAGTTATTTAAATGCCGGGCACCAATACTGGAGCAAATTGGGAATTGATATTTTGCTCGGAGTTAAGCTCGACCGAACGGTGACCAATCGCGAGGCTATGTTCCTGCCCGATTATTTACTAAAGGGGTTTGATAGCGCAAACCTGGGTCACCAGCCACTTGTAACCCATACTGATACTATTTTAAAAATTCCATCGCCAACAATAAGAAAATCATTTTTCACTCCCGCGATTGTTTTTAGTTTGTTACTTGTTGCCATTGTTGTGATTTCTATTGTGCAATCAAATTGGGCAAAGGCAGTGATGCGTGTTTTTGATT
>Ga0222622_10000648_pt1 | contig 13278 bp, 9 predicted proteins | sample PLM2_5_b1metaG_FD_177335 | JGI IMG/M metagenome (GOLD analysis project Ga0222622, IMG submission 177335) | Groundwater sediment microbial communities from an aquifer in East River, Colorado, USA - PLM2_5_b1 | ecosystem: Environmental > Terrestrial > Soil > Riparian zone | place: USA: East River... | reverse complement strand
GGGCGCGGTGCTGGCCTTCGCGATAGCCCTCGCGACTATCCGGGCGCAGTTCCGCTTTGCTTTTGTATTAATGGTTGTGGCGACGGTGATTGATGCGACTGACGGCGCCCTGGCCCGGGTCGCTCGCGTCAAGGAAAGGACGCCGGCGTTCGATGGCGCGCGGCTCGACGATATTGTCGACTACCTCACATTTGTGTTCGTCCCCGCGCTACTGATCTTCGAGGCGGGGTTGTTGCCGCGCGACTGGTCGGCGATGATTGTCGCCGTCATGCTGCTGAGCAGCGCCTACGGCTTCTCGGCGGCTGACGCCAAGACGGCTGATCACTTCTTCACAGGATTTCCGTCTTACTGGAATATCGTGGCGCTCTACCTGTTTGCCTCGCACCTGCCGCCGGCGGTGAATGGCTTGATCCTGCTCGGCTTGAGCGTGCTGGTTTTCGTCCGAATCGGCTACGTGTATCCCTCGCGCACGCCGGTGCTGCGCGGCCTGACCATTGCACTGTGCGGAGTCTGGGGCGTCATGATTATCCTGATGATCGTGATGCTTCCGGACGTGTCGAGGCTCCTTCTGCTGACCTCACTGTTCTTCCCGATCTACTACGTCGCGCTGTCGCTCCTGCTGCAGCGACGGCGGATGCGCCGCGCGTGAACATCTCCCCTCGGACGCGAGATCGCGTTGCCGGCGCAGTCTTCGCGGCGCTCGTGGTGCTCACCGTCGTCTCCGCGCTGTGGACGCTTCGACAGGCCTGGGGGGTGTACAAACTGCGTCGCGGCGTCGGCGACACCTGGTTCCTTGCGGCTGACGGGCGGCGCTGGTTTCGCATGGACGAACGCCATCAGGACGTGCCGCTCGCCGACATTCCTGCGGATCTCCAGCACGCCTTTGTCGCTGTCGAGGATCATCGCTTCTTCAAACATCTCGGCATCGATCCGATCGCGCTCGGCCGCGCCGTCTATCTTGACGTGCGATCTGGCGGCGCGGTGCAGGGCGGCAGCACGCTGACGCAGCAGCTCGCACGCACGCTGTTTCTCTCGAATCAAAAAACCTACGGACGAAAAATTCGAGAAGCCGCGCTCGCCCTGATGATCGACTCCGCGCTGACCAAAGAGCAGATCCTCGAGCTGTACTTGAATCGCATCTACTTGAGCGGCGGCGTCTACGGCGTGGAGACGATGGCGCGGCATCTCTTCAACCGACCGGCCAAGACGCTCAACCTCGCGGAATCGGCCTTGATCGCCGGCCTCGCCCGCGCGCCATCGTCGTTGTCGCCGTGGACAAATCCGGACGGCGCAATCCAGCGGAGCCATGTCGTCCTGGCGCGGATGCGTGAAGAGGGATTCATCACCGAGGCGCAGGAGCGCACCGCGCGCGCCACCCGAATCCGCATCGCGCCCTACCCCGGTCCGACCGATCCACGCGGCGGCTACGCCAAAGAATTCCTGCGTCAGCGGTTTCGCGATGAATTCGGCGGCGACCATCCGCCGGACTGGGAAGTCCGCACGACGTTTGTGCCGGAGCTGCAGGACATGGCGGAGCACGCGGTAGCCGATGGTCTGCGTCGTTTCAACCAGCCAGAGCTCCAGGCGGCGCTGGTGGCCGTCGACCCCAAGACCGGCGATCTGCTCGCGCTTGTCGGCGGGCGGGATTTTCGGCAGTCGCAGTTCAATCGGGCGTTCCGCAGCCGCCGACAACCCGGATCCGCATTCAAGCCGTTCCTGTACGCGGCCGCGCTCGACCATGGCTTCTCACCCGTCTCCGTGCTGAATGGACTGACGACCATTCAGCCGCAGGGACCCGATGAGTGGGCGCCGCGAAATGCGAGCGGAGAGACGCCGGACGCACTGACGCTCCGTGCCGCCCTGATCGAATCGAACAATCGTGCCGCGACATCGCTGCAACAGCGGGTGGGATCGCGGCCCGTGCTCAGGCTGGCCTCGAGCGCCGGTCTCAAGGACTTGCCGGACGTGCCGTCGCTGTCGCTGGGAACCGGCGAGGTCACGCCGCTCGATCTCACGACCGCATTTTCGATGTTCCCCAATGGGGGCTTTGCGGTACGGCCAAGAGGAATGGTCCGTGTGATCGACGCGGACGGTACCACCGTGTACGACAATCCCGCGCACAGCGAACGGGTGATTTCGGCGGAGACCGCATTCCAGATGGTCTCGATGCTGGAGGATGTGATGGACCGCGGCACCGCATCGGCGGCTCGCGGTTGGGGCATTCGCTTTCCGTCTGGCGGCAAGACCGGAACAACCGACGACTTCAAGGACGCATGGTTTGTCGGGTTTTCATCCTCGATCGTGGTAGGCGTGTGGGTCGGATTCGATCAACCAAAGACGATCGCGCGCGAGGGCTACGGGTCGCGGTTCGCGCTACCGATCTGGAGCGACTTCATGCGGCGCGCGGTGCAGCGCCGGCCCGCCGAGGAGTTCGAAGTTCCTTCCGGGCTGCACGGCGAGCAGTTGTGCCACGTCTCGTACCTGCGCCCGGTCGAGGAATGCCCGGTTTACATCGAGTACTTCAAAGAGAATGACGATGTGCCGTCGCGGTTGTGCCCGTTGCATCGCGGCACGGTGAAGCAGCGCGTGCGGCGGGTGTTCGAGGGAATCCTGTCGGGACTGGGCCGAAAGATAAAGGGCATCTTCCACTAGTCTTACCCGAGGGGCTTCGCCCCTCGGACTCCCCTACGCGCGCCCTCGCTCGCCGCTTCGACGGCTCACTTCCGCCTCCGCTAAAGCTGCGGCGAGACCTCGCCGGACCGCTTCGCGCGAAGGCGGGCCGGTCGCGTGGCTCGCTCGCGCACTCGCTCGCGACGGTGTTGTCCGGCGCTGAGACTTATGCGATAGGTTCTAGTGCCACGGAAGAACGCGAAAAACACGGATAATAGGACGAAATGGACACACCGCTCCGCATTTCTCAGAAGGGCGCACTGGATTTCCTCTCGCTCGGTGCGTTAGTGCATCGGCTTGACCCGGGGGTCGTTCCGTTCCGCAAGGCCATGACCTGCGCGATTCATGTCAGCGGGGGCGAGTTCAATACGTCGGCCAATCTGTCTGACTGTTTTGGACTGCGTACCGGCGTTGCGACAGCCATGGTCGAGTATCCGATTGGCGATTTGATTGCCGGCCGGGTCCGCTCGATGGGTGTGACGCCGTTCTACAAAATGTTCAAGCACGATGGCGCGTGGGGTCCGAACATGGCGGCGGTTTATAGCGATCGCGGTCACGGCGTCCGTGCCCCGATCGTGTTCTACAACCGCAGCAATGAGGCAGCCGCACAGTTGAAACCGGGCGACTTCGACTGGGCGTCGATTTTCGGCGCCGGCGTGCGCTGGTTTCACAGCGGCGGCATTTTCGCGTCGCTGTCGGAGACGACGTCGGAGTTGATCATTGAAGCGATGGAGGCGGCGCACAAACACGGCGCCGTGGTCTCGTTCGATCTCAACTACCGGGAGAAGCTGTGGAACGCCTCCGGGGGCGCCAAACGAGCGGCCTCGGTGCTCGGACGGATCGTCAAGCACGTCGATGTGCTGGTTGGAAATGAAGAGGACCTGCAGAAGGGACTTGGCGTTGCCGGTCCAGAGGTGAGCGCCGCTTCGTCGCTCGATTCGTCGGCGTTCATCAGCATGATCGATCGGGTTGTCGCCAAGTTCCCCCAGTTGAAGATCGTCGCCACGACGCTGCGCGAAGTGCAGTCGACCAGCCGCCACCGGTGGAGTGCGGTCGCATGGATGAACGGTGATGCGTTTGTGGCGCCGACCTGCGACATCGACGTGTACGATCGCGTCGGCGGCGGCGACGGCTTTGCCTCGGGGCTGTTTTACGGGCTGCTGACCGGCGAATCACCGGAAGAATCGGTCCGCCTCGGCTGGGCCCATGGCGCGCTCATCGCCACGTTCCCGGGCGACACGACGATGGCGACGGTGGACCAGGTCCGCGCGTTTGCCAAGGGAGGCTCGGCGAGAATTCAGCGCTGATTCGCGCTATTCGACGCCCAGACTGCCGAAGACGAAGACAAGGATATCGGCGTCCTCCTCGATTGTTTTCGACAGCGGCTTGCCCGCGCCGTGTCCAGCTTTCGTTTCCACTCGAATCAGCACGGGCGCGCCGTGTCCTGCCGCCTGGAGCCGCGCCGCAAACTTTTTTGCCATCCCCGGGGCGACGCGATCGTCGGTATCCGCGGTCGTGATCAGGATCGGCGGATACGCCGTGCCATCGACGACGTTGTGCAGCGGTGAGTACCGATAGAGGAAAGGAAACTGCGCCGCATCCTCTGCCGAACCATATTCTGAAATCCAGAATCGACCGACCGTGAAGCGGTGATACCGGAGCATGTCGGCGACCGGCACCCGGCAGACGACAGCGCCAAAGAGATCCGGGCGCTGCACCATGACCGCCGCTGTCAAGAGGCCGCCGTTGCTGCCTCCTTCGATGGCGATTCGCTTTGGATTTGAATAGCCGCTGGCAATCAACCATTCGGCCGCCGCGATGAAGTCGTCGAAGACGTTCTGCTTTCGTTCGAACATCCCCGCTTCGTGCCACGACTCGCCGTATTCACCGCCCCCGCGCAGGTTGGGCACCGCGTAAATGCCACCCTTCTCGAGCAGGACGAAGTTCGATGGATCGAATGCGGGCGTCAGGCTGATATTGAATCCGCCGTACCCGGTCAGGAGAACCGGCCGGTGACCGTCCCTGGCCAGTCCCTTTCGGAAGACCAGGAACATCGACACCGGTGTGCCGTCGTTCGAGCGATACCAGACCTGTTGCGTTTCGTATTGATCTGAATCGAACCCCAGGTGACGCTGGCCAAATGGCACAAGTTCCCGGGTGGTGAAGTCGAAGCGGTAATTCGCCGGCGGATGGACGAACGACGTGAAGCCCAAAAACATCTCGGTGTCGTCAGGGCGCCCGCTGATCCCGGTCAGCGATCCAATCGACGGCAGAGCCACCTGTCCGGCCGGTTCGCCGTTGAGGGTAAAGAGCCGCAGCGTGTCGCTCGCGTTGTGCATGTAGGCGGCGACGAGCGTCTGATCGATGACCGCGGCGGACGATAGTTTGTCGCTGCTCTCCGGCACCAGCTCCGCCGGCGGTTGCTGCGGCTGCAGCGGCGCGATCGCGATGATGCGCCCGCGCGGCGCATCGGCGTCCGTTCGAAAAAGCAGGCGATCGCCGTTCGATTCGATGAACGAGTAGGCAGCGGAGAAGCCGGTGAGCAGCGCGGCAGGCCGATCGAGCGCGCTCAGACGATCGATCGCGTACACCTCGCTGCGATCGCTCGATCCCTGAAACGCAGTGATCACCGTCCACCGGTCGTCGTGACTGACTTCGACGCCGAACACCGTTTCGCGCTGGTCTGGCGTCTCGAAGATCAGCCGATCCATCGCCTGTTCGTCCCCGATGCGATGGTAGTAGACCTTGTTGAAATAGTTTTCATCACCCGCGGCGACCGAGCCTGGTTCTGGAAACCGCGTGTAGTAGAAACCGCTGCCGTCTTTCACCCAGGCGATGCTGGCGAATTTCACCCAGCGCAGGCGATCGCGAAGGTCCGAGCCGTCGGCGACGTTCCTGATGAAGATTTCCTGCCGATCGCTTCCACTCTTCGATAGCCCATACGCGGCAAGCGTCCCGTCCTCACTGATGGCGAGGGCGGTGAGCGCGACAGGGCCGTCAACATTCATGGCATTGGGATCGATCAGGATCCGTCGCGGCCCATCGGCATCTTCCTGGACGTAGAGCACCGGCTGATCCTGAAGACCGGTGTTGTGCGTAAAGAAGTAGTACCGCCCGCGCCGCGTGGGGACACTCGTGCGCGGGAAGTCGTACAGCTTCGTCAGCTGTTTGACAATGTCTTCGCGACGGCCGCCATCGAGGCTCGCGCGTGTCAGCGCGTTCTGTGCCTCGACCCAGGCGATGGTCTCGGCACTATCCGGGTCTTCGAGCCAGCGATAGGGATCGGCGACGCGAACGCCGTGATAGTCATCGGCAACGTCGGATTGTCGGGCAGGCGGGTAACGAGTCATGGCGAGGGCAGCGGACCGAGTGGATGGCCGGCTACGCGCCGGTCGACATCTTCTGAGCGTGGACGGCGGCGCCGAGGAGGCCGGCATCCGGATTGAGAATCACCGCGACGGGAATCGTCGCTACGAAATCGGCCATCGGCTCCTTGGCGCGGAACGAGTCCAGGAACATGCCGGACTCCAACGCGGGAAGAATCTTCGGTGCGATGCCGCCACCGACGTAGACGCCGGCGGTGGCAACGGCGCGCAGGGCGATGTTGCCCGCCTCCGCACCGTAGACCGAGACGAACATCTCCAGGGCTTCAACGCAGTGCGCGCACGTGCGATCCATTGCCGCGCGGCTGATTCGCGCCGGAAGCTCCGCTGGATCCGACACGTCGCCGACCGCCTCACAGAGACGCGAGGGAAAGACCGAGCCTTGCATCTGCGGCCGGTTGCCGGCTGGCGACTGATGACTGAAATGGTAGACGCTGACCACACCCGGGTCGCTGCCGAATGAGTGATGCGTGAACTGGTAGACGTTGACGAGACCCGGTCCCGAAAGAATCGCTTCGACGCTGACTCGCCCGTAGATGCGCGTCAGTTCGCGAAGCAGCTCCATCTCCCTCGGCGTGCGTGCGGCGAAGTCGGCATGTCCTCCTTCCGAGGCCCCCGGCACGAACTGGCCGTTCACGTTCAACAGCAGCGCTTCTCCCAGGCCCGTTCCCGCCGCAATCACGGCGGCGTTGCCCTTCGGATGCGGAACGCCGCGCTGCAGCATCGTCAACTCGTCCGATTCGAGCACGGTGACGCCATAGGCCAACGCTTCCAAGTCGTTCAACACGTAGGCGCGGCGGAACCGAAGCTGTTCTGCGATCGCCGCGCCGTCCACGCACCAGGGCACGTTGGTCAGGCGCGCGACTTGATCGGTGACCGCTCCGGCAACGCCAAAACTCGCCGCGTCGATGTGGCGCGGTTCGACGCCGCGCGACTGGAGAAACGATTCAATCATCGGCTCGAGGCCGGAATGATCGAGCGTCGTGAATTCACCGACGTCAATCGCGGACGGGCGGTCGGGCTTCGGTGTGAAGAGGCCCAGCAGCGTCTTGGTTCCGCCGACATCTCCCGCGAGCAGCATGGCGACATTCTAACGTGTCAGCAATTGACTTGACTTTCGCCTCTGTCTGGCCGATCTTCGCGAGGAATGGCGTCGCTTCCGTCATCGGTCGGCGGTCCGTACGGAGTGCGCGAGATTCGCAGCCTGTATCCGGCCGTCACCGAGAACCATCTCCGATACCTGGAGCAGTGGGGGCTCGTCCGCAAGTCCAACAGGCCGCGCGATCGCCGCGAGTATTCGTTCGCCGACCTCACCACCATCAAGCAGGTCGCGGGTGAGATCGAACGCGGCACCCCGCTTCGGCTCGTCTTGCGATCGCTGCTGGCCGAACGGCAGGGGCAGCTCGAGCTGAACTTCGTCGACGCGCATGTCAACGCCGACACGCCGCGCGCGAAAGTCGTCAGCCTCGACTCGCACAAGCCGCTTCTCAACGCCACGACTCCCGCACCGCTCTCGGCCGCTGCGATGCCCTATGCGGCAGACGATCCGCAGGCGGCGCTTGCGGCGAAGTACTTTCTCGAGGGGTCGCGGCTCGACGATGGAGAGGAAGGGAATTACGAGGCGGCCGCTGCCGCGTACCGGCGGGCGCTCATTCTCGATCCGGATCTGGTACCCGCGCTGGTCAACCTGGCAAATATCCGCTACGCGCGCGACGAGCTGATCGAAGCGCAGGCGCTCTACGAACGCGCGATCGGTCTGGATGCGGATTGCTTCGAGGCCCACTTCAATCTCGGCAACATCCAGCACGACCTCGGCCGCTACGATCGGGCGCTCGGATGTTACCGGCAGGCGGTCGCGTTAAATCCCGGATACGCCGACGCGCACTTCTACCTGGCCGTCACGCTGGAGAAACTCGGCCACTCGCAGGAAGCGAAGCCCCACTGGAAGATCTATCAGGACCTTGCGCCACGAGGAGAGTGGGTGGACCTGGCCAAAGAATTCCTCGACTGAGCGGATAGGCGTTGCGATCTGACGGCGCGAGCGAGGGAGCGAGCGCTGGCAGGCGCTGGAGGTGGGGCCCCAGCGCAAAAGAAGAAATGCTGTCAGACGTGACTAGTAAGAAAAATCCAGCCGTTCCCGCTTCTTCGGTGTGCGGCGTAGCTTGTAGAACGAGCAGTCCGGGCACCACGAATCGGGGACGAACCCTTCCTTGCCCGCAAACGGCAGGACGTCGCGATGCGTGCAGAAGTCGCCGACGTCCGGTGTCGCACGCCAGCGGCAGGATTTGAACTTTTCAGCCGCGGGCGAGGCGATTGACGCATCCGAGGTCAATGCCTGCGGATCTGGTGCGGAAGCCGGCGGCTCCGCCGGTGTGTCGGTATGCGGCAGCGCTGTGAATGGCGCAAACGGATTTCTGTCGTCCATCATCCCTGCAATTCGAGTCCAAACGATTTCTGAAGAGCCTGCAGCGCACGCGTTTCTTCCGGCGCCACCAGCGTCAACGCCGTTCCGGTCGCGTCGGCACGTCCGGTTCGTCCGACCCGATGGACGTAGGTTTCCCGGTTCGACGGCACTTCGTAATTGACGACATGCGTGATGCCGTCGATGTCGAGCCCGCGCGCGGCGACGTCGGTGGCCACCAGCACGCGGTAACTGCCGCTGCGGAACCCTTCGACGGCCTGCGTGCGCTGCTGTTGCGTGCGATCGGCGTGAAGGGCCGCCGCTTTCAATCCGAACGCCGCCAGCTTGCGCGCGAGACGCTCGGCGCCTGATTTGGTGCGAACGAACACCAGCACCGGGCCATCCGTGCGGCGGAGGAACTTCGCCAGCCACTCTGTCTTTTCAGACGCGGCAACCGCTTCGACGGTGTGGGTGATGCTCTTGGCCGGACCGCCCGCCGATCCAATCTGCACGTACTTCGCCTCGCGCACGACTTCGTCGGCCAGCTTCATGACCTCTTCGGGCATGGTCGCCGAGAAGAGCAGGGTCTGTCGCGCCGCCGAATCGGGAAGCGCCTGAACGATGCGGCGGACGTCGGGCCAGAAGCCCATGTCCATCATCCGGTCCGCTTCGTCGAGGACGAGCGTGTCGAGTTTGTCGAAGGCCACCGACTTGCTGCGCATGTGATCCATCAGGCGGCCGGGCGTTGCCACGACGATGTCGACGCCGGATTTCAGCGCGCGCTCCTGCGGGCCCATGTCCACGCCGCCATACACCGCGATGCTCGTGATGTCGGTGTGATAGATGAATCCCTGGACGTCGTCTTCGATCTGTACGGCGAGCTCGCGCGTCGGCGCGAGGATGAGGACGCGCGTGTAGCCGCGCTCTTCCGGTGCGGCGCCGCGGGCCCTCAAAAGACGATTCAAGATCGGCAGAAGAAAGGCGGCGGTTTTTCCGGTCCCCGTGTCGGCGCACCCGATCAGATCGTCGCCGCTCATGACGATAGGAATCACGGCGCTCTGAATCGGCGTGGTCGTCGAGAAGCCCCTGACGCGGATGCCTTCGATCAATGAGGAATCGAGGCCGAGCGTTTCGAACGGAACGGGTTTCGGATCGTACTCCGCCTGAGGCCGAGTTATGGCCCGCGGTGCCGGGGCGACGTGAACGTGGGGCGCCGGACGCGTCCCGCCTGGTCGCGTACCTCGCCGCCCTCGTCGTCCTTGCGGCGCCCGTCGCTGTGCTGTATGTGAATTCAAAATCGTGATTTAGCGAGCGCGGAAGGTAATGATGCCCCGGACCGGATCGTAGGGCGAAACACCAACGGTCACTCGATCTCCGGGCACCACCTTGATTCGAAAGCGGCGCATGCGGCCGCTCAACTGCGCAAGCACCTCGTGGCCCTGGTCACACTGCACTCGATAGAGACCGCCGCTGTGAACCGCCACGACCGTGCCTTGCACGTCAATTAGATCATCCTTGCTCAATTGCTATCCTTTCCAATCAAAGATTGTGCCATATCCTGTGATGCTTTGGCAAACTCATCCATTGGAGTTTCGCACAGCATTCTCCACCTCGCGCGCAATTTCCGCGTAATCGTTGCCTTTCAACGACATAGGTGGTCCGAATGTGACCGCGGCGGGACCCCGTTGCGGGAACTTCCACGACTGATGGAGCACACGATCGAGGCCGTCGAGTCTGACCGGCACAACCGGAACGTCGAGCCGAGACGCGATCATAGCGACGCCGGGCTGGAAACGGTTGATCTCTCCTTTATCGGTTCTCTTTCCTTCGGGAAAGATCAGGAGTGAAAATCCCGCCGCGAAGAGATCGCCAATATAACGCAGCGTTTGCCGCGTTCCCGTTTCGCGCTGTGGCAGCGGAAACGCGTGGAAGAACGTGGAGGCCAGATAGTAATTGAGGCTGTTGGTGAACCACGCGAGTCGGCCGAACTGCTCGGGAAAGAAGTGCGCCTTGAAAAATTCCTTCGCCATGGCTGGTGCCACGCGATAACGCCATCGTGCCGGCAGCGCCAACAGGATTGCCGGCGTGTCGAAATGGCTTTGATGATTGGCGGCGAATATCACCGGCCCCTGAATCCCCTGCAAGTGTTCGAGCCCGCGGACTTCCAATTTCACGAAGACCCGCGCGAGCGGCAAGATCCACGTCGGCAGGCTCGCCCGTCGCAGCGCGCGTATTGGAATGGAACGGCTCCAGATTGGAAAGTCGATGGCCTCGTGTTGCAGGTGCACGGTCGCGGCGCCCTGCCCTTCAAGCGGGCGTGTCAGCTCCTCGAGATCGGCGACTGTCGTTGCGGCAGCAAACCTCGACTCGTCGATGGTGCATTCCAACGACTCCTCGAGCTTCATCATCAGCTCGACTCGCTCGAGAGAACTCAGCCCCAGCTCGTCGAGCGTCGTGGACGATTGGATAGTGCGCCCCGGTGCGAACCGGCTGATCACGGAGGCCACTGTCGCACCGCTTGCGGTGTGACCACCCGTGGTGAGGGAAGTCGCGCGCTCACGATTCCCCGTGATCCACTGTCTGAGCTCCCGCCGTTTCAGTTTGCGCGTGCCCTCCGTGCGCGGAAGCTCACCGCCGGTCCAGGCCACGGCGGCCCGCACCTTCTGGTGATCCTGAAGTCGGGCATTCGCCTGCCGCACGACCTCATCGAGATCGGTTCCCGGCGCCGCGGCGATGACCGCCTGGACCCGCTCGGCGGTCGAGCCTGGAAGCGGCGCGCCAATGACGGCGGACTCCATCACTCCCGGCACATCGTTGAGCACCCGCTCGACGTCCTCCGGAAAGACATTGAGTCCTTCCGGCGTCACGATCATTTCCTTCTTCCGGCCGCGAATGTGCAACTGGCCGCTCGCATCGAGCTCCCCGATGTCGCCAGTGTGAAACCACCCGTCCTTGAACGACGCCCGCGTCTCTTCCGGCGCGTTGTAGTAGCCGCTGGTGACGTTTTCCCCTCTCACCAGAATTTCGCCGTCCTCCGCGATACGGACCTCGACACCGGCGATCGGCTTGCCGACGGCGCCGCGCGACGCGTGGAAGGGGTGGTTCAGCGTGACGATTGGGGCGGTTTCGGTCAGCCCGTATCCCTGCACCACGAGAAACCCAAGCCGTCCCCAGAACGCCTCGAGCTCCGGATCGAGGGGTGCAGCGCCGACCACCATTGCCCAGAACTTGAACCCGAATAGCCGGTGGATGCGCCGATACTTCCACCACCGTCTCACCCAATGAATCTTGCCGGGGTCCTCGGCCGCTTCCGGCGCAATCCGGAGCACGTACTCTTTCAGGACTTCGAGGATTTTCGGGACCGAGACCAGAACGGAAATCCGTCTCGTCCTGATTTGCGACACGATGTCTTCGGGTGCGAAGCTCCGTGTGAAGACGACGACGCCTGGAAGCATCGGCGGAACGAAGGTTGCCATCGCCTGGCCGAACATATGGCTGAGCGGCAGCAAATTGAGGAAACGAATCGGCAGAAACGGCCGGGCGTATTTTTTGTACTTCGCCATCTCCCGCTCGATCGGGACGATGTTGGCGAGGATGTTCTTGTGAGTAATGACGACGCCTTTCGGCTCCGCCGTCGCTCCTGACGTGAAGATGATTTCCGCCGTGTCGTCGGCGTTGATTTCCGTACTCGTAGCTTCCGCCGTGAGGCGGAAGGACCTCAATTCCGACAGGTGCCAGACCGGTCGTGTCGTTCCGATCGCGTTGCGATCGACGGCGTCGCCGACGAGCACGGCGCGCGCCTTCACGATCTCCGACACGCGCACGAGAAAATCGGCCGATGCGCGATAGTCGATCGGCACCAGGACTACCCCCTCGAGCAGGCACCCCCAGAGCGCGATGATCCACTCGGCGCGATTCTCCGCCCAGATCGTGATCGTGTCCGCCTTGCCAATCCCTGAGCCGCGTAAACGCGAGGCGAACGCCCGCGCTCCACTGGCGACCTCGGCGTAGGAGTACGACCAGCTGCGATACCCGTCGTCGTAGACAACGAATTCACCGGCAGTTGAGGAGAGATCGGCATAGAAGTCGATCAGAGTGCGCCGCGGCATTTGTGTGAATTATGATGGAAAACTGATGTCGCTTCCGCCCGTTTTCGCCGCCAGCGCGTTGTACGACAACTTGCTGCAAGCTGCGTTGCGCCAATTTTTCGGGCGCGCCACATTCGAGACCGAACCGATTCCTTCGCTGTCGTCCGACGGACGACTTGCGATCGAACCGACTCACGACCCGTCGGTTCTGACGATTCGCTGGTTCGGCTCGCGACATGTCCTTCACGTTCCGGCCAAGCGTCCGTTCACCAACCACGAGGTGCGCCTGGCACGAGCTATCGGGACCGTGCTCGCTGCGCGCTACCGCGCCATCTTCGATCCCAAGCAGATGCTCGAACGTGGAGAGCTGTTTCGCGGATCAATTGAAGATAGATATGTCGCGGCATTCCTGGATAGTGCCGCTGTACCCGGCAAGCCACCGCGCGTGGACTTGATAGCCACCGCGATCGAAGTGCTTCGCGTCGCGGCGCTTTCGAGTTACGAGAACCGGGCGATTTCCTCCGGCGTGCTCGTGCTCGATAGCGATGATGATCCGGTGCACCCACGGCATGTGGCACCCGACCAGTTGTATGGCTATTCGCAGGCGCTCACCGCGATCAAGAGCTTTTACCGTCTCAGCGACGGGATGGAAACGGTCTTTCTCGTCAACGGCAACGGCCAGGTGCTGGACATCGTCGAAGTGGCGCGGTACGCGGAGCCGGTTTCGCTGACGGTC
>Ga0222622_10000647_pt1 | contig 13286 bp, 9 predicted proteins | sample PLM2_5_b1metaG_FD_177335 | JGI IMG/M metagenome (GOLD analysis project Ga0222622, IMG submission 177335) | Groundwater sediment microbial communities from an aquifer in East River, Colorado, USA - PLM2_5_b1 | ecosystem: Environmental > Terrestrial > Soil > Riparian zone | place: USA: East River... | reverse complement strand
TCCTGCATTGGTCCTCCTCGTCGGAAAAGCCCCTGCAGTGCAATTGAAATGCTGAGCTGATGGGCACGCGCGGTTCGGCGCCGGAGCTGGAAGCGAGCGAAGCGAGAAGCTGTGAGCTGGAAGCTGTGAGCTGGAAGCTGTGCAGCTGGAAGCTGGGAGCTGTGAGCTGGAAGCTGGGAGCTGTGAGCTGGAAGCTGGGAGCTGGAAACTGGAAGCTGGAAGCTGGAAGCTGACTTATTCGTATCTGAGCGCTTCAATCGGATCCAACCGCGACGCTTTGATCGCCGGGAACAGGCCGAAGAAGATGCCGACGCTGGCGGAGAATCCAATGCCGAGAGCGAAGGACCACCACGGGAGCGAGACGGGAAAGCCTGACGCCCAGTGGACGATCAGGCCGATCGCGCTGCCGAAGGCGATGCCGAGCAGACCGCCCATGGAGGTGAGGAAGGCGGCTTCGATCAGGAACTGCCAGAGAATTTCTCGGCGGCGGGCGCCGAGCGCTTTGCGCACGCCGATTTCGCGCGTTCGTTCGGTGACCGAGATCATCATGATCGCCATGACGCCGATGCCGCCGACCATCAGCGCGATGGAGGAGATCACGACGAGCGCCAGGAACGTGGCCTGGCTGACCTGATCCCAAATCTTCAATGCCGCGTCCTGCGTTGCGAGATCGAAATCGTTGGGTTGATCGAGCTTGAGCGTGTGTCGAGCGCGCATGAGCGCCTCGACTTCGCGCATCGCCTGTTCGCGCCCGGCGTCTTCCCGCGGAACGACCGCGACCATTGCCGTGCGGAACACGGCCGGGTTGAACGTGCCGGGGGTGATCTTGGCGGACCCTTTGAGAACCTTGCCGAAGAACTTCTCGTGCGTGGTGTAGGGAATCACGGCGAGATCATCGGCCCCCTGAGCAAGGCCACCGAGATTTGGACGGGGACCGAGCACGCCGATGACCGTGAACTCGTCGGCACCGAGCCGGACCTTCTTGCCGATGGGATCGGTGTTGGGAAAGAGGGACAGATACGGCGTTTGTCCCAGCACCACGAGCTGCTTCCGGTGATCGACTTCGCCGGGTACGAAGAACCGGCCCATCTCCAGCTTGACGAAATTCACCGCCGCGAAGTTTTCCGTGGCCCCGAGGATCGCCAGCTGCTTGGTGCGCTCGTGGCCGTAGTACATCCGCGAGCGCGAGTTCCCCATCATGCCGAGCCAGACGTCGACGAGGCCGACCGACGGGCACTCCCGTGCGATGGCGCGGGCGTCTTCGATGGTGATGTTCGGCCGCCGCGCCACCTCCAGGAAGCTCTTGCCGCTGAGGATGGTCAGGCCGCTGAATTTCTGAACCAGGATCGTGTTTGGTCCGAGTGCCCGGATCGAGTCCCGCAGCGATTCGTCGAAACCGCGGATCAGCGACGTCATGCCGACAATCGACGTGATGCCGATGACCACGCCGATGATCGTCAACGCGGAGCGCATCTTGTTCGAGCGCAGCGTGTCGAACGACATCGTGACGATTTCGCTGAGCAGTCCGGAACGTAGACCAGCCACGGTTATTCGCGCCTCAACGCTTCAATCGGATCGAGCGCCGCGGCGCGCATCGCCGGATACAGCCCGAAGAACAGGCCAACGAGGGCGGTGACGCCGATACCAATCGCCACCGACCACAACTGGACGGCGGCCGGCAGCGGCGACACTTTGCTGATGATCACCGCGAGCATGAAGCCCAATCCTGTACCGATGACGCCCCCCATCGTGGAGAGCGTCGCTGATTCGGTCAGAATCTGCCAGATGATGTCCAGCCGCCGCGCGCCGAGCGCTTTTCGCAGTCCGATCTCGCGAGTGCGTTCGGTGACGACCATCAACATGATGTTCATGATCACGATGCCGCCGACCACCAGCGACAGCGCCACCACGCCGACCAGGATCGCGAAGATGCCGTTGGTCGCCGTGTGATAGATCCCGAGCAGCGTGTCCGATGCGAACATCCCGAAATTATCCGGCTTGCCCGCCGGCAGTCTGCGCTCGATCCGCAACGCCACCGTCGCATCGTCCATCGCCACCTGGGTCAGGTCGGGCGAGCGGGGTTTCACGATCAACTGCAGGTTCGGCCGGACGCCGAACAGCTTCTCGAAAATCCCGAGCGGAATGATCGCGAACTCGTCCTGTGACTGGCCGAGGAACGAGCCTTTCCTTTCGCTGACGCCAACGACGCGGAAGTGAAGCCCCGCGAGTTTGATCGTTTTCTCGAGCGGCTCCGCCCCTTTGAACAAGCGGTCCGCCGTATCGGCGCCGAGGACGATCACCGGGACGGATCGATCGATCTCGCTCGAACTGATCAGGCGCCCTGACCCGGCGGTGAACGTCGCAAATTGCAGGTAGTCGCGCGACACCCCCTGGATCTGCACCGAGTCGATCAACTCGTCTCGATACTCCGCCGGCCCAGAGGCGTTGGCCTGAATCGCGACGGCGCCGATGTTGTCGCTGAATTTCCGGATCGCCGTGGCCTCCACCGGCTTCAACGGCGGGTTGCCGCGGATCCGTTCCTCATCTTCCTGCGTGCGCACGACGGGGTAGCGCTGGATGGTGAAATTATCCGCGCCGACACCCGACACGATAGCGTTGGTCACATACCCGTTCATGCCCTGGATCAGCGACACCACGGCAATGATGGACGTCACTGCCACGATGTTTCCCAGAACGGTGAGAAACGATCGCAGCTTGTTCGCCCAGATCGCACTGATCGCGAGACCGACCGCTTCCCAGAAAAGCTGCATGTCAGATGAGGTAGACCGAATTCTTACTTAGCGGGAGCTCCGCCGGTTCGGCGCGGCGCCGCTTCGATTTTCACTGCGCCGCCATCGGCCAGCTCCCGGACCGACGCGAATGGACCAACGATGACCTGATCGTTTTCTTTGAGTCCCGACAGCACCTCGAAATATTTTTCACCGGCGATGCCGGTCTTCACGGGAACGAACGTGGCCTTGGTGTCCTGAACGACAAAGACGCCTTCGAGCTCCTTACGCTCTTGCCCCGGCTTCAACTCGGCGGCTTCGACCCCTCCGCTGCTTGGACGCCGGCGCTTGTCGTCGGAATCGCGCACGATGTTGCCCTGCTTGTCGACCACCATTTCGCGGACGGTCATCGCCTGGATCGGGACACCGAGTGCACCCTCGCGCGTTGCCGTCGTGATTTCAGCGGTGCACGTGAATCCGGGCCGGACATCGGGAATCGTGCTGTCGAGTTCGACCTTAACGAGAAAGTTCGTCGCCGCCGTCGACGCCGACGCTCCTGCGGTCTGAATCGGACTGTTGCCGATCTCGGTCACTTTTCCCCAGAACGTTTTGCCCGGCATGGCGTCGATGGTGACCTTTGTCTTCTGCCCCAGGGCTATCGTCGGCAGGTCCGTCTCGTCGACGTTCACCTGCGCTTCAATGACTGACATATCGGCGACCGTCAGCAGCACGGTGCCGGCGTTGTTCATCGTGCCGATGACGACGGTTTCACCTTCCTCGATGTTGCGCCGTGTCACGATGCCGTCGATCGGAGATTCGATGCGCACCTTGCTCAGATCGACGCGCGCGTTATCGAGCGTCGCCTTCTCCTGCTCCATGCGCAGCTGCTGCGTCTTGAGGTTCTGTTCCTGCGACTTCAGATCCGATTGGCGCATCTTCAAATCGTTCTCTGCGCGCTCCAGCGTCTCGCGGGTGGTCAGACCACCCTTCCACAGATCCTGCTGGCGCCGATAGTTGTCCTCGGCTTGCTTCAGCGCGACGCGTGCGCTCTCGAGCGCCTCGCGGAGCTGTTCCATCTGCGAGCTGGCCGCGGCAACCGACGCTTCTGTCCTGGTCACGGCCGACCGCAGATTGCGGGGGTCGATTTGCAGAAGGAACTGATCTTTCTTGACCCGGTCGCCCTCTTCGACGGCCAGATTGGTGACGCGTCCCATCGTGTCGGCGCTGATGTTGACCAGGTGCTTCGGCTGGATCTTGCCGGAGGCCGACACGATCGCTTCGAGCGGTCGTTTCTGGATCTTCTCGACGTTGACGGTGACGCCCGACGTCCGCTTGAACTTCACATTGGCGTAGGCGATGGCGCCGAGCGCGATGGCGATTCCGAGCCCAATCAGGATTTTCTTGTTCCGACTCAATGCGTTCCCCCCAGGCGGCTCAGCACCGCCGCAACCGCCAGCGCGATTACGGCGTACGTCCCGAACAGCCCCATCGCAATCGGCTGTGTTCGGCGCCGATAGAGCACGCCGATGCCGATCGCCAGCACAAACACCCACCACACCACGAAGAGATCGATCATGCCGGCGAGCCTCGCGAGAAACGTTCCGTCAGGCAAGAACGGCATGAGAACGGACAGATTCGTCGCGCTGGCCATCGAGCCCCGCAAGTAATTCAACGGACCCGTGAATAATTGCCCGAGCGCTGAAATGGCTCCGGCATGCACGACGACGCTGTACACCTGCTTGAAGGAGGCGGTGCCGCCCATGCCCGCATTGAACACAGCGAAGAGAATGCCGCCCAGGACGAGGGTGACGATTGGCGAGAAGACCAGCACGCCAGCTGCAGTCGTGTACGGCGCGATTCCGATTCGGCCGCGCATCTGCTGATACATCTGATCGTTCACCTGCATGCCAAACGATTCCATCTGTCGAACTTGCGTCTCGAGGAGCGCCTCGCGGCCGGCTTCCGTCGTCATCGGCAGCACCGTGCACGCGATCACAATCGCCGTGGTGAGCACGAGCATGCCGAACCACTTCGGATGCGCCGCAACCGACGCGAACGTGTCACGAGGCGAGGTGATGACGCCGATGAAACGCGCAAGCAGGCTCTTCGGGGCAGGGATCGCCCCCGTTTCGACGGTGCTATTGGCCATAAGTTAATGTGGAGGTTCGCCCGCGACCGAAATGGTCGGACGGGGACGAATGATTCTAGCACTCTTGAAATACGAAGAAACCACTTCCGAAGTTCGGCCGGAGCACGGAGACAACTACCTGCAACTGGTTGGCTTTAGGGATAGATGACGGGACTGCCGGATATACCGCGTACGCTAAGCTGGCCTGATGTTTACGTCGTCTCGCGTGTTCCTGCTCGCCGCCGCGGTGCTGGCTGTTTCCCGGCCGGTTGTGGCGCAAACCTTCGACATTGTGGGCACGAGGGCAGCGGGGATGGGCGGGGCCTTCGTGGCCGTCGCTGACGATGCCTCTGCCACTTACTGGAACCCGGCCGGTTTGGCATTAGGGCATCCCTTCTCGACCGGGGCTGATCGCAAAGACACCGAGGTCAAAGAGAAGAACTTCGACGATCGCACCAGCCAGGACATCGGATCGTTTGCCGGAATTGCAATCCCGGTGCTCGGATTCTCGTACTACCGGCTTCGAACAACCGCTGTAACGCCGGTCAACACGATCGCTTTGGGCCAGTCGAATGGAGCAAGCGCCGCGCGTTTGGCCCGGCTCGACAAGCTAAGCACTCACCAGACCGGCATAACGCTGGTCCAGTCACTGTTTCAAGGCGTTGCGATTGGGACGACGTTGAAAGTCGTTCACGGCGATGCGGCAATCGCAGTCGTTCCCGACGGCAACCGCGATGAGCTGTTAGATCGAGCGAACGATCTGCCGACCGACGGGACGAACAAATTCGATGCGGATCTGGGTGTCATTGCCGGCGGCGGGCGGTTGAAGGTAGGTCTCACCGTTCGAAACCTGACCGAGCCGTCCTTCCGGGTGACGGGCACTTCGTCAAGCCTGCGCCTGTCGCGGCAGGCGAGGGCCGGGCTCGCGATCAGTGTCGCTGACGGATGGGCAGTGGCGAGCGATTTCGACCTGACAAAGAACGGACCTGCGGAGACACCCGTGCGGAGTTTTGCCGTCGGGACGGAAGGACGTCTCGATCCTAAGATCTACGTTCGCAGTGGTTTCCACCTGAACACGACCGGCGGGGCGCGCCCCAGCTTTTCGGCTGGCGGCAGCTACGGTATCCGGTCCTCCGTATGGATCGACGGGCAGGCGACATTTGGTCCGGCCAACGCGGATCGAGGATGGGGAATCGCCACTCGAGTGACCTACTAATCAGGGCCGGACCCCGTCCGGCCTCTTAACTCCCTCGACAGTTCAGTCCCTCCCGTGCGGAATACGGATGTGTCTTGACAAAAAGTGTCAATTCATGAGCTAATACTGCCTCCCCAGCCTAGAGAACACCACTGCTGCGTCCGACATTGCGGTCGCATGCTCGAACGCCGTTCCAGAGTCTGAGACGATGCCCGTCCGTATTGGCGATTTATTGCTGAAGGAGAAGCGCATTACGCCTGCTCAGCTGCAGGAGGCGCTGTCCTATCAGAAGACCAATGGGGGAAAACTCGGATACAACCTGGTGAAGCTCGGCTTCGTCAAGGACGAAGAAATCACCGCGCTTCTCAGCAAGCAGTATGGCGTTCCGTCGATCAACCTGACCCAGTTCGAGATCGACCCCAGCATCATCAAGCTCATACCGGCCGAGACCGCTCACAAATATCAAATCATCCCACTCAGTCGATCCGGCGCGACGCTGACGATCGCGATGACCGACCCGACGAACGTCTTCGCCATGGACGACATCAAGTTCATGACGGGCTACAACGTCGAGCCGGTGGTGGCGTCCGAAACCGCGGTCGTCGACGCGATCACGCGGTATTACGCTTCGCCCGGGGTGCGCGCGCCGCGCGAGAGCCAGGCCGCGTCGGGTGGCGGCGAGACGATTTCCGGCGCCGCATCGCTCGACTTCGTCACCAAGGCGCTCGAAGAAACCGCGGCGGTGGTGGACGACGACGTGGAGGTGCTCGAGGAGCTCGAGCAGATTGACGTCGCGTCGCTCGAGAAGCAGAGCGGCGAGGCGCCGATCATCCGGCTCGTGAACCTGATGCTGATGTCCTCGATCCAGAAAGGCGCCAGCGACATTCACATCGAGCCGTACGAGAAAGAGTTTCGCGTGCGGTTCCGCATCGACGGAATTCTCTACAACGTCATGGCTCCGCCCATGAAGTTCCGCGACGCCATTACCTCGCGCTTGAAGATTATGGCGAAGCTCGATATCGCGGAAAAGCGCCTGCCGCAAGACGGCCGGATCAAGATTCGATTCGCCGCGGAATCCGGAACGAAGGAGATCGACTTCCGCGTCTCGTGCCTGCCGACCCTGTTCGGCGAAAAGATCGTGCTTCGTCTGCTCGACAAAGACAAGTTGATGCTCGACATGACGAAGCTCGGGTTCGAGTCCGCCTCGCTGAAGAAACTGGAAGTCGCCATTGCGAAGCCGTGGGGGATGGTACTTGTCACTGGGCCGACAGGAAGCGGCAAGACGAACACCCTGTATTCGTCGATCTCGAAGATCAACACCCCCGAAACCAACATCATGACGGCGGAAGACCCGGTCGAATTCAATCTCGTCGGGGTCAACCAGGTCCAGGTCCGAGAAAACATTGGTCTGAATTTCGCGGCGGCGCTGCGGTCGTTTCTCCGCCAGGACCCCAACATCATCCTGGTCGGCGAAATCCGTGACTTCGAGACGGCCGAAATCGCCGTCAAGGCGGCACTCACCGGTCACTTGGTGTTGTCGACGCTGCACACCAACGACGCGCCAAGCACGATCAACCGGTTGATGAACATGGGCATCGAGCCGTTCCTCGTCGCCAGCTCGGTGAACCTGATTTGCGCGCAGCGCCTCGTCCGCCGCATCTGCAGCAACTGCAAGATCGACGAGCCGCACGCAGCGCCGGCCCTCGTGGAAGCAGGATTCACACAGGAGGAAGCGCAGAAAGTGGTGCCCAAGAAGGGCACCGGCTGCGAGAAGTGCAACAACACGGGATACAAGGGGCGCGTCGGCCTCTACGAGGTCATGGAGATCGGCGAGCAGCTCCGCGAGCTGATCCTGGTCGGCGCTTCGGGCCTTGAACTCCGGCGGAAGGCTGTCGAGGAAGGCATGATCACGCTCCGCCGAAGCGGACTCCACAAGGTGATGGAAGGCGTCACCACGATCGAGGAAGTCGCCAGAGAAACGGTCAAGTAATCGAGCTGCTGGAGCTGGCAGCTGGGAGCTGGAAGCTGACGAATGGCCACCTTACCTGAACTCTTACAAACGCTCGTCGACGTCAACGGGTCCGACCTGCATCTGACGACGCAAACGCCGCCGCAAATCCGGGTGCACGGCAAGCTGCAGATGCTCGACCTGCCGCCGCTCGGGCCGGCGGAAACAAAGGGGCTGGCCTATAGCGTCCTCACCGACTCGCAGAAGAAGCGATTCGAGGAAACGCTGGAACTGGACTTTTCGTTTGGTATCCGCGGCCTGGCGCGATTCCGGTGCAACGTCTTCAATCAGCGCGGTGCCGTGGCGGCGGTCTATCGGGTGATCCCGGAGAAGATCAAGGGCTTCGACGAGCTCGGGCTGCCGCCGGTCCTGGCGACGCTTGCGGATCGCCCCCGTGGTCTCGTCCTGGTGACCGGGCCGACCGGCAGCGGCAAATCGACGACCCTTGCCGCGATGATCGACAAGATCAACACCGAGCGTCGCGAGCACATCCTGACGATTGAAGATCCGATTGAATACATCCACCCGCACAAGGGATGCATCGTCAATCAGCGCGAAGTACATAGCGATACCCATGGCTTTTCGGTCGCCCTCCGCGCCGCCCTTCGCGAAGATCCCGATATCGTCCTGATCGGCGAGTTGCGCGATCTGGAAACCATTGAATCGGCGCTGCGGATCGCGGAGACCGGCCACCTCACGTTCGCCACGCTGCACACCAATTCGGCAGCGCAGACGATCAACCGCATCATCGACGTGTTCCCGGCCCATCAACAGGGACAGATCCGGACGCAGTTGTCGCTGGTGCTCGAAGGGATCGTCTGCCAGGCGCTGATGCCGCGGGCCGACGGGCAGGGTCGCGTGATTTCGCTCGAAGTGCTGATCCCGACGCCAGCGATCCGCAACCTGATTCGCGACGACAAGGTGCACCAGATTTATTCCACGATGCAGACCGGACAGGAAAAGTTCGGGATGCAGACGATGAATCAGTCGCTGGCGACGCTGTATCAAAAACGGATCATCACCCTGGAGGCCGCCATCGGCGCGTCGTCGCTCAAGGACGAACTCGAACAGATGATCAGCCGCGGCGCAGGGGTTGTGCCCGGCGCCGGCATGACGCGGCCAGGATCGACGATACCGAGGACGGGAACAAGGTAGCTGGGAGCTGGGAGCTTTTTCTATGCCTACATTCGCGTATTCGGGACGGACAAGGGCGGGACAGTCGGTCACCGGCGAGCGGGTGGCCGATACGATGGATGCTGCCGTGGCTGCATTGAGGCGCGAGCAGATCATGGTGACGCGGATCGACGCGGCCAAGGCGGCGAAGGTGGCCAAGGCCGCCAAACCGGCCGGGCCCAAGGGCGGCAAGTCGGTCCCGGCGAAGAACCTCGCGATTTTCACCCGTCAGTTCTCCGTCATGATCGACGCTGGCCTGCCGCTCGTGCAGTGCCTGGAGATCCTCGGCAAGCAGGAGCCGCACAAGAATTTTTCCGCGGTCATCCTCAAGGTGCGTGAAGACGTCGAGTCTGGCGCGGCGCTCGCAGACGCGATGAAGAAGCACCCGAAGACGTTCGACGCGCTGTTCTCGAACATGATTGCCGCCGGCGAAGCGGGCGGTATTCTCGACACCATCCTGAAGCGGCTTGCCGTGTACATCGAAAAAAACGTCAAGCTGAAGGGGGAAGTGAAGTCCGCGATGATCTACCCCGTCGCGGTCATCGTCATCGCCGGCGTGGTCGTGGCGGCCATCCTGTGGAAGGTCATCCCGACCTTTGCCAGCCTCTTTGCCGGTCTTGGTGCACAGCTGCCGCTGCCGACCCGTGTGGTCATTGCCGCGAGCGACATGCTCGTGAGCTACGGATGGATTCTCATCATCGTTCTCGGGCTGCTCGGCTACGCGGTGAAGAATTATTACGCGACCAACAACGGACGCCACATGATCGACGGCTTGATGTTGAAGCTGCCGATCCTCGGCAACATCCTCAGAAAAGTCGCGGTCGCGCGTTTCTGCCGCACGCTGTCGACGCTGCTGTCCTCCGGTGTGCCCATCCTCGACGGGCTCGACATCACGGCGCGGACGGCGGGCAACGCGATCATCGAGGATGCGGTGCAGACGACGCGGTCGAGCATCGAGCGCGGCGAAACCATTTCCACGCCGCTGCGCGAAACGAATGTGTTTCCGTCGATGGTCGTGCAGATGATCAACGTCGGCGAAACCACCGGCGCGCTCGACGCGATGCTCGGCAAAATCGCCGACTTCTACGAAGACGAAGTCGATACCGCGGTGGCTGGCCTGTTGACGCTGATGGAACCGGTGATGATTGCGTTCCTCGGCGTGATTGTCGGCGGCATCGTCATCGCGATGTATCTGCCGATCTTCGATTTGATCAGTAAGCTGACGTAAACGAGCTCCCAGCTGCCAGCTTCCAGCTATTCGGGAAGTGGAAGCTGGTTGCTGAAGTTGGACGTCTGTTGACCCGCACTAATTGAGCTCAGCCCCGGCTATTGTGTTTCAGCTTGTGGAGCTGGTAGCTGGAAGCTGGTAGCTGGAAGCTAGAATGCATACTTTACGAGCCAAGCTGCTGTGGCTGATGACGGGGCGTGCGGCCGTCATCACGCTGCTGCTTGGCTCGGCCCTGCTCGTTCGCCTGAAATTCCCCGGCGCGTTTCCGATCGATCCATTCTTCGTCCTGATCGGGATTACCTACGCGCTGACGGCGGTCTATGGCGTCGCGCTGAAGTATTCGGAGAAGAACCGCTGGCTCGTCGACGTGCAGCTTGGCTGCGACGCGGTGATTGTGTCGGCGATTGTTTACATCACCAACGGCGTCTCGAGCTATTTTTCGTCGCTCTACACACTCCCAATCATCGCTGCCAGCACAATCCAGTCGCGACGCGGCGGCATGATGGTCGCGGTTCTGAGCTCGCTGCTCTACAGCGGCCTGGTGCTCGCGCAGTATTACGGCGGTTTTCTTCCCGGCGTCCTGGATTACACGCTGCTGCCGCCGCTGCGGATGGCCTTCTTTACCGTCGGTCTCAACGTGTTCGGCTTTCTGGCGGTGGCCCTGCTGAGCGGCTATCTCGCGGAAAGCGCTCGCCGCGCCGACGAGCGGCTGGCCGCCACATCAACTCAGCTCGCCGACCTGCAGGCGTTCAGTCAGCACATCATCGACAGTTTGATGAGCGGACTGGCCACCACGGATATGGATGGCCGGGTGCTCACGTTCAATCGCGCCGCCGAAGCGATCACAGGAATTACCGCTGCCGAGGCGACCGGTCGCTCCATCGTCGAGGTGCTGCAGATGCCCGATGCGCTCGCCGAGATGTTCGGGCCGCGCGAAGGGCGTCCGCGGTTGCCGCGGGTGGAAATTGCGTTTACCCGGACCGGCTACGGCACGATCGAGCTTGGACTGAGCACGGCGTTGCTGTACACGCCCCGCGGGGAGACCGGGTTTCTCTTCACCTTCCAGGACGTCACCGAATCACGAAAAGTCGAGCGGGAAGCTCGCGTGCAGCAGCGGCTCGCGGCGGTTGGCGAAATGGCGGCCGGCATTGCCCACGAGATACGAAACCCGCTGGCCTCGATGTCCGGGTCCATCCAGATCCTGCGGCAGGAACTTCCATTGACGGACGAGCAGTCGCAGCTCATGGACATCGTCCTGCGCGAGTCGGATCGGTTGAACGAGACGATCCGCAGCTTCCTGTCGTACGCGAGGCCGCAGCGCCTCAGTACGAGCCGGATGGATGTGAGACAGATTGCGACGGACACGGCGACGCTGCTGCAAAACAACGCCGAGCTGATCGATGGACATCAAATCGAGGTGAATGTCCCGTCAGATCCGGTCTGGTATGTCGCCGACCCGCATCAGATCCGCCAGGTCGTGTGGAATCTCGCGACGAATGGCCTTCGCGCGATGCCCAACGGCGGGCGACTGCGGCTTTCCGTTTCGCGACGTGAACAAGATGAGAAAACGCCGGGCGAGATGACGATCCGCGTCGAGGACCAGGGAGTGGGGATCGCACCGGAGGAGCTCGATGGCATCTTTCAGCCATTCCGTGGCGCGTTCGAACGCGGCACCGGACTGGGGCTCGCGATCGTCCATCGAATCGTCAGCGACTACGGGGGCGACGTCCATGTCACGTCAGCACGAGGCGTCGGGACCACCGTCGACGTCACGCTGCCGTTGACTACGCCCGAGACCAACGACGCGCCGGCGATGTTGAACTGATCATGACGACCGAACTCCAGAGCGGCGCACCACTCACGGCACAGGCCCCGGCCCGGGTGCTGGTGGTGGACGATGAGCGATCGATGCGAGAGCTGCTGTCGATCGTGCTGCGACGCGATGGGTACGAGGTGCTCATCGCCGAGGATGGTGCCGCAGGTCTCGAGCTGCTCAAACGCGAACGCGTCGACATCCTGATCACTGACATCCGCATGCCGAATATGAACGGCGTCGACCTGCTGCGCGAAGCCAAGCGGATCTCTCCCGACATCGTCAGTATCGTGATGACGGCGTTTGCCACGACCGATACCGCTGTCGAGGCGCTCCGTCTCGGCGCGGCAGACTACGTGACGAAGTCGAAGGACACCGCCGCCGAGTTGCGGGTCCGCGTCGGACGTGAACTCGAACGCAAGCGTCTTCAGCAGGAGAACGTCCTCCTCAAGCGGGCACTGAAAACAAAGAATCAGTTCTCCAACATCATCGGCACCAGTTCGCCGATGGTGGCGCTGTTCCAGCTCATTGAAACGATCGCGCCGACCAACAGCACCGTGCTCATCACTGGTGAATCGGGAACCGGCAAGGAGCTCATCGCGCGGGCGATTCACGTCAACTCGCCGCGCCGCGACCGCCCCTTCGTGGCAGTCAACTGCGGTGCGCTGTCCGAGACGCTGCTGGACTCCGAGCTCTTCGGCCATATGCGCGGAGCGTTCACCGGCGCCGACAGCAATAAGAAGGGCCTGATCGAGGTTGCCGAGAAGGGCACGATCTTCCTCGACGAGGTCGGCGAAATGAGTCCGGTGGTGCAGGTCAAGCTGCTGCGCGTGCTGCAGGAGCGCAAATTCCGCCGTCTCGGCGGGACCGAAGAGATCGACGCCGACATTCGAATCCTGGCGGCGACCAATCGCGATCTCGGAAAGATGGTGGCGGACGGCTCGTTCCGCGAGGATCTCTTCTACCGCATCAACGTCATCCCAATCCGCGTGCCGCCTCTGCGTGATCGCCA
>Ga0222622_10000645_pt1 | contig 13319 bp, 13 predicted proteins | sample PLM2_5_b1metaG_FD_177335 | JGI IMG/M metagenome (GOLD analysis project Ga0222622, IMG submission 177335) | Groundwater sediment microbial communities from an aquifer in East River, Colorado, USA - PLM2_5_b1 | ecosystem: Environmental > Terrestrial > Soil > Riparian zone | place: USA: East... | reverse complement strand
TTAGAAAAAAATTGCCTACTAGATTCAGAAATTCATAATTCTTATCACTTTCTTCTATTCGAAATTTACATAATTTCACATCAGACACGTTACATAATTCGTCAAGTAATGGTGTTCCAACGTCTAAACACAGCAACTGGTGGGTCTCGGTTGTCTCTTGTTCATTCAAACGGGTTTGTCATTAAACCCATCAGTTGCTAACAATTGTTACTTTATTAAAGAATATGATCTAAAATCTAATTACATCCTAACTTTTTAACCGTAACGAAAAATCATTTTTTATTTAGTTGACTTAGATAATTATTTATTCACGATTGTGACATTACAATAAGGCTTCTCAATTGATGGGATGGCTATTGTCTGCATTCCACCGCTTTAACCTCCCATCAGGTTTGATAGTGCACTCAAACTGCTTTTATTTTCAGGTGCAATGTTTATTTTTTGGGACATGTCTGTTTTCCATTTATCGAATAACAATTTGGTGGCAGATAGTTTTCACTATTCTGTGCCGCATTATCTGAATCAGAAATAAAAAAGAATGAGACACCAACGATTAGACCTACAACTGAAACTAGGACTATTATTAATGCTAGAATTAATTTTTTACCAGAGTCTCGTTGCCCGATTGGAATTGTCAAGATCCTTTGGAAAAGCCACTGAAAGATACTGTAAAAAATGACTATTAACGGTTGTAGTCCCCAGATACTAGAAGCATAAGGCTTCAGAGCCATTAATTGATTTGATATACTTAACAAACTTAACAATAATTAGTTTTGCGATATGCCATTAAGGGCCCATCAAACCATTTTATAATATGTTGACTATTACAATTACATAATCCCGTAAACTACGCTTCATTCCTGGTGGGTCGACATTTACCATTAGCATTTAGCCATGACCCACCAGTGTTTTAATAATCCAAAGCATATTCTATTACCTGTACCATGCTACCACTTCTTAATTCATTGATATCTTCCTCTTTTGTTGAAGTGTTAAATAATTTACTGCCGATGATCTATTATGGGAGACACATTCGACAAAGTAAAAGAAGGAGTTAAAAAAGCCGCAGGCAAAGTTGAAGATTCAGCCGAGAAAGTTGTAGACCCTGATACATATACAGGCTCAGAAGATGAAAAGGATGTTAGAGAGAACGAGAAGGGCGGAAAAGAGCCAATGAACCCAGAAGATATAGGCGAACACGAACCAACCGCAGTAAAGAGAGACAATAAGCAGGGAACTTCGGGCGACGCGGTTTAATCTTTCTTTTTTTCAGGTATATGAAAGAAGTGATTCATAGATCAATAAACCTTTTCTGAATTCACCTACTGTCAAACCTTAATGTTTTTAATATTTGTTGGACATAGGCGTCTGTTGCATTTGTGATATTTACGGCCCTATAACCAAGACATTCTCTTTTCGCTATTCTATTTCAAGTTTACTAGATTTAGGACTGTATTTTCATGCAGGCGTGGTCGCCCCGCTCGCACGAGCATTATGCATTTTTGTGCTGCAATTAATTATTTGTCAATTGTATTATAATTATTATTATTATAACGCTGTTTCTGTATTTGAGTTGCTTCTTCTAACTTGGCCTTGATTGCTGCTATTATTGGCATCCCAAGTCCAAACTCTGAAAGTAGTTTGGTGTTTTCACGGATGTCTTCTTTTAAACGAAATATTATACCTTCATCTCTCCTATCTTGCTTTGCACATTCTAAATACAGTTGCTTAAGTGAGTCACTCTGAATCTTTTCAATAACTTCAATCTGTTGTTTCTGATTATTGACAAATCCAATTCTTGTGAAATGATTTAACCATATCTGGGAAGACTGGTCTGATTGAACCTTACCTTTTCTTGATTTGTAGGATGCTAGCGAAATAGCATGATGCCTGAACTTTATGTACTCCAATGCTTCTGACTCTGTTAGTCTATACATAATGCAATCCTTCACCAACTCATTGAGAAGTTTATTTTCGGTATCTCGTGTACCTGACAATATTATAATAGTATAAACTTCCCTCGTGAATTTAGACTTTTAGTGCAATTTGATTTGGATTGATCAAATTGGATTGATCAAAATTGAATTGTTGGTCATTTCTCCCTCGTAAAATGACTATCTTTTGGTCATTTTTTGTGCGGGCGTGAGTAATAACTATTCCATATCGCTAGTGATAAGATTCACATTAAATGCACTAACTGCTGCGCATAAACAAGCGTGGTATGTGCACTAGTGCATTTAACTTGATGTATAGTAGTAGTAGAGTTGTCTGTATTTGTGAACTTGGGCACGCTCCTATATTGACACTTTGTAAATTTAAAGAAATGCCTTCGAAGGTTAACTACTAGATTTATTGATCAACATCTGCAACGGTTTCACAATTAAATGTAATATCACCGTCGTTTGAATAGATTAATGCATAATCTAAGCCAGCACCGCAGTCTACCCTGTCCGTATTAAAATCACGAACATTACCACTTGGAATCATAACATCATCACCTGGACCACCATTAATTCTATCAAACCCGTAACCAGACGATATATAGTCATTTCCTGCGCCACCTGAAACGAAATCGCTATTAGGAGCAAAGGGTCCTACTACTCGGACATCCGGCTCCAGGATGGTATCATCACCAGACCTTCCATCATATCCGTCATTACCTATTCCTCCATTTAGAACGTCATTATAGGTTGATCCGATTAAGATATCACTCCCTTCATCTCCAAATATCACACTGCTTACATTAGATTGGATGAAATCATTACCTTCCAATCCATGGATTATTTTATCACTACCAGTGTTTGCTATAATCACATCATCGCCTGGAGTTCCATTACATTCCAAGATATTCGGATCGCATGTAATATAGTCAGCCCAACCTGTTTGACCAAATGACAATAGGATTGTTACAAACGCTGCTGTCATTAATGAAATAAGTTTGAATTTACACCTAAAAATCTCTTCATTTGTGATGTTACTTAATCCCATTAACTGTTCTTCTAGAAGGAATTATACTTAAGAGTTCAGGGAAAAATGATATATAAAATAATTCAGAATTTTGATACTTTTACAAAGTAAACTTCGGCACACTCCTATTTACTCACTTTGTGAAAATAAAAATAAAGATATTGATAGTAAATAGGCTATACAAAATTTAGCGTGACAAAAATTACAATGAAGATTGCTTCGGACATTAAAATGACAATTTTAGAATTCATTCAATTTTTACCATCCAATTCTTGTAATTCTATCCTATGTTATTATCCATTTCTACGGTTTTAACCTAATTTATTTAACCTCTATTTTACCATCTTCATTTCTGAAAATTAGATGTCCAGAATAGGCAAAATATGGGTTTTCATGTGCTTCAGTTGCATTTATGACAAGATGCCTTGATGGAAGTTCGAAGGTGGCAGTAAATTTGTAAGGATATGTTGTATCATTAAAGTTTCTTCTAATAGATCCATCTTGTGGATCTGAACAGATGTATTTGGTGGTCTTTTTTGCAAGATCCTCTTGGATGTCCTGATAGTTGCATGTAAAATCAAAATACATTTGTTCAATCAATTTTTGTTTTTTTGGAGTATAGTGGCCATTGCTCTTATCATCGACGAGATTGAATTTCCCTGCTAGAGCCATATAATTATCACCAGATATGATCAGCATCGTGTCTGATGTATCTGTGGTTCTGCATTGATTGGATGGACAAACAATGCTAGAATTTGAAACGTCGAATTGGTAATTATCAGGAAAATCGTACCAAACTGAACTTGTACTTTCTTTTCCGGATTCCATTACGGGAGAGGGTTTGCCTTTTGGTAGGTTCATATCTACATTGAAAGAGTCTCCAGAATTTCCGCTAGCACTGGGCAGTAAAACAGAAGACGTTAATGCTAGAGAAAACACAATCATTACGATGCCAAGAAGCATTCTATTAATTTCCATTTATTTTCCATAGGTTATAGCGGCATCTTATTATCAATTGCTCCATGAGATTTAATTCGAATAAGACGGATCGTTAGGAGAGAATTGTTTAATACATACTACCATCAATTCAAAAATCTATGAAAAGTCTGCCACATTTGTTATTTTCAATAATCACATTCTGGAGTATTCCTTTTATCACGTCTGATGCTGTTGCACAAGAATATGATTCGGGAATCAAGGAAATATCTGATAATCAATTCGTCGACGAGTTCGGCTATGTCCATGTGCTGGGAGAAATTCAAAATACACTTAACACGAAAATGGATTTTGTAAAAGCAACTGTGGCATACTATGATTCTCAAAATAAGATAATTGGCAGTGATTCCGTATATAGTGATCCTAGCACTCTACTACCAGGACAAACAGCAACCTATCAAGCCCTTACTCCTTCTAGCAGTTTGGCTTCTAATGATGTATCATCCGTTAAAGTCAATTATGAATACCAAGTTGATGGTATTAGCCACCAATCACCTGGTCAGGGAAACAGACCTGTCACTAGTAACACTGCTCAAACTCCCGGTCAGCAAAGTAGCCCGACTATCGGACGGGACGATCCTGATTGTGGAAAAGTGATACTAGGAAATTTCACTTTAAACGCAGATCTAGTATGCAATACCAAAGATGGATTAATTGTCCGAGGAGATAACACTACCATTAATTTAAACGGATATTCCATAACCGGACCGGGTGGTGACAAGAATCAAAAGGTGGGAATTTCAATACCACACTCGGATAATGTTGTCATACAGGTCCCTGGCTCTATTAGCGATTACCAGGCAGGGATTTTGATATCTGGCTCCGATAAGGCTGAGGTAAACAAAACTGCATTCAAAGGAAATAATATAGCAGTCTTCATGACGGACGCGATAGGAACTATTGTCCAACAGAATTTTTTTGACTCAAATTCAATAGGTATAGCATCACACACGAGCGCCGAAACTCAACTACACTCAAATATGATTACAGGCAATGATCTTGCAGGCATAACGCTTGTCAATACAGACAGATCTCAAATAGATGATAATTCAATTGGTGGGAGCAGGAACGGTATTATATCTTGATTACGAAAGTCGTAAAAATATAGTTGAAAATAATACCGCAACGAAAAATGACATTGACATAAACAATGCTGACGGTCTGTCGTTGAAATTTAATCAAAATGAATTCCTTAGCAATAAATGCTCAGTTAGCAATCCAATTGGATATTGTAACGCTCAAGCCACAGGTCCGGGAACAGCGAATACGATTCCAAATTCTGCTTACCAAGACAAAAACTGTCCACCATTATCATTGGTTTTATGTGAAGGAGAAGGACCCCGATGCCCTAATGGCTATCATCGAAGTCCAGACGGTGATTGTGAACGTTTCAGAGACTAGAACATAAATACCAGGAAATTGTTTTTGTTATTTCCTGTCTTCAATCAACTATGCATTAGTTCGTTAATCCTAGAATAACCGAACCATTGAATAGTTCGCTCAGACATTGCTTTCTGGATAAGATATTAATTGTTGACCTGACGCTAATTCCCTTTTAACATCAGGATCTGAAATATGATCATAATTTGGCTTTTGTCTTTTCTTCCTTCTTGCCTTTCTTGAATCAACTCCTAAGAATTGGTTTTTGGAAACATCAAAAGGATTATCGACAATTTCAACCACGTCTTTTATCGTTGCTTCCTTTTCTAACTCGTAAATAGGAACTATTGAACCACACTCGTGACATTGACGCCATTGATCATGATCTACTGGAGTAGGTTCATTATCTGGGTATATTCTATTTTTCAAAGGAACCTTAAAGCCAAATTTTTCACAATGCTTACTGTATGATTTTGAATCTTCGTTATCGTCGTTGTCGTTGTCGTTATCACCTTCATTAAAATCAACTATTCCGTAACTTGATCGCCTATTCATGAATTTATTATTAAGTAATACTAAATAAGAAATCCTTAAAAAGTTAGCCCTACTTTATTTTTCTATTGTCAACTACTGAAACCCAAACCAATTTTAATTTTAATGAAAAGTCATTAGAAGCATTTACGAAAGAAGGTCTAGATCCACCTCATGATGTTAGATCAGAAATTGAAAGAATTGCTAAATTCAAAGCCAAGTTTAAGGAAGAGAAAGGAAAATTGCAGATTATTATAAGAACAATGAATAGAAGACAGATTATAACTTATGACGAAAATGGTAAAGCAGTAAAGAAAGAATTTTTGACATATAGAGCAGACTATCACGCTAAGGATTGGCTAGGTAATGATCTTTGGATAAGAGAACATCTTCACGGGCAATTTAAGAGACCTAAATTCAGGACTACTATGGAAATGAATTATGAAACTGGAGAACATATCCCTAGAAAAGAATATGACGGCACAGTTGATGAATATTATATTGAACTAACCGATAAAAACAGAAAACAGATTATTGAAGATATCATAAACAATAGTAACGGTACTATTATAGATGAAATATTATTCTACGGACATTTTCTTCAATCTGTTAAAGGCATAGCATTCAGATCAAATATCTTTACCTATGATCAGTGTATTAATAGTTCGATAGAAGAACTCGAAAGAGTAGGAAGGACAACCCCTTCACCTTCATTACGTTACTCTGATAAAGACAAAAAAGGTTATCGTGGGTGATTAAGATGGACCATATTTATGAAAGATTGAAAAAATTAAGTCATGGATGAACAACGCAAGCAACCATCATACATTTTTCTTGATGAAAAGACCAACGAAATTAATGAAAAACCATTAAAATTAGATTCTTCTGCAAGTGCATACATCAACAAGACAATGAAAAAATATAGAGACCCAGCAAGGTTAATTCGCGATTCTATATTTGGTCGTTAGCACTCATCTAAAAGGGAACTAAATCCTTTTTCAGATAAACGCTGGTCAATTGATTTTATCTGATCCCACTGTTTTCTGTATTTCTTGGTATCCACTTTCGTTGAATCCGATTGAAGATAGAGACCCATTACATTCGTCAAATCCTTTAATATCGTAGCATTTTCATTAACTTGCTTCTTTAGACCTTCAATTTCAGTTCCACTTTCTGTGGTTACTTCATTATATGCATCAAAGGTTAAAACCATCAAGCACCTTGAGCAAAACCTAGTTTCAGGTTTATTTGGTTCTTGACAATGGGGACAAATCCTAGACGTGAGAACATTATGTTCTTTTGTCCTAGTTGAATAACCTTCAAGTTCCAATATTTGATTAGATATTTCATCACCTAATTCATGCGTGTAAACTTCGGGCATTTTTGATCCCTTAGTCCATCCACTGTATAACCTCAAAGAATGTTCTGGTATCTTCCTTGCTTTTTCTGTTATGCCGATATGTCTTCTTAAGTAGGGATAAAATGGCTTTGTTAATAATTGTCTGATTTTATCCTTATCAATTGCGGGTATGTTAGGATCTTCTAAAAGTCTGGGGAATAATTTTGTTTTTGCAATTGAATATAAAACGTTCAATGAATGAGATTCTAGTTTCTTATTCCTCATAATGCTCTCTTTGTTCAATGATAGGAACAAATAGTGATTCTTGCTTTCTCCATGTGGATGGTCTGAAGTTAACCAATCTTTAAGGTATGGTATTGAATTAATTATTGGTAACGTTCTTGGAGTTGTTTTTCCTTCTTTTCCTATTGTAACAGTGGCATAAACCTTGCCGTCAACAGTATTATGAAAAATAATATCACCTATCTTTAAGGGTAATAATTCGTGTGGTCTTCCAGAGGTCTCCCTTGCCATTATGTGATATAACCTTAAACGCTTGTCGGGGGAATATTTTAGAAATAATAAATCCTCTTCAATTGTCCACAGATCCCTTGCTGTGCATGTAGTTTTTTCCTTGCGTTTTAGACACTTAACATTATTCAAAAATACTGGAATTTGTCTATTATTTGAATGCGTGTCTGGTTCATATAACCACTTGAAAAAAGGTATTATTTTTACAACTGAAAGATTGTAAGTGCCAATCCATCTATGCATAGGATCTTTACTTTCACTCCTTCTTATTGTGTCAAGATAGGAAAAAATATCTTCAGTAGTCATTTCGCTGAATGATTTATTTTTATGAAAAATTGATAATCTGGAAATTCTGTCTATTGTACTTGCTCTAGTTGCGGGTTTAAGATTTACTTCCCGCATGCGTGAATTTATATATTCAACTAGTAAGACAGAATTTGTTTTTTCCATCTTTTTTAACTGATTAAGTCTGTATCGTTTTAAATCAGCAGTAACTTGACGGAATTTCGTATCATAAACTGGGTCTCCTACAGTTTCAAGTGTAGACGTCAACATGTTTTATCTCCATTGTGGCTAATATAAGCATCTACATATTGGATGCTTCGGCACTCATAACCCTCTTCATTATATTTTCAGACGGCTCTTCCTTCACCTCATTAGCATCCAATGCATATTAAAAAGACTTTAAAATAAATTTGTACTTTGTACTCCAAAGTAGACTTGAACGAAATACTATTCTTGCTAGCTGGATGAATCCAATTACAGTTTCTTTTCACTCTTCGAATGAATTTTTGGAGATAAAATGAATTCTTTTAATAGCATGTAGATTATTGCAATAATGGAATGAAATCGGCTCAAATAGTTAAGATTAAAGAGAAACTTTCTATTGTTGACCTACCAGATCCAAAGCCCAGAGACTCTCAGGTTTTGATTAGGATTGAAGCGTCGGGAGTTTGTCATAGTGACATTCATCTTTGGGAAGGAGGATATGAGGGTGCCCCTGGTACTTTTCTAAAGGTGGAAGATAGAGGAGTGAAATTTCCAGTTACTCCTGGACATGAGATATCTGGAAAAATTGAAGCAATTGGAGACTCTGTCAGTGGATTTAATGTCGGAGAAACAGTAGTGGTATATCCGTGGATAGGAGAAGGTTCGTGTCCGGCTTGCAGAGTGGGTCAAGAAAATCTTTGTGATACTCCTAGAACAATAGGAATTTACAGAGACGGTGGATATTCTGAATTGGTCCTGGTACCAAATTTTAGATATCTTGTGAAAATTGATAATATGGATGTAAATTCTTCAGCTTCGCTGGCATGTTCTGGCCTAACAGCATATAATGCTGTCAAGAAGGCAACGGTAGCACCTGGAGAATCAATTGTAATAATTGGAGCCGGTGGTCTGGGACTAATGTCGGTTCAGATTGCAAAGGCAATAACCAATTCGAGAATTGTAGTGGTAGATGTAGATGACAAAAGATTATCGGAAGCGAAAAAACTTGGTGCTCATGAAGTGGTAAATTCTTCTAAAGTAGATCCTGTTGAGCATATCAAAAATCTTACCAATTCGCTAGGAGCAGAAGCCGTAATAGACTTTGTAAACAATAATCGCACTGCTCCCGCCTCGATTAATATGTTGAGAAAGAGGGGCAAACTCGTTATGGTTGGACTTTTTGGTGGCGCCCTTGAATTGAGCCTTCCAATAGTACCGTTAAGGGGTTTTACCATTACAGGTGCATATACTGGAAGCTTCAATGATCTAGTCGATCTGGTCAATTTATCCAAGACCGGTGCAATTAGGTCCGTAGTTAATAGAACATACAAGTTGGACGATGCAAATCAAGCCCTTGAAGACCTACGTGCAGGTAAAATAGTCGGAAGAGCAGTATTGAATCCGAACAACTGACTGTCTTAATAGGTGAAACATCTCATTTTTTCAGAACCAATTTATATATCTTATGTACAATCCTATAATCTTTATTTTCTAGTTAAATTTACTGTAAAGAGTAACACTATTTACTATAGATAAATATCGTAGATATTTTATAAAAAGTATTATGTTTAACTGACTTATAACGTATTATAAGTACAAATCTTAGTCTTGCATATATAATATGTAATAAGATTATTTTCCGATGATTCATCGTCATATTTTAATATATTATATTTACTTGATGAAAACCGACTTAGAATATTATCCTAGTTACAGTTCCAGTATAAGGGAAATACAGGCGAGTGAATAAAAGTTGTCAAGTATTTTTGCCAGGTCAATATTGGCCTTTTTTATAGTGTTTAGCTTTATATTTTCACAATCAATTCATCCTTCTTTTGCTGCTGACGGAACAAGCTCAACTTGTGCTGACACAAATATCACAGGCCTTTCTGCTAGTGCAAGCAACCAAATTTTTATTCCAAAAAACGTAATCGACAATAACTTCAATACGTTATGGTCTAATTATGGTAAAGGATCATGGATACAACTCGATTTAGGTACAAGTAAAAACATTTGTAGTGTAAATATTGCCTGGTACAAAGGTGATGTCAGACAAAATGATTTTGTTATCTCTACTTCTACAGATGGCAGTTCATTCAAAAATGTGTTAGCTACAAAGAGTATCGGTAACACTTTATCTTATGAAAAATATTCAATTCCCAATACTCTTGCACGATATGTAAAGATAACTGTGAATGGTAACACTCAAAATAATTATGCAAGTATTACTGAAGTTAGAATACAGACAACGTCATCGAGTCAACCACAGCAGACACAGTGCGCTACTACTAGTATTAAAAGTGTTCAACCATCGGCAAGTCAGACGGGCTTTCCGGCTTCAAATGTACTTGATAATAATCTGAATACTAGATGGTCTAATAATGGTAAAGGTTCATGGATACAACTGGATTTAGGTACAAGTAAAAACATTTGCGGTGTAAATATTGCCTGGTACAAAGGCAACGAGAGGCAGAATAATTTTGTTATCTATACTTCCAAGGACGGCAGCACATTTACGAAGGTTTTTGAAGGCAAGAGTAGCGGTACTGCGCTAAGCCTTGAAAAATATGTTCTTTCTAATACTGACGCACGATATGTAAAGATTACTGTGAATGGTAACACTCAGAATAGTTATGCAAGTATTACTGAAATTAAAGTGTCCATACAAAATACAAGTCCTCCAACGCCACCATCAACAGGAGGCAGTGGAGGAACGGGAGATGGTAATAGTGCCGGTGACGGAGTCAACATGATTTATCCGACTCTATCTAGCGGAGAAACGTGGTTCTTCAATCCTACAAGTCCTGATGATGGTCAGTTTGACAGAAACGGTGCTGAAATTAGTAAAAATACTGATGGCAGCTGGCATCTTAAACCTGGAACTACAAGAATGCTAGCTTTTACAAAGAGTTCGGGGTTCCCCTCCGATGAAGTTAGATCAAGTCTTCCAACGTACGATTATTCAAGGCTACCCCAAATTGGATACTTTTACAAACCCACAGACTGGAAGAACGTTGAAATAACAATTTACGTGAAAGTTCTGTCAGCTTCTGGCGGTGGAGACGAAATTTCCCTAGTTTCTAGGAGCGTTAGGCATAGTACAAACGTCCATGAAGGTTGTGGTGGCTCATCGTATCATAATAATATTGATTTTACTAATGGAAAATTCAAATTCAAAAAAGAGATGTGGCATGTAAATTATGACATAAAACCATACTCTGGAATAACAATTGGCTCGACCATGAATAAATGGATTGGGTTTAAGGGCATTGTGTATAACCTGCCTGATGGCAGCGTTAAACTTGAATCCTATGTAGACAAGGATAATAACAATAACTGGCAAAAGGCAACAGAACTTGTAGATAAAGGGAATTGGGGTAATGACATGACGCATTGCAATGCGAGAACGGATGGCGCAGTAATAACTTGGGGTTCACCCATGGTTATATTCAAGTCAAACGGAGTGACATATGATTTCAAGAAATTCTCTGTAAGACAAATTGTTCCTCCAGTTTGAAACAACAAATCATTTTTAGATCGAACTAATGAAAAGAACTGCGGGCTCGAAATAGTAAACTATATCTTGTAACACTAAATTTCATCAATTGTATTTTAGGAAATTCTGAAATATCTTGATCATAGATTGAATATGATAAAGACAATCTTAAGGTATAGACATGGTGGAATAATACCTCCACAACTTGAGCGGAAAGTCCTGTCTAGACGATTGTAGATTAAAAAATTACTATTTGGAAGCATAAAATAAAATAAAATTATTTACTTATACATTCTAGTCATGTCTTGCCACTAGGTTATGAATCGGTCCTGTATGTGATGTCTCTCTATGCTCACATTCTGTTCCCTCAACTGGTTTTAACACATTAGCAGAGACACAAGCAAAAAAGAAATCTCCTTTTTTGATTGGACCAATTTCAGGCTCCTTGTCAAAAAGGAGTGGAACCTTTATTATATTGTCCTTTGATTTTTCCAGCATCTTTCGTGCATCTATTATCTTAGACTTAAATTCCCCTTTAATCATGGCAACCACTTGGATATCCTTTAGATGTTTTTTACCAGCAAGATTTTCTATCCAGACCACAATAGTTGGATTCTTTATTATATCATTTTGCCCACCATTGACAGGTTTGAACGGCCCGGTAGACAAGGTAACCACAGGCCCGGAACCTATATTTACTGGATTTTTTCCAGTTGGATTTTCAATATTACCCTCAATGCAAGAATAAGACTTCATCTCATTTGTTTGTGCATTAAGGTCATAGGCACATACAAAATATTCATCACTATGAACAGCAGTAACAAGGTCATTTTTCTGATTAAATTGGAAAGAAGCGGTAACAGTATTTGAGTTCAGAGCGTTACCTGTCAGATATTTAGTTTTGTTTTCGCCGTTAGAGTATGCTACAACCTTCAGTTTTTCAGGATTATTTAATTTTTTTATATTTATTTTAGCGTTAATGGTAAATTTGCCCGCGGCGACTACCACCTGATTAGAAAAGTTGAAAATAAAAATCAATAAAATCATAAAACCTGCCAGCATGAACGGTAATGAAAATACAATTTTGTTGCTGATTTGGAATTTGTTCATTGTTTTTCTTTCCTGTGTTGCAATATTTAAATAGTAATTTTACATCTCTCTCACTTCCTTCCCAAGTCCTAGAATGCAATTGAGCCATGACTTTTGTTTCTTAATCTAAAGATTCTCAATTTTGTTTGCGGTGTGTAAGCACAATTATATATAAATTTGACGTAGTATGTGTCAATGAGTGGCATGAGAAATATAGATGCTAGGAACATAGGCTTGAGGAATATAGTTGTGGCAGATACAAGGATATGTTCAATTGATGGTGAACAAGGTGAGTTAATTTACCGCGGTTATGATATTTTAGACCTTGTAACTCATTCAACTTTTGAAGAAACCTCATATCTCTTGCTTTTTGGAGATCTTCCAACAAAGGAGGAATTGTCTGAATTTAGTTTGGATCTGAAACAAAACCGAGAAATTCCAGAAGCCCTGTACCAAAATTTGAAAAACAGACCCATCACAGCTTCTCCGATGGACGTGCTT
>Ga0222622_10000641_pt1 | contig 13351 bp, 15 predicted proteins | sample PLM2_5_b1metaG_FD_177335 | JGI IMG/M metagenome (GOLD analysis project Ga0222622, IMG submission 177335) | Groundwater sediment microbial communities from an aquifer in East River, Colorado, USA - PLM2_5_b1 | ecosystem: Environmental > Terrestrial > Soil > Riparian zone | place: USA: East... | reverse complement strand
CTGCCCGACAATTCCGAACTCGAACTTCCCGAGGGTGCAACGGGCCTGGACGCGGCTCGGGCGATCGGTCCGAAGCTCGCCGAGCAGGCCGTGCTCGTCCGTGCGAATGGGCAGGTGCAGGACCTGCGGCTTCCGCTCCAGGACGGTCAGCCGATCCAGATCCTCACGACCCGCGACAAGGACGATCCCGACGCCCTCTATGTGCTCCGGCATTCGTCGGCCCACCTCCTGGCCGAAGCGGTCCGCAGGCTCTACCCCGGAGTGAAGGTCGCAATCGGTCCGCCGATCGAGACCGGCTTCTACTACGACTTCGAGTTTCCCGAGCCGATCAGCGAGGACGATCTGCCGCGGATCGAGGAAGAGATCCGGCGTGAGCTCGAGGAGGGTCGCGACTGGACCCGAGAGGAGGTCACGGCCGAGGAGGCGCGCAAGCGCTTCGAGGCGGAGGGGGAGCCGTACAAGGTCGAGCTCGTCGGTACTGCCGAAGGCCCGATCTCCTTCTACACGCAGGGTGACTTCACCGACCTCTGCCGCGGCCCGCACCTGCAGAACTCGAGCCCGATCAAGGCGATCAAGCTCACGGGACTCGCGGGGGCGTACTGGCGCGGCGACGAGCACAACACGCAGCTGACGCGCATCTACGGCACCGCTTTCTATTCGCAAGCCGACCTCGACGCTTATCTCGCACAGCTTGAAGAAGCACGCCGGCGCGACCACCGAAAGCTTGGACCCCAACTCGACCTCTTCCACCTTGCGGAGAATGCGCCGGGCTCACCGTTCTGGCATCCGAAGGGGATGGTCGTCTGGAACGAGCTCGAGGACCTCCGCCGCCGCGAGAACGCGAAGCGTGGCTACGTCGAGGTGAAGACGCCGCTGCTGTACGACATCGACACGTACATCACCTCCGGCCACTACGAGAACTACCAGGAGAACATGTTCTTCGTGCAGGGGCACGACGACGAGAAGCCGCTGGCGCTCAAGCCGATGAACTGTCCGGGACACATGCTCCTGTTCGGGGAGCGCCGCCGCAGCTACCGCGAGCTACCGCTTCGCTATGCCGAGTCCTCGACCCTCCATCGCGACGAGCGTGGCGGGACCCTCCACGGATTGCTGCGCGTCAAGCACATCACCCAGGACGACGCGCACGTGTTCGTCACGGAGGAGCAGATCCAGGACGAGATCCACGGGATGGTCGAGTACGTGCGGTACCTGTACGACCTCTTCGGCCTCACACCGAAGGCCGAGCTCTCAACGCGTCCGGAAAAGCGGCTCGGCACCGACGAGCAGTGGGACCGTGCCGAGCAGGCACTCGAGGAGGCCCTGAAGCGCCACGGGATGGAGTACACGATCAGCCCCGGCGAGGGCACGTTCTACGGGCCGAAGATCGACCTGCACATGACGGACTCGCTCGGCCGCTCCTGGCAGATGGGGACGATCCAGCTGGACTACCAGATGCCGGAACGCTTCGGCCTGATGTATTCCGGAGCCGACAACGCTGATCACCGGCCGATTGTGATCCACCGCGCCCTACTCGGATCACTCGAGCGCTTCGCCGGGATCCTCATCGAGCATTACGCCGGTGCTTTTCCGTTCTGGCTCGCGCCCGTCCAGATCCGGATCATCCCGGTGGGCGAAGACCACCGTGAGCCGGCGCGGGCCCTGAAGGAGCGCCTCGGCGACTACCGGGTCGAGGTCGACGAGCGGGACGACACCGTCGGCAAGCGGATCCGGGACGCCGAGGTCGAGAAGATCCCCTACGTGATCGTCTACGGGGACAAGGAATCCGACGAGTCGCTTGCCCTGCGGAAGCGGGGAGGGGATCAGTCGACCCTCAGCCTGGACGGGCTTCGTGCGGAACTCTCCGAGGTTGCTACCCTCTAGGTCTGCAAGTAGGAGCGCCCACGTTCCTCACCTCGCGAGCTTTAGCTCAGCGTGGTTCAACCGAGTCGCAAGACGAGGATTTTGGGCCGCTGCTTGCAGCGGTTTTGTTGTTTTACAGAAAGGATCGAAGCTAGCTTGGTGATAGCCCTTTGAGGCCCAGACGCACGATCGAGCCACCGTCGAGACCAGTCCCGCAGGCCCGGATCAACGATTACATTCGCGCCTCCCAGGTCCGGTTGATCGACGACGACGGTTCTCAGCTCGGGATCAAGCCGACGAAGGAGGCGATGCAATACGCCTTCGACAAGGGGCTCGACCTCGTCGAGGTCGCCTCGCAGGCGGATCCCCCTGTCGCCCGGGTGATGGACTACGGGAAGTACCGGTACGAGCAGGAGCAGAAAGCCAAGCTTGCGCGAAAGCACCAGACGCAGATCAACGTCAAGGAGATCAAGCTCAGACCCAAGATCGGGATACACGACTACAACACGAAGAAGGGCCACGTCGAGCGCTTCCTGAACCAGCGCGCCAAGGTGAAGGTGACGATCATGTTCAGGGGCCGGGAGACGACCCATCCCGAGCGAGGCCGCGACTTGCTGATGCGGCTCGCGGAGGACGTCCAGGAGATCGGAGTGGTGGAATCGCAGCCGGTGCTCGACGGGCGGAACATGACAATGGTGCTGGCGCCGACCAAGAACGCAGGAGTCAAGAGAGATGCCGAAGATCAAGTCATCGAGCAGCGCGAAGAAGCGGTTTAAGGTCACCGCCGGCGGCAAGCTGCTCCGGCGCCGGGCGATGAAGAGCCACAACCTGACGAAGAAGAGCCCGAAGCGGAAGCGTCGCTTCGGCAAGGATCAGCCCGTGGCGAAGGCGAACGAGCGCGCGCTCCGCGAGATGCTCGCCGGAAGGGGCAAGCGCTAATGCCACGAGTGAAGCGTTCAGTTGCCTCGCGCAAGAAGCGCCGCAAGGTTCTCGATCAGGCAAAGGGCTACTGGGGGCTGAAGAAGTCTTCGTACCGCTACGCGAAGGAGCAGGTCGACCATTCGCTCACGTACGCGTACCGGGACCGCAAGAACAAGAAGCGAACATTCCGCCGCCTCTGGATCATGCGCATCAACGCAGCGGCACGGGCGAACGGGCTCTCGTACAACCAGTTCATCGCCGGCCTGAAAGAGGCGGAGATCGAGCTCGACCGCAAGGTGCTCGCCGACCTCGCCGTCAGTGATCCTCAGGCGTTCGGGGCAATCGCCGAAAAGGCGAAGTCCGCGCTCGCCTCTCAATCAACCTGATCCCCTCCCGAGTCTGCGACCCCGTTAGCTCAGGTCGGAGGAGCTTCCCCGTCGCGGGAAAGGAGCTCCACGAGATTCCCGTCCGGGTCAGCGACGAACGCGATCCTCAGTCCGGGCTCGGGCGTGTCGCGGGGCGTCCAGACCGAGCGGCCGCCCGCTTCCACCGCACGCGCGTGGGCGTCGTCCAGGTCATCGACTGTCCAGGCTGTGTGGGAGACGCCGGCGCGTAGCGCCGCGATCGGCTCGTCCCAGGTAGAGCGCTGAACATCCACTGCAAGCAGCTCGAGCCGCTCGCCCGTGGGCGCGACCATGAAGGCGACACCTCCCGGTACACCGGCGGCCGCCTCATGCGTCAGTCCGAGCGCCTCGCGGTACCACGCGACGCTGAGATCGAGGTCTGTAACCGGTAAGCCAACGTGGTGGATCCGAGATGGCTGCATGCAGCCTCCTTCGTGGGGTGCGGATGTCGGGTTGAGATAGAAGCACGATCGGCTGCGCGATCGTCCTTGCAGCCGCCGCCCAGGTAGCGTCGCAGTCCATGGCGCGCTGCTTGTTAGCTGACGGTCGCTGCGGGCGGCTCGACAGGCCCTGCCGCTCGGGGCAGTGCATCGCTCGTACCGTCCGCAAGCTGCAGGACCGCAGCTGGCGGGACAAGCTCGGGCTCTTCCTCGCGGAGGGTGAGGATCTGGTCACCGCTGCTCAGGCTGCAGGCATCGAGCCCGTCGAGCTCCTGGCCGCGGGCGAGAACGTCGAGCCGGAACTACTCGCGGAAGTGGCGACACTCGCCTACCCGCCGCGGGTGATCGGCGTCTTTCGGCGCGAGGACTTGCCGGTCGATTCCCTGCCCGAGGTCGGGCTCGCGCTGTGGCGCGTCGGGGATCCCGGCAACGTCGGCACGCTCGTCCGTTCAGCCGACGCCTTGGGGCCGGCCTTCGTCGCACTCTCGGAGGGCTCCGCCGATCCGACGAGCCCCAAGGCACTGCGTGCGTCGATGGGCTCTCTGTTCCGCGTCCCCCTTGTCCAATTCGAAGCTGCTCCTGGTCGCCGCGTGGCTCTCGTCGCCCACGGCGCCCGACCCCTGGACAGCGTCGACCTGTCCGAGCCGACGACGTTTGTGCTCGGTGCGGAACGCGACGGACTTCCGCAGGACATTTTGGCGGCCTGCGACGAGCAGGCGACCATCCCGCTCGCTAGAGACGCCGAGTCGCTGAACGTCGCTGCCGCGGGTGCGATCGCCCTGTACGAGCGCGCCAGGCGAACCTGACCCGAATAGCTGGGGTCAGACGCCAGCCTTTCGAGGCGTGGCGATCCAGATCGTGTCCTCTTGGCCCCTGTAGGGGCTGCGATCGAACCAGCCGTAACAGGCCTCGATCTCGAAGCCCGAGTCCTCGAGCAGGGCGCGCCATTCGTCCGGTGAGAGCCACGCGAGCGCCATCGTGGTTTCGCTCTCGTCGTTTCGCACGGTCAGCGTGAGGGTGCGAGCCTCCTCGTCCCAGACAGCATGCTCGAAGATGCCGGGCTCTCGTTCCAGCCAGCGTCCCTGCGTCAGGGCGATGTCGGCCGTGTCCGGAGCGAACACGTCGAAGACAAAGTGCCCGTCCCGATGGAGGAGCCGGTGCGCGGCGGCGAAGACGGCTCGCCGATCCTCGTCGGTGTGCATGTGGAGCAACGAGCGGAACGGACAGATCACGAGCGGGACTCGCTCCGTGACCGGTGGCTCGCGTAGATCGCCGACTCTGAGGTCGATCTCCACGCCGGCGAGCGCGGCACGCCGCGCGCACACCTCGAGCATCCCGCGCGACGAGTCCACACCGATGACGCGTATCCCGTCGGCGGCGATCGGCACCGCGATGCGACCGGTTCCCACTCCGAGCTCGACGACGGGGCCGCCCGAGCGGCGCGCCTCCTCGAGGTAGAAGGCCACGTCCTCGACGACGCTTGCGCTCCAGGGGTCGTAGAGCTCTGCTATCGCGTCGTAGCTGCTCAATGGCTAGATTCGCCCCGTGGACTGGGAGGAGTACGAAAGCACGGCCCTGAAGAGTTTCGCGGAAGCGAATACCTCGGAGGAGCTGGCCAACGCCCACACCGAGTGGCTCGGGCGGCGCAGCGGGCTGAAGGTCGCGCTGCGCGACGTGCGTGACCGTGAGACGGGCATGGCGCTCAACGCCGTGCGGGAGCAGCTCGAGTCGGCGTTCGCGGCCCGTGAGGAGGAGCTCGAGCGGGCCCGGCTGGTGCTGCTCGACGAGGCGCTCGACGTCACCCTCCCGGGGACGCAGCTCCCGCGTGGCCGCCTGCATCCGCTGACACAGATCCGGCGGGAGGTCGAGGACATCTTCCTAGGGCTCGGCTACGAAATCGTCGACAGCCGTGAGGTCGAGACCGTCTGGCATAACTTCGACGCGCTCAACCAGCCGCTCACGCACCCCTCGCGCTCGCATCGCGACACGTTCTACATCGACGCGGAAACGCTGCTGCGCACGCACACGTCGACAGGACAGATCCGGGTGATGGAGGAGCGCCAGCCGCCGATCTACATCGCCACGCTCGGGCGCGTCTACCGGCGAGACACTCCGAGCCCGCGCTCGACACCGAACTTCCACCAGGTCGAGGCCCTCGCCGTCGACCGGGGCATCACGCTCGACGACCTGAAAGGAACGCTCCTGCATTTCTTCCACGCGATGTTCGGAGACGATCGCGACGTGCGCATGCGCACCGGCTTCTTTCCTTTTACGGAGCCTTCGGTCGAGTTCGATGTGACGTGCTTCCTCTGCGGAGGAAAGGGTTGCCCGTTCTGCAAGTACACGGGCTGGTTCGAGATGGGCGGCGCGGGTGTCGTCGACCCTGCAGTGTTCGAGAACGTCGGCATCGATCCGGACGAGTGGTCCGGATTCGCGTGGGGTCTAGGGCTGGACCGGATCGCGGCGCAACGCCACGGCATCCCCGACATCCGGATGTTCTGGGAGAACGACCTGCGCATGTTGAGGCAGTTCTGATGAAGGTCCCTGTCAGCTGGCTGCGCGAGTACGTGCCGATCGACAGGCCGATCCGGGAAGTCGCGGACCGCCTCGTCATCTCGTCCTGTGAAGTGGACGGGATCGAGCAGGTAGGCGTCGCGGACATCGACGGCAACCTCGGGCTCTTCCGGGTCGGTCACGTGCTCGAGGCCGTCAAGCATCCGAACGCCGACCGCCTGCAGCTCTGCCAGGTCGACGTGGGCGAGGAGAATTCTCGTCAGATCGTCTGCGGCGCATGGAACTTCGGCGCCGGCGCGACCGTCGGAGTCGCGCTCCCCGGAGCGGTGCTGCCGAACGGGCTGCAGCTCGAGCGCCGCGAAGTGCGCGGTGAGGTCAGCGACGGGATGATCCTGGCCGAGGACGAGGTCGCGCTCGGCACGGATCACGCCGGGATCATGGTGCTGCAGAACGGAATCGAGCCGGGGACACCCTTGGCCGACGTCTTGCCTTTGACCGAGACGGTGCTCGATCTCGGACCTGAGCACAACCGTCCCGACCTGCTGGCCGTCTACGGCATCGCGCGCGAGGTCGCGGCGCTGTTCGACCTCGCGCTCGCCCCTGCGCCCGGGACCGATCCGAAGCCGGATGCGGACGAGCCGCTCGACATCGCGATCGAGGACTACGAAGCCTGTCCGCGATACATCGGACGGCTGTTCCGGGACGCGACGATCGCTCCCTCACCCGTGTGGCTGAAGGCACGTCTTCTCGCGGCGGGGATGCGGCCGATTTCCAACGTCGTCGACATCACGAACTACGTCATGCTTGGACTCGGCAATCCGCTGCACGCATTCGACTTCGCCAAGATCGCGGGCGCCAAGATCGTCGTCCGCCGTGCGCGCGAGGGGGAACGGCTGCGCACGCTCGACGGCGTCGATCGCGAGCTCGAGCCGTACGACCTGATGATCGCCGACGGCGAGCGGTCCGTCGCGCTCGCCGGGATCATGGGCGGCGAGGAGACCGAGATCGCCGACGACACGAGCGAGATCCTCCTCGAGGCGGCGAACTTCGAGCCGTACACGATCTTCCGTACCTCCGAGCGGCTGAGGCTGCGGACGGAAGGATCGAATCGCTGGGAGAAAGGCGTCGATCCGTATCTCGCGGAACAAGCCGCGAAGCTTGCGACGCAGCTCATCGTCGAGCTCACCGGTGCAAAGTGGGTAGGGCACGCCGACGTGCACGACGAGTTGTCGGCACCGCCCGTCATCCGCTTCCGGACGGAGCGAACCGATGCGGTCGTCGGCATCGAGACGCCGCCTGCGGACCAGCACGCGATTCTGCGGCGGCTCGGCTTCGGCGTGGACGGCGAGCAGGTCACGGTTCCTACCTGGCGTGCGCGCGACGTCACGAGGGAGATCGACGTCGTCGAAGAGGTCGCGCGCTTCAGGCTCGACGAGATTCCCGGGCGACTGCCGACGCGGCAGGCGATGTTCGGCGCGCTGTCGAAGCGTCAGCGCATCCGTCGTCGGATCGAGGACACGCTCGTCGGGTTCGGCTACGCAGAGTCGTACACGTGGAGCCTCCTCCCGGAAGAGTATCCGGCCGCAGGCATCCATCTGCAGGAGCCGCTGTCGAGCGAGCAGGCGGCGCTGCGCACGACGCTCGTCGACGGACTGCTCGCGTCCGCGCGACGGAACCTCGACGCCGGCAATGATGAGATCGCGCTCTTCGAGCAGGCGCACGTGTACCTGCCGACCGGTGACCAGCTCCCCGAGGAGCGCTGGCACGTCGCCGGCATTACCCAAGGAGGCTTCACGCGCGCGAAGGGGGCGGTCGAAGGCCTGTACGCCGCGCTTGCCGTCGAGCCGAGCTTCTCTCCCGCCGACGAGCTCCCGGCGCCCGGGCGCGGAGCTCGCACCGCCGAGGGGTGGATCGCCTCGCTGCGCGATCCGGAGCTGCCCGGCGACTGGGGTGCGTTCGAGCTCGACGTCGACGCGCTCGTCGAACGTGTGCCCGATCTCGTGGTCTACGAGGACGTCATCTCTTTCCCGCCCGTGCGTCAGGACCTCGCCTTCGTCGTCCCCGAGCAAGTCACCGCCGGAGAGCTGGTCGCGGCGGCACAGGAGGCCGCCGGCCCAGAGCTCCGCAAGATGCGGGCGTTCGACGTCTACCGCGGGCCTCAGGCCGGGCCGGGAAAGAAGTCGATCGCCTTTTCGGTGGCCTTCCAGTCCCCCGACCGCACGCTCACCGACGAGGACGCCGCCGAGCTCCGCAACCGCATCGTTTTGGCTCTGGAACAGGGTTTCGGGGCCGAGCTGCGCGCCTAGATCCGGCACACAGCTCGAACACGACCGCGACGGCCGGCACCGCAACACTCGCCGTGCTCGTCTCCGCATTGCTGCTCGCCGCCGGGGTTGCGTTTCGGCGCCACGGCCGCGCGACCGCCTAGAAAGCGACGCAACAGCTTCTCTCGTTTGCAAAGGGGTGGACAAAGCCCTCGACATTCCTATTGTGAGAACCGGGGAGTAGGACCAATGAGGGGAATGAGGGGGAGACATGAAACTGCGGCTCGTGAGCACATGCGTGCTCGCACTCGGCATCGCTGCTTTGGCGTCCGCTTCGGCGTTCGCCGGTAACGGCAACGGCCAGGGGAACGGCAAGGGCAACGGCAAGGACGATTTGACAGCTGCTCCGGCAGCAGTGGCGGACACGTCACTGGGCCACGGCAACTCGGCAGACGCGCCGGGTCAGCTGAAGAAGGACGAAGCTCCGGCACCGACGGTTGCCGCTCCAGCTCAAGCGGACCCTACAGAGCAGGTGAGCGTGGCTCAGTCGGGCGTGAAGCCGTCGAACGACACGGCGCATGACACGCATGCGGCTGCGTCGTCCGACGAAACGAAGCTCTACGGGAACGGCAAGACGGCCGGGCAGATCGCGCAGCGAAACGGCGCGGCGCCGAGCACGGTTCTGCACGGACCCGGTAACAGCCAGCCACACAAAGCCTCGCCCTGTGCGGGCGGGCACGAGGTGGATGTGCACGCGTTGAAGGGCAAGCGGCGTGGAAGCTGCGGCAACGCGTCGCCTCCGCCGCATACGACTCCGAACCCGGTGATCACTCCGGACCCGGGGAAGAGTCCCGACCCGGTGAAGAACCCGGACCCGGCCAAAGGGCCGACCTCCGGCCCTGCGATCAATCCGGCCGTAACTCCAGCGGGGACGGTCGTGGTCAGCAGCTCGGTCTCCGTGACGAAGGTGACCAAGAAGCATCGTGGCCGTAACGCCGCGTCGGGCATCCTCTCGGCAACGGGAGTGGTCGGGCGAGGCACGCTGCCGTTCACGGGAGTCGACCTCTGGAGCACGGCGTTCGTTGCGTTGACCTTGATGCTGATCGGTCTGGCGCTCTGCCAGCGGGCCCGCAGCCTCCCGGCGCACGAAACCGAACGGGAGGCCGGCCCGTAGAGTCCGGGCATGACCACACGAATCCTGCTCGCAACCGCAGTCGCCGCCATGTTTCTCCCCTCGGCCCTTGCCCGGGCCGACAATCCGAGGCTCGTCGCGACGGTCGGGAGGAACGACTCCTTCACGATCTCCCTGCGTGACGCGTCGGGGAGCCCGGTCACGCATCTCGACGCCGGCACCTACGACATCGAGGTCCACGACCTCTCGGAGACGCACAACTTTCGCCTGCACGGCCCTGGGGTCGAAAAGGCGACGGACATCGGCAGCAAGGAGGATGTCGTCTGGACTGTCACTCTCGCTGACGGAAAGTTCCGCTTCGAGTGCTCGGCCCACGCGAGCGTCATGAACGGGTGGTTCACGGTCGGCACCGTCGCACCGACGCCGCTTGCCGCCTCCGTTGGCCCGAAGCGCACGATCTCGCTGAAGCCGAAGATCGTCGAGGTCGGTCCGGCGACGCTGACGGTCAACGACCGCAGCCGCACCGACAACTTTCACCTGACCGGTCCCGGCGTGAACAAGAAGACCGGTGTCGCGTTCCGCGGACGCGTGACCTGGAACATGTCGCTACAGCCGGGGAGCTACGCGTACCGCTCGGACAAGCACAAGCGCCTGCGCGGCTCGTTCGTCGTCAGGCTCCCCGCCTAGCGAGCTTCACGAGCCCGGCCCGCTCGCCGCCTGCAGCGCGGATGTCCGCCTGGCGGTCGAGCTCGGCGTTGAGCTCCGCGCCGAAGAGCAGGGCAAACGCCGAGTAGTTCAGCCAGAGCAGGAGGATCACGCCGGTCGCGAGCGCCCCGTAGGTCTTCGTGTAGTTCCCGGCGTAGGTGACGTACACGGCGAAGAGACCGGACAGGAGCAACCAGAGCAGCCCGCCGACGACCGATCCGGGCGACACCCATTTCCAGTTCCGCTGTTCCTTGTTCGGCCCGAGGTAGTACACGAGGCTGAAGAACAGCAGGATGGCGCAGAACGCGATCGGCCAGCGGGCGATGCCCCACACCCACTGAAACGCGCTGCCGAAGCCGGCCCGCTTCGAGATCGCGTCGCCGAGCGAGCCACCGACCACGATCAGCAGGAAGATCCCGGCAGTCGTGATCCCGCTGGTGACGACGAGGACGATCGCCGTGGCTCGCGTCTTCCAGAAAGGCCGCGTCTCGGGGCGTTCGTATGCACGGTTGACGGTTTTGATCACTGACGTCATCGCGCCGCTCGCCACCCAGACCGCGAAAACCAAGCCGATCGCGAACGCCGCCGCGGACGTCTCTCCCTGCGAATCCTGCTGCAGGCTGTCGATGAACGTGATCACGCCGTTCGGAGCGATCGGGTCGAGCAGCTGCTTGACGTCGTCGAACAGATTGAACAGGCCTAGCGCTCCGATCAGGAACGCCACTGCCGGAAAGAACGCCAGCAGCGAGCTGTAGGCGACCTGCTGGGAGAGCCCCATGCAGTCGTCTTTCATGAACTTGGAGAACGCGCGTCTGAAGGAGGCGATCCACTCCGAGCGGCTCAGCTTCTCGGGCGACTCCGGCGCATGGCCGGCGCGCGCTTCCAGGTCAGTCGCGCTCGACAATGCGAAAGCGACCGAGCTTGGCCATGGTGTCGCCTTCGCGTCCGCGCCGGAAGATCAGCCTCGCGGTCGCGCCGACTCCTCCCGCCAGGAGAAATCCCACTCCGAGAGCGCCGGCCGCGACGACAGGCAGATTCGCGCGGAGCCTCCCCGTGATGTCGGTCGCTTCGCTGATCTCTTCACGGAGGCTGTCGGCCGCGCCGGCGAGCTGCTCGCGTTCGACCTCGATGTCGTGGCGAACCTGGTCGACCGTGCGTGAGTTGTTAGCGGCCATCGCTCTTCAACGCCTCGGTAGTGAGCTTCGCTTCCAGGATCGCCTGCTCTGGTACGGGTGGCGTGCCTTTCTTGACCTTCGCGACACCGAGGGCACCGAGCACCCCGGCGAGCAGGAGCAGGATCCCGGTCGTCACGAGTAGTGCGGCCCAGGTGGGCATCGCAGTGGCGAGCGCCGCGGCAATCGTGGCGAAGACGAAGGCGAGCATGAAGACGAGGAAGACCGCCGCACCGAGCAACAGTGCGATGCCGACGCCGAGTGAGGTGACCTTGCGTCTGACCTCCATCGCGGCGAGCTCGAGCTCGAGCCGGACGATCGCGCTCGCGCGCTCTGCGACCTCCTTGACCGCTGCGCCGAGGCCGTGCGGACTCTGTCGCCCGTTAGTCCCTTGGGTGGGCATCGCCCCTCCAGTAGACCCACTTGGCCAGGAAGATGCCGGCGGCCAGTGCGGCTCCCGCGATCAGCCACGGATTCGGCCCGCCGCCGCCTGGATTCTTCTTCGGTTTTGGCCGCGCGCCCAGTTGCGGGCTCGACGGAGCCACGGTCGCCTGCCCGGGCTTCTGATTCGTCGGCGCCTCGCCTTTGGCGCGCGCCTTGATCAGGCTCGGCTTCATCTTCCGGATCAGGTCCGCATCCTCCGCCAGCGGCTGGGCGAGCTTCGCCTTGACGCCGCCCTCGCCTGCCATCTGGTTGGCGAGTTTCCGAAGCTTGTTCGCGGCTCGTTCGACTGTTTGATCGGCTGTCATCTCTTGGTGGGCGGTTCCTCGCCCGTGAGCGTACGCCAGATCCGGGCCGAGGTGCGGCGCGCCGCGACCGCCGCGGCTGCCCCGACGGCGCCGTAGATGGCGGACCACAGCAATCTGCGAAGCATGACTTCGTTTTCTACCAGGCCGGGGCTCCCCAAACCTGCATACGTATGCTGGAGATATGCAGCTGGGCAAGCCCGAGCGGCATCGGCTGATCGAAAGCGTCGTCTCCCGAAAGAGGGTCGGCACGCAGTTCGAGCTCCTGGACGCGCTCGCCGGCGCCGGCTGTGTCGTCACGCAGGCGACCGTCTCGCGGGACATCCGAGAGCTCGGGCTGGAGAAGACCCACGATCCCCTGGGACGTCCGCGCTACGTGCTCCCGCATGTCGTCCGCCGGACGGATCCGACCGAGCTGCTGAACTCGATCCTGGGGCAGTTCGGGCGCAAGGTGACGCCGGCGGGAAACATCGTCGTCCTCCAGTCGGAGCTCGGCTCGGCGCCGGCGATCGCGCGGGCGCTCGACCAGCTCGAGCACGAACGGATCGTGGGCACGCTCGCCGGCGACGACACCGTGCTCATCGTCGCGCCTTCCGAGCGCGATGCGAAGTCGCTCGCGCGTGAGCTCGCGGGCGTGCTCGCCTAGAGCACTAACGACGGAACGTGCGTCGCCAAGCGTGCGCGACTCGCGTCAGGAAATTGGGACGCTCCTCGTGCGAATGGATCGGCGCCTCGACCGAGGCCTCCGCGCGGCGAAACGCGCCGGCCCCCTCGGGAAGGATCTCGGCGCTCGTCGGCGGCTCCTCGAATTCGCCGAGATGGTGAATCTGATCCTTGGTGAGCTTCAACTGCACGCGTTGCTCGGTGATCGCCGCCACCTGCTCGGAGGGGACGTAGCGAGGCCTGCCGAGCAGGCTCGTCGAGATAGAAAGACCGTTGAAGATGTCGTTGCTCGAATCCCCTACGACCTCGTCGACGGAGCCCACTTCTTCACCCTGGGTGTCGACGACCTTCCAGCCCGACTCGATGACGAGCCACGAAACCGGGTCGCCTGCCGTCAAATCGTCCGGCCCCCGAGTTTCCACACAGGTCCTTGTGTGGCGACGGGCTGGGTATCGGAGAGGACGTAGAGGATCTCGACCTCGCCGGTGATCCCTTCGTCGTCGCAGCGTCCGAAGCAGCGCGCTGCCATC
>Ga0222622_10000639_pt1 | contig 13374 bp, 10 predicted proteins | sample PLM2_5_b1metaG_FD_177335 | JGI IMG/M metagenome (GOLD analysis project Ga0222622, IMG submission 177335) | Groundwater sediment microbial communities from an aquifer in East River, Colorado, USA - PLM2_5_b1 | ecosystem: Environmental > Terrestrial > Soil > Riparian zone | place: USA: East... | reverse complement strand
CTTCTGACTAGTTACTTCTTACATTCTTAAGAAGCGCGCCCGGGGTGACTCGAACACCCGACCCACGGATTAGAAATCCGTTGCTCTATCCGGCTGAGCTACGGGCGCAGAATTAGCACAGCCATATACCGCGTTTCCGAATGAATTAAAAGACTGGAGCTGCGGCTTTTTACTTGTGATGTTTCGAGATAAGCATGGGATGCGAGGCTCATGCTACGATGGCGGCCACCCTGCTGGACGAAAGAATTGCTCGCAGCTTCTGCGAACGTCCCCGCTGCGGACGGGCGAGCAACGAGCTAACTTTTCAAAATAGACGACCGGCGGTTCGCCCCATTGCCCCCTGCGAATTCCGCCGGTCAATCAACCAAAAGATTATCGAGTCCGCTCGCTCTGATCCAATTATCGGAAGAGACTGGAATCAGCTTGCATCCCCGCGATCACGCTCGTAGGACCGAATCGCTCGACGCGTCTGCGGTCCCAGGACGCCGTCAATGGAACCGCGGTAATAACCGGCGCGAGCGAGCCGGCGCTGTAGCTCAGCCACTCTGGACCGGCTGCTATCGCCGTATCTATTTCCGTTGCCGTATCCATTTCCGTAGCCGTATCCATTGCCGTAGCCGTAGCCGGAGTCGCCGTATCCGTAGCCGTAACCGTACGGGGAACCGTAACCATATGGGTAGCCGTAACCGTAGCCGTACGGGTAGCCCCAGCCCCACGATGAGCCCCAACCCCACCACCACGGAAACCCGAAGTCCCCGATAAAAATCACATTATTATGGTTATGGCGCCAGTTGCCGCCCCAATTGTTCCAGTTGCGGCCGCCCCAGTTGCCTCCGTGCCAATTACCGCCGCCACCGCGCCAATTACCGCCGCCGCCATGCCAGTTGCCGCCTCCTCCGTGCCAATTGCCGCCACCGCCATGCCTGCTGCCACCACCGCCACCGCGCGGGGCGGCGCTGATTCCGGATGCCGCCAGCACAACCGCAGCGAAGCAACTCATACAAAGAATTGATTTTGATTTCATAGATTAATCGGGATTCACTGATTATACCCCGCGACAGGGTCGAAGTCTCGTTTTTTTACGCAAAGAACTAAATTGAGATTGCTCTACATGATTAAGAACCGGCCATCGGCTGGAGTTTCGCTTTGATTCTTGCTGGTCAGCGCGCAGGCATGGCGATTATCATCCGCGGCCAATGGCTATAAAGCGTGCCGCGCTCTTGATATCAGCTGTGTTTGCAGCGCACGTGTTTTACGGCGCGGCGCAGGAACACAGTGTGAGTCCGTCCCGTCAATTCGTCATCTACGGAGCTGACGCGGAGCTACGCGGGGCGGTCTCCAACTTGGCGGAGCGGACGAAGGCCGATCTTCTGGTGCTGTTGCGGCAGCGCGACAATTGGGCGGTTCCCATCGTTGTGAGTCTGCAACCGCAGCAAGCAAATCTCCCTGAAGTTCCACCAGCTGGCCTGCGATTTAGTCAAACTGGTTTTGGCCTCAAGCTCCAGCTGGACCTGACCGTCTCACAAAAGTTCGATGCTTCATTGATCGAGCGCGAGGTCCTTCGCGCAATCCTACTGGAGATGATTTATCGGAATCAATCGCATATCGCTGCCGGAACGGTATTCGTCGAACCACCCGATTGGTTGCTCGACGGCGTGTTTGCGCTTGCGCCTGGACGTGATCGCGGCTACCTGGTCGAAGCGCTCACTGCGGCGAATAAAACGGTGCCGTTGGAGACGTTTCTTCGCCAACAGCCGGGCCTTCTCGATTCAGCGGGCCGCGTGCTTTATCGCGCGCATTCTTTTGCGTTTGTGGAAATGTTGATCGATGGAAAGGACGGTCCTCCCCGCCTGGCAAAGTACATCGGGGATCTATCCCAAGCCTCAAACGAACCGGTCGCGAATTTGAAGTCGCACTTTCCGTTCCTTGTCGGTGATGCGGAGAGAAGCTGGCAGTTGACGTTACATCGGTTAAGGAATTTTGAGATCTCCCAGTTACTGACATTCGCCGAAAGCGAGCAGCGCCTTGATGAACTGTTGCGCGTGAAAATCTCGCAAACAAATAAGCCGGCTAAAGTAGCAGCGCTTGACGAATTTGCGCTGCGCAAGATCTCTCCGAGCGAGAAGATGGCGCTGAGTCAGTTGAGTCGTGATTTGCTCGTGTTTGTTGCTCAAGCCAATCCGGTTTTGCGACCAATCGCACGTGAATACCAGCAGATGGTCGCGCTGCTTGCCCGCGGGAAAAGGAGAGGAATCGCGAAGCGTCTGTCGCATTTGGATCTTACTCGCAAACAACTCGTCGCTCGAATGAGCGATATTGACGACTACATGAACTGGTTCGAAGCGACTCAAATGAAGAAAGGCAGCGGCAATTTCACCGATTATCTCAAAGCCGTGAATCAATCGCAGGTCTCACCTCCAACCCGACACGATCCGCTTTCGGTTTACGTCGATGCGCTAGAGGACCAGTTTGAAAACTAAGGAAGGTAATTATGAGTGGACATTCGACAGTTGCCGCTATTGAGCTTGGCGACTATGTTGATCAGCGCGTTCTGAGCGCGCATTTCTGCTGATGCAAAAGATTGGGTTCGCCGAGGCTCTGGATTCCATCGTTACCAGCGATCCACGTTATGGACGTGGCGCCTACGTCTTTTTGCGCGACGCACTCGATTTCACGACCAAGCAACAGAAGAAAATCAAAGGCGTCAGCGTGCGTCACGTGAGCGGACCAGAATTGCTGGATGGAGTGCGGCGTTACGCTATGAAGGAATTCGGACCGATGGTGACGACGGTTTTCGACAGCTGGGGAGTCCATTCCTGCGAAGACATTGGGAACATGGTGTTTAATCTAATCGGCGCCGGCGTGTTCGGGAAAACTGAGGAGGATTCAATCGAAGATTTCAAAAACGTTTATGATTTCGAAGAGGCTTTCGTGAAACCCTTCGCCCCGGAAAAACCGGCGACTGCGAAACCGCCGTCGCATTTGCCGGCGCGGAAGCCCGCTACGTCGAGAAAGTAAGTGGTAAGCGCCGATCCCTGATCCCTGATCACTGGAATCGACTCGGCCAAGCCAATCACAAATGAATTGTATCCCATTGGCGAAGTTTCTCTGCGCGGGTTTATTGTTCAGCATGGTTAATCTCAAAGCTGCGCCGACCGAACCTTCCTCGGCCATCAATTTTCCGCCGAGCACGGCGCAGAAATGGATTCTGCCGAACGGACTGACGATTATCGTTCAGGAAGATCGCAGCGCGCCGGTCGCAAGTGTGCAGGCCTGGTGCGCCACGGGAAGCATCGACGAAGACCAGCATTTGGGCGCGGGGTTGTCCCATATCCTCGAGCACATGCTCTTCAAGGGAACAAAGACCAGATCGACCAATGAGATCGCGCAAAAAATTCAGGACGTGGGCGGTTACATCAACGCCTACACGTCCTTCGATCGAACGGTTTTTTGGATCGATGTCCCCAAAGATGGCGTCTCCACCGCTCTCGACATTTTGGCGGACGCGATGATGAATTCCACTCTGCCGCCGCAAGAATACCAGAAGGAACAGGAAGTCATCCGGCGAGAGTTTGCCATGGGTATGGATGATCCTGATCGGATGGCCAGCTTGCTGCTTTTTGCGACGGCTTATCAGCGGCATCCCTATCGCTTTCCGGTCATCGGCGAGATCGAAATCTACAATCAGCTCACCCAGGAGCAGGTGATGCAGTATTACAAAACGCGCTACGTGCCGAACAATCTCACCTTTGTCGTAGTGGGAGATGTCGATGCGAACAAAGTTCGGCAACAGCTGACGGAATTGTTCAAGGCCTATCCGGAGAAGTCGCTCAAGCCAGTATTCATTCCTGCGGAACCGCCGCAACTTGGCCGGCGCGAAGTGCACCAGGAATTTGCCACAGAGCTAACGCATCTCGCGCTCGCCTGGCACGTTCCAGAGGTCACAAACCCGGATGTTCCCGCGCTCGATCTTCTCTCGACGATTCTCGGCGACGGGCGCAGCTCGCGCCTGTACCGGCGCGTTCGCGAAGAGGCGGGTCTGGCGTTCAGCATATCCGCGTTTTCCTACACGCCCGGCGATCCCGGTTTGTTTGGCATCGATGCTACTGTCGATCCAAAGAAGCGCGATTCCGCCGAGCAACTAGCTTTGCGCATCGTGGACGAGGTGAAACACGCTGGCGTCACGGCGGAAGAATTGGAAAAGGCCAAGAAAATCACGCTTAGCCATCATCTCGGAGCGCTAACGACTATGCGCGGCCAGGCGTCGGACATCGGCTCGAACTGGTTGCTCACGCGCGATCTCAATTTCAGCCGGCATTATCTCGATGCTGTTCAGGAAGTGACGGTGGCTGACATTAAACGCGTCGCCGCAAATTATCTGAGGGAGAACAATCTGACGGTTATCTCCCTGAATCCAAAGGGTTCACTCGCTGCTAAAAGTGAGGGTGCGAAAGTGGGCGCCGCGGGTGAGATTCAAAAGTTTGAGCTCTCGAATGGATTACGATTGCTGGTCCGTGAAGATCCTCGACTACCACTCGTGGCCATGGGCGCAGTTTTTCGTGGCGGTCTACTCGCTGAAACGCCGCAGACAAATGGCATTACGCGGTTGATGGCGAAGGTGCTGTTGAAGGGAACTAAGACGCGCACTGCTGAGCAAATTGCCAATGAGATCGAATCAGTAGGCGGTTCCATTTCGAGCGACGCAGGTAACAACAGCTTTAGCGTGTCTGTCGATGTCACCAATCCAGATGTGAAATTGGGCGTGGATTTGCTCTCGGACGTGTTGCTGAACGCCGCGTTCCCGGAAAAAGCGATCGCGCGCGAAAGAGAAATCCAGATCGCCTCGATCCAGCAGGAGGAAGAACAGTTGACGAGCGTGGCGCGCAATATCATGCGGCAGGCGCTTTTTCCCCAGCATCCTTACGCGCTTCGCAGCAATGGTTCCGTTGAATCCGTTAAGGGTCTGACGCAAAAAGATCTCATCGAATTTCGCGATCGTTACGTGGTCGCCAAGAATGGCGTCATCTACGTCTTTGGTGACGTCAAAGCATCCGAAGTAAAGCAACTTGTAGAGCAAATGCTTGGCAAGATGCAGCCGGGTGCGCTTGCGTTGACTGATGCCAAACCTCCAATGCCGCTGGGCAAACCGGAAACTGTGGAAAGCCGCAAAGACAAAGCGCAAGGCGTGATCATGGTCGGGTTCCGCGGCGCGAGTCTTTCGAGCCCTGATCGGTACGCGCTGGAATTAATTGATCAAGCGAGCAGCGATCTCGGATCGCGCTTTTTCATCCGTATCCGTGAACAAATGGGGCTGGCGTATTACGTCGGCGCAAGCCAGATGCAGGGCCTGGTGCCGGGATTGTTCGCATTTTATCTCGGAACCGATCCGCAAAAGATCGAGCCGGTGAAAACCGCGTTACTCGATGAAATTCACAAGCTCGCCAATGATGGTCTTACCCCGGTGGAATCAGAGCGAGCGAAGAAGAAACTCATTGGACAACAGGAGATCGCCAATCAAAGCAATGACGCGTTCGGTTATCATTGCGCGCTCGACGAGCTATACGGGCTGGGCTTCAATTATTACAAGCGACTCGAACACGACGTGAACGGGGTGACTCTCGAACAGATAAAGCAAGTGGCTGCAAAATATTTTCGCGATCAGCCGTATGTTTTGGCAACGGTGCGACCGCCAGAAGGCTCGGCAGCCGCGAAACACAAATGAGCCATGGCTGAAGTCCAAAAAACCACGCAGAGCGGCGAGATGTCGCAGCGCTTCATTGAATTTGTCGTGATGCACGCGCAAAATGCCGCGCTGTTTCTCGGCCAAATTCCAAATCCGAAAACCGGCGAAGGCGAAGTGAACCTGGATCTCGCCCGGATGTTCATCGATCAACTCGAGATGATTCAGGAAAAAACGCGCGGGAACCTCACGAGCGAAGAGGCAAAAGTGTTGAGCAATGCTCTTTCCAATTTGCAGATGGCGTATGTGGAAGTCGCGCGAACAGAGCCTGCTCGCCGTGGTGAGGGCACGCCGGCACCTACCGCGCAACAGCCAGAGCAACCCACGCCGTCCCCAAAACCGGCGGAACAACCGTCCGCAGATAAGCCTGAGCCATCAGCGCCGATCACATCAGGCGAGCCCGAGACAGAATCGAGAAAAAAATTCACCAAAAGCTACGGGCCGTAGCTCAGCTTCGGCTCGTTAGATCGTCTTGCGCGCGCTGTTCTATCGACTGCTCGTGCGTGAGGCGGGGGTCGCGCTTGGGCGTGATCTTGCACGCGCGCTTTTGCGCACCGTGATGGTTCCCTGACCAGGAGCGGGAGTGGGTGATGCTTCGGCGTACTTTTTTGTCGAGGGCCAGATCAGACGCCACGGTTGAGTTTTAATTGTCTCACTGAATTGCTTGATGTTTTCGCCTGCTGGCTCGAGCTCGGTAGTCGCGACCTTTAGTTTCTCTGACGAGGTCCGCAGGTTTCGCAATGTCACCTCGATGTTGTCGTTCTCCGTAAGACTGGTGCTGATTTTTTCGATGTTCGTGAGCGAATGCGAAAGCGCGCTGTCAGGCGCGGTCAGACCGGAAAGATGCTCGCCGAATGTCTTGAACTGCGTAAGCGCGAGGTTCAGTTCGGAATTTTCGTCGGTGATACGGTTCAGGTTTTGCGCAGTCTGCTGAAGGTCTTTCATCGTGTTCGTAGCTTCGGCCGCGACCGGCTTGATCACTTCCAGCATCTTGGCCGCTGCGTCGCCTAGATCAGGAGTGCGCTCGCCGGCGAACATCTCACCATCTTTCGCGCGGCCGGAAGCTTCGATCCCCTGGGTGAAATCGATGGCCATGTCGCCCAGCAATCCGAGCTGCATCAACCGTGTCTTGGCGTCCCGATAAACCCTGGCGCTCTTGTCCACCTGCACATCAACGCGCACTTCGAATCGTGGTTTGCCCAGCGTGGCAGTTGGGCTGGGACTCGCATTCGCTTCAGGCGGATGAATTGCCGCCTCTGCCTCCTCCGCCTGCTTTTCTTCTTCGGGCGACACCGGCGAAAATAATTTCTGCACCTGGCCAATCTTGCGGCCCGCCAGCATCACCGGCGCCCCCTGTTTGATTCCAGCCGCGTTATCGAAGTAAATCTTGTAGGTCACCAGCGGGCGGAACAAGCCCGGTGCCCCGAGTAAAACCAAAAGAAATGCGACCACCGCGATCGTGCCGATCACGAGCAGGCCGGTCATGATTTCATTTCTTTGTAATTGCATCGAGGCTGCCTTCCAGAATGGGACCTTCAGTGCTGCCGCTCAAAAATTGCGCGACCACCGGATTTTTGGACTGCTTGAATTCTTCACGTTCGGCTTCTTCAATAATTTTGCCTTGGTACAACATAGCCATCCGCGTGCCGATGCGAAAGGCGCTCTCCATCTCGTGCGTGACGGTGACGGATGTGACCTTCGATTTTTCACTCAGGCTAATGATCAATTCGTCGATCACTGAGGCAATGACCGGGTCTAGGCCGGCCGACGGCTCGTCCAGAAGAAGCAGTTCGGGGTCGAGCACGAGAGCGCGCGCGAGGGCCACGCGCTTCCGCATTCCGCCGCTAAGTTCCTCGGGCAGCAGCTCCTTGGAATCTTTCATGCCGACGAGGTCGAGCTTTTCGTCGACGATCTTATCGATCTCGTCACGCGATTTGTCCGTGAGCTCTTCGAGCGGCAGGGCGACATTGTCGCGCACATTACGGGAACTCAACAGCGCCGAGTATTGATAGACCATCCCTATGTTTTGGCGGATGCGCTGGAGCTTTCGGCGCGGAAGTCGATTGATTTCAAAACGTTTGAAAAAGATTGAGCCTGAATTCGGTCGAAGCGTGCCGAGAATCAATCTTAAGATGGTGCTTTTGCCGCTTCCGCTTTGCCCCATGATCACCAGGCGCTCCTGTGGCTCAACTTTAAGTGAAAGACCGTCGAGCACTTTTTTGTCTTCGAACTGCATGTGCACATCGCGCAGCTCAACCATGTGCGACGGTGTGCTCACGTGGGGAAGAATACCGTGTAAACGATATTATAGAGCGTGTCGAAGCCGATCACTACGGTGATGGCAGTGACGACACTCGAAGTTGTCGATGTGCCAACGCCAGCCGCGCCGCCTTTCACAGTCAATCCCCGATAACAGGCAATCGCCGCAATGAGTAGTCCGAACAGAAAGCTCTTTAAAATGCCGGTGATAATATCGCGAATGAGCAATGAATCTTTCACAAGATCGAGAAAGTACGGGAACGCGATGCTGAAATAGGCTTTGCAAATCAGGCTGCTGGCGCATACGGCCGCGATATTCGAAACCATGGAGAGACAAGGCATTAGCAGAAACAACGCGAGCATTCGCGGCGCGACGAGATAACGCAGTGGGCCGATGCCCATGGATTCAATCGCTTCCACTTCCTCCGACACTTGCATCGTGCCGAGCTCGGCAGTGAAAGCAGCGCCGATCCGCGCTGCCAACATGATGCCGGTCATGAGGGGGCCAAGCTCGCGGGTAAAAGCGATCGCGACCAATCCAGGAATCAACCGTTCTGTTCCGAAGCGTTGCAACTGATAGCCGGTAAGCAGCGCCATGGTTAGCCCAAGGAAAAACGACACGAGTCCCACAAGTGGCACTGAGTCCACACCGGCGCGTTGGGTGTGCCGGAAAAAGCTGGCGGCGCGAAACGGCACCCGCCCGTGTTGAATACGTTCGAACGTCTCCTCGAACGTGTTCATGATGAACCAAAACAGGCTGCCAACCTCACGCAGAAAATTCGGTGTGAGGTGGCCGATTCCCTGGGCAATCAAAACGGGCGGATCAGCGTTTGCCATGGCCGGCAAAGGTCGCCTTAGTTCCCCAGAGGGAAAAGAGCAAACTTTGTGGGAATGCTACACATTGAAGCGTTAAATCGTTAGAACCTCAAAAGTGAAATTGTTTTGCGTACTCAATTGCTTCTTTGGCATCGCGCTATTTAGTGGCGCTGCGCCGGCGTTTGCCGAGAAGCAACCAAGCTCCGCGCAGGCTGTAAACGATGCTCGGACAGTTGATCAACGAAAAATGGAAAACGAAAGATTCGGGCTGGTGATCCACGGCGGCGCGGGAACCATCGGGCGCAGCGATATCACACCGGAAAAGGAAAGCGAATATCGCGCCGGCCTCGAGCGGGCTCTGACGGCTGGTTACGAAATTCTGAAACGTGGCGGATCGAGCCTCGACGCGACCGAGGCGGCCGTACGCGTGCTGGAGGACGATCCGCATTTCAACGCGGGCAGGGGCTCGGTATTTACAAGTGCCGGTACGAACGAAATGGATGCAGCGGTCATGGACGGGAAAACGCTCGCTGCCGGTGCCGTCGCCGTCCTAAAGCATGTGAAGAATCCCATCAGCCTCGCGCGCCTCGTCATGGAGAAATCTGGCCATGTCATGATAGATGGCGAGGGCGCGGAAGCGTTCGCCAAAGAGAACGGAGTGGAACTCGTGGACCAGAAATATTTCTTTACCCAGGCGCGATGGGAGGCTTTGCAGAAAATCAAAGCCGCTGAAAAGAAACGCACGGGCGGTGCGGGGAAAGCCTTTATCATTACCGATCAAGATCGACACGGAACTGTCGGCGCCGTCGCGCTGGACAAGAATGGAAATCTTGCCGCCGCTACTTCAACCGGTGGCACCACAAATAAGCGGCCCGGACGCGTGGGCGACTCACCCGTCATTGGCGCAGGAACTTATGCGAACAATGCGACATGCGCTGTGTCCGCGACGGGCGATGGCGAATATTTTATCCGAGCTTCAGTCGGTCATGATATCTCGGCGCTCATCGAATATCGGGGAATGTCGCTTAAGGACGCGGCGCAAGCTGTTCTCGACAAGGTGGCCAAACTTGGTGGCACCGGCGGCTTAATTGCAATCGATCACGAAGGCAAGATGGCGTTGCCGTTTAATACCGCGGGGATGTATCGGGGGTATGTCGATTCAAGCGGCAAGTTTGTCATCGAAATCTATCGTTAAAGCGTTGAAGCGTTAAAGCGCGAGGGGCATTGTCATTCTGAGCGAAGCGAAGAATCTCGGATGGGTCCTTTCGGCAACGCTAGCGTGATAATCAGAGATGTTTCGCTTCGCTCAACATGACAAGAATCGGCCTCCCGCTTCAACGCTTTAACGGTTCAACCTTTTAACGATCTTCATGCTCCCTCCGTTTTCGGTCGTTATTCCCTGTTTCAACGAAGCAGCGCGCATTGGTGCAACACTTCGCGTTACGCTCGATTATCTCACAGCCAACGCGCCGGAAAGTGAATTGATCGTGGTAAATGACGGATCGACCGATGGAACGGGAACCATCGCGCGCGAAATTCTGGCAGAGACGAACGTCGCGACGCGTTTGCTCGAAAATTTTCCAAATCGCGGGAAGGGCGCTGCTGTCCGCTCCGGATTACTTGCCGCTCGAGAACCGATCGGACTCTTTTCTGATGCGGACCTTTCAACGCCACTCACAGAGACGCCGAAATTGATCGACCCGATTGCAAACGGCGAGATCGATATTGCTGTCGGCTCCCGCGCGCTCGACCGCAGTTTAATCGGGATTCACCAGCCTTGGCGACGAGAACAAGGCGGTCGGGTTTTCAATGTTCTTGTCCGCGTCGCAACCGGTCTGCCATTTTGGGATACACAATGCGGTTTTAAGGCGTTTCGGCTGGAGGTTTGTCGCCCGATTCTGGAGGCGGCGCGGGTTGAGGGTTTCGCCTTCGATGTCGAGTTGCTTCTTCTCGCACAGCGCGCTGGATTGCGGATTCGGGAGATTCCGGTCCGGTGGAACCACGCTCAAGGAAGCAAAGTTAGTTTTTTGCGCGACAGTCTGCGGATGCTTCGCGAAGTAATCGCGCTACGAGCGCGAGCATAACTTCTTCGCTGGACAGGCAGCGCTCTGAAGGTGGAATGCGTTGTCCTCAACGCGTTGGCAAAAGATGCGGCTTTGCCGCCGGATTTGGTGAGCAGCGACGCACTGGGGAACAGATTACTGCGCCTTCGGCGATAGACATCGTCTTCGGAGAAGCCGATCCACCTTGGAAGGCAGAAAGCGCATATTGCGTGCACGGCCTTTTGAAACGCGTAAATTAGATGTTCCGCGTTTCGCGGTTCTGGTTCGATGCGCTCATTTCAATTTCATCCTGCGGTCGCGCGGTGGTTCAAAGGAACGTTCGGCTCACCGACTGAACCGCAACTGCGTGGCTGGCCGGCAATCCAGTCCGGCCGGCATGTACTGATTTCCGCGCCGACAGGCTCGGGCAAAACGCTCGCGGCATTTCTTGCTTCACTGGATGTGTTGTTTCGCGAAGGCATCGAGGCCGATTTTCCGGACGAAACGCGAGTCGTTTACGTCTCGCCGCTCAAAGCGTTGAGTAACGACATCCGCAAAAATCTGCAGGAGCCGCTCGCTGGAATTCGCGCGTTGTTGAACGAATCAATTGGCCGCGAAATTGATGTGCGCGCGGATGTGCGCACTGGCGATACGACAGCTGCCCAACGGCAGGCGCTTGTTAAAAAACCGCCGCACATTCTCGTTACCACACCGGAATCGCTTTATTTGCTGCTCACTTCCGATTCCGGCCGGCGGATGTTGAGCCCGGCGCGCACGGTAATCCTGGACGAGATTCACGCCGTCGTGGACGATCGCCGCGGGGCGCACCTCGCACTAAGTGTCGAACGTTTGGCTGCGCTAACGAACAATCCGCTCCAACGAATCGGTTTATCTGCAACACAAAAGCCGATCGAGGAAGTAGCCCGATTTTTGGTCGGCGCTCGTGCAGTGGACGACACCGGCAATCCTGATTGCGAAATCATAGACATTGGTCATCGGCGCGAACTGGACATGGGTATTGAGATCCCTGGTTCGCCGCTCGAAGCGGTGATGTCGAATGAAGTATGGGAGGAAATTTACCATCGGCTTGCAGAACTGATTCAGGCGCACCGGACCACGTTGGTGTTCGTCAACACGCGCCGGATGGCCGAGCGCGTGACGCATCACCTCAGCGAACTGCTCGGCGCAGACGCGGTGACGTCGCATCACGGAAGCCTCTCCGCAAAACTGCGTCTGGACGCCGAAGATCGATTGAAGCGCGGCGAATTGAAAGCTCTCGTTGCTACGGCTTCGCTGGAGTTGGGCATCGATATCGGTTCGGTTGATCTCGTGTGTCAGCTCGGCACCACGCGCTCCATCGCCACCCTGCTCCAACGAGTTGGTCGCGCCGAGCATAAGCGCGGTGGTTTGCCAAAAGGGCGCGTCTTCCCGTTGAGTCGCGATGAACTGATCGAATGCGCGGCATTGCTCCGGTGCGTCCGTCGCGGCGAGCTCGATCGACTCAACATTCCGGAAAAACCGCTGGATGTACTAGCCCAACAAATCGTCGCCGCGACTTCCATTGAGGATTGGGAGGAACCGAAGCTTTTCGAACTAATCCGTTGTGCATGGCCGTACCGAAATCTTACTCGCGAGGAGTTCAATAGTGTCGTCAAGATGCTCGCCGAAGGTTTCAGCACGAAACGCGGCCGGCGCGCCGCGTTAATTCATCACGATGCAGTGAACCGTCGTTTGCGCGGGCGCCGCGGCGCACGACTCGTTGCGCTCACCTCCGGTGGGGCGATTCCCGACAATGCTGACTATCGAGTAATTCTCGAGCCATCCGAAACTTTCGTCGGCACAGTGAATGAAGACTTTGCCGTCGAAAGTCTAGCTGGCGACATCTTCCAGCTTGGCAATGCGTCATGGCGAATTTTGCGCGTGAACTCCGGGGTCGTTCGCGTGGAAGACGCCAAAGGCCAGCCGCCGGGAATTCCATTTTGGCTCGGCGAGGCACCCGCGCGCACGACTGAGCTTTCGCAAGCTGTTTCGGATTTTCGTGCAGAAGTGGAGAAATTGCTCAGCGACGGCAGAGACGTTCGCGAGTGGATCGTCTCTGAAATGACCTTGCCGGCAAAAGCTGCTCAGCAAATCGCCGACTACTTCGCCGCCACTTATCGCGCGTTGGGTGCGCTTCCCTCTCAGCAAACGCTCGTGATGGAGCGTTTCTTCGATGAATCGGGTGGCATGCAACTCGTTTTGCACACGCCTTTCGGCAATCGAATCAATCGCGCCTGGGGTCTGGCGCTGCGAAAACGCTTTTGCCGTTCATTCAATTTCGAGCTGCAAGCAGCGGCCACGGACGACTCAATTGTCATTTCGCTCGGGACGCAGCATTCGTTTCCGCTGGAGGAAGTCTTTCGTTATCTGAATTCCAAAACGGTTCGCGACCTGCTCGTTCAAGCTTTGCTTGATGCGCCGATGTTCACCATCCGCTGGCGCTGGAACGCGACGCGTTCACTTGCAGTGCCGCGGTTT
>Ga0222622_10000638_pt1 | contig 13378 bp, 11 predicted proteins | sample PLM2_5_b1metaG_FD_177335 | JGI IMG/M metagenome (GOLD analysis project Ga0222622, IMG submission 177335) | Groundwater sediment microbial communities from an aquifer in East River, Colorado, USA - PLM2_5_b1 | ecosystem: Environmental > Terrestrial > Soil > Riparian zone | place: USA: East... | reverse complement strand
GTTGGAGCGGTTCGTCAACGAGCCGCGGGTGCTAATCATATACGAGGCGCCTCATCGGATCCGTGCGACGCTTCAGGAGATTCTTGAGGTTCTGGGAAATAGGTCGACCGCCCTCGGTCGCGAGCTAACCAAGGCTCATGCTGAATTGGTCGTTAGGCCTATAAAGCTACATCTCGATACAGAGCTTCAGGAAAGAGGCGAGTTCACGGTAGTCGTCGATGGGGCTCCACTCGCAGTTGTTGCCGCGCCGACTCCCCCTTCCGCCGATCAGTTGAGAGCAGAAATAGGTGAAATGACCAATGCTGGCGCTGCTACTCGTCGAGAAACGATTCGCGCGTTGGCCAAGCGTCACGGTCTCTCAAATCGGCAGGTCTTCGACCTTCTGGAACAGGCGAAGAAATAGCGCGTCTGTTCGCCTGCTTGACCCTTCCGAAGCTGTTTGTTACTGTCACCCGGCCGAGATTCGCAGGAGGCGCATGGCGAAGCAGCGCCGGCCCGTCAGGACAACCGCCAAGCCCGTTCGGCGCGTCAAACGGTCCGACACGACGAGGAAGACCAAGAAAAAGCCGGCACCCGCAAAGGCCAGACCTCGTGTTGTCGAGGCAAAGCCGGTCGCGGCGCCAGCACCGCTGGCGCCGGTGGCACCGCCTCGGAAGCCAGGGTTCTACGAAGCGGTCGCCATCTACGAGCGGGGAGTCCAGGCGCTGCAGAAGCACGATTTTGCGGCTGCCGCAGGATTCTTCCGAACGGTGCTGGAGCGCTACCCGGAGGAGCGCGAGCTGCTGGAGCGTGCGCGGCTGTACTTACGCGTCTGCGAGCGGGAAACGTCCCGTCAACCGCCTACCGCGAAGACTCCCGCAGAGCTGGTATATGCGGCCACGGTCGCCTTGAACTCGGGAGACCACACCGGCGCCCTCGATCACCTGCAGCGCGCGCTCGGCGAAGATCCCCAGAGCGATCACGCCCACTACATCATGGCGGTTGCGCTCGGGATGCGGAATCGAGCCGACGAGGCCATTGAGCACCTACAGCAGGCAATTGCCCTTAATCCAGAAAATCGCGGCCTCGCCAAGCAGGATCCGGATCTGGATGCGCTCCGCGATCACAGCCGATTCGGGGATGCCCTGAATACGCCGCCCGCCCCGAACCGTCGGCGCCCTGCCCGCGGCCGGTAAATCGCTCCGCCCGGTACAGATACACTAGACCCGGATGGGCGATCTGTACGTGGCGGTGCTCGCAGCCGGGAAGGGCACGCGGATGCGATCGAGCCTGCCCAAAGTATTACATTCCGCCGCCGGTCTCCCTCTGATCGAGCACGTTCTCCGGACCACAGACACGCTAACGCCCCGCGCCGTGGTGATTGTCGTGGGACATCAGGCGGGGCAGCTCCAGGAGGCACTCGCGAAACGGCTGGGCCTCCGCTTTGCAGTGCAAGAGCCGCAGCTCGGCACGGGCCACGCCCTGCTGCAGACCGAGCCGGTGCTGCAAGGGGGAAAAGGGACCCTGCTCCTGCTGTCGGGCGACGTTCCGCTGCTTCGTCGCGAGACATTGCAGCGACTCGTCAGGACGCACGAGGAGCGCTCCGCCGCCGCGACGGTGCTCACCGCAGTCGTGCAGAACCCGGACGGTTATGGGCGGATTGTTCGTGAAAATGAGCGTGTCGTTGCCATTGTCGAGCACAAAGATGCTTCGCCCCAGGAGCGCACGATTACCGAGATCAACAGTGGCGTCTACGCATTCGATCTCCCGCCGCTGTTTTCCGCTTTGCGTTCGATCGGTTCCTCCAACGCGCAGAACGAGTACTACCTGCCCGACCTGGTGCGGATCTATCGATCGAGAGGCTTACCGGTTGAAACGGTCACCATCAATGGCGCCGACGAGATTCTGGGCGTGAACAGCCGGAAGGAGCTGGCCCGCGTGGCGACGATTCTGAACTCTCGCAAGAATGACGAGCTGATGGCCGCAGGCGTGACGTTGGTGGATCCGGCCACCGCCTACATCGGCGCCGACGTCATCGTCGGACCCGATACCGTCATTCATCCGGGTGTGTTTCTCGAAGGGGCGACGCGGATTGGTTCAGGATGCGAGATTCACTCCGGGGTCCGCCTCGTGAACTCGTCGGTGGACGACAAGGCGACGATCTACAACTTCTGCGTCATTATCGATTCCCATATCGCGGGCGGCGCGCAGGTCGGCCCGTTCGCACACCTCAGGCCCCAGTCTCACGTCAGCGAACGGGCCAAGGTCGGAAATTTCGTCGAGTTGAAGAAGACGGTTCTCGGGCGAGGGTCGAAGGCGAGTCACCTCACCTATCTCGGCGACGCAACGATCGGTGAAAACGTCAACATCGGTGCGGGGACGATCACCTGCAACTACGACGGCACCGCCAAGCACCCCACCGTCATCGAAGACGGTGCGTTCATCGGCAGCGACAGCCAGTTGATCGCGCCGGTCCGCGTCGGCCGCGGCGCGTATATCGCCGCCGGTTCGTCGATTACCGACGATGTGCCGGCGGAGGCGCTGGCGATTTCGCGCGGGAAACAATTGAACAAAGAAGGCTGGACGAAGTCGCGCAAGCGACACAAAACTCCGTGATCCTCGAGCCCTGAGCCCTGAGCCCTGAGCCCTGAACGAAGGAAGTCTTACATGTGCGGCATCATCGGATACATCGGGTCGAAGCGTGTCGTTCCCATCCTCATCGACGGGCTGCGGCGGCTCGAGTACCGCGGCTACGATTCAGCCGGCGTCGCGGTTGTTCGGGATGGCGAGATTGATCTCCGGCGCAGTGCGGGAAAACTGGCGCGACTCGAAGAGGTCATCGCAACCACACCCATCGACGGCGAATACGGCATCGGCCACACCCGATGGGCGACACACGGCCGGCCGACCGAAGAGAACGCCCACCCGCACCGCGACTGCACCGGCCGCATCGTGGTCGTGCACAACGGGATCATCGAGAACTATCTCGATCTGAAGCAGCTGCTGCAGAAGGAAGGCCATCGCTTCGTCACCGAGACCGACACGGAAATCGTCGCGCACCTGGTCGAGCGGGAAATGAAAGAGGATGGTCTCGAAAATGCGGTGCGTCGCGCGCTCCTCTATATGCGTGGCCTGTTTGCGCTCGTGCTCATCTCGGCCGACGACCCCAATAAGATTGTCACGGTGCGCAACGGTCCGCCGATCGTGGTCGGACTCGGCGAGGGCGAGTTCTTCGTGGCGTCCGACATTCCAGCCATTCTGAGTCATACCCGCGACGTGGTCTTTCTCGGCGACGAGGAAATGGCGATCATCACGCCATCCGGCGTCGAGTTCACCGATTACGCCGGCCGCGGAGTCTCGAAAAAGAGCACGAAGGTGTCGTGGGATCCGGTGATGGCCGAAAAAGCCGGATACAAACACTTCATGCTCAAGGAGATTTTCGAGCAGCCGTGGGCGGTCAAGGAAACGGTACTCGGCCGCGCATCACAGGAGAGCGGAAAAGTTTTTCTCCACGAAATCGAAATCCCCGACCAGATCCTGCGCGACGTCGAGCGCATCGTCATTCTCGCGTGCGGCACGTCGTGGCATTCGGCGCTGGTCGGGAAGTTCCTCTTTGAATCGCTGGCGCGGGTTCCCGTCGACGTCGACTACGGCTCGGAGTACCGGTATCGCGATCCGATCGTCGCGGCCAACACACTGGCGATCGTGATCACGCAATCGGGCGAGACGGCAGACACCCTCGCGGCGCTGCGCGAAGCCAAGAAGAAGGGAGCCCGCAGCATCGCCATCTGCAACGTCGTCGGCAGCATGGCCACGCGTGAAACGGATGGAACCGTCTACACGCATGCGGGGCCGGAGATCGGGGTGGCCTCGACGAAGGCGTTCACGACGCAGATCGTCGCGCTGCACCTGCTCGCGATGTACCTCGGCCAGATTCGCGGCACGCTGACGCCGGACGCCGCGCGCCCGCATGTCGACGGGCTGTCGCAGCTTCCCCTGCTGCTCGAGCGGACGCTTGCGTGTGAAGGCGTCACCGAGGAGATCGCCAAGCGGTTCTACCAACGAAGCGACTTTCTGTATCTCGGACGCGGGATCAACTACCCGATCGCGCTCGAGGGCGCGCTGAAGCTGAAGGAGATCTCGTACATTCACGCCGAAGGGTATCCGGCGGGCGAGATGAAGCACGGCCCGATTGCGCTCATCGACGAGAAAATGCCGGTCGTCACGATCGCCCCCGACGATCACGTGTTCGAGAAGATGATCGGCAATATTCAGGAAGCCAAGGCGCGCGGCGGATCCGTGATCGCGTTGACCACCGAGGGGCACGGCAGCATTCGAACGCTGCTCGATCCCCAGAATGACTTCCTGATCGAGATTCCGAAGAGCCATCCGCTGCTCACGCCGGTGCTGATGGTCGTGCCGCTGCAGCTGCTCGCGTATCACATCGCGATCCGCCGCGGGTGCGACGTCGATCAGCCCAGGAACCTCGCGAAGAGCGTCACGGTCGAATAACTGAAAAGGTCGAAGCGTTCAGCCTTTTCACAATCGCATCCGTCATTTCTTTCGTCCCGATCTTGCGCTCCATCCCTTCGGCGAGATCGGCGGTCCGGCACCCTGACGTCAAAGCGGCGCCGATTGCGTTCTCCACCGCGACGGCTTCCGGTTCCAGTTTGAGCGCGTGCCGCAGGAGCATCGCCGCGGATCCGATCGCACCGATTGGGTTGGCGATGTTGCGGCCGGCGATATCGGGGGCAGAACCGTGGACCGGTTCGAATAGACCGGTGCCGTCTCCAAGGCTTGCTGACGGCAACAATCCGAGCGAGCCGACGACCGCGCCGGCTTCGTCCGACAGAATGTCCCCGAACATGTTCTCGGTCACGATGACGTCGAAGCTCGCCGGCGCCAGCGCGATTCGCATCGCGCAGGAATCGACGAGCATGTGATCGAGCGCGACGTCCGGGTAGCCGGCCGCGACGTCGGTGACGACCTGACGCCACAGTCGCGAAGTCTCGAGCACGTTCATCTTGTCGACGGAGGTGACGCGTTTGCGGCGGAGGCGCGCGGCATCGAACGCGCGCCTGGCGATCCGCTCGATCTCTGATCGCGAATAGCGCATCGTGTTGTGCGCCGAGGACCCGTCGGCGGCCATGCCGCGCGGCTCGCCGTAATACAGCCCTCCGGTCAGTTCACGCACAACGAGCATGTCGGTGCCTGCGACAACGGCGGGCTTCAGGGGGCCGGCCGATTCGAGGCCAGGCCACAATTTCGCCGGGCGCAGGTTCGCGTACAACTTCAGCTCACGGCGGATCTGCAGCAGCGCCGTTTCAGGCCTGCGGGTCGAATCACCCTTGTCGAAGGCCGGATCGCCCACCGCGCCGAGCAGGATCGCGTCGGCTTTGCGCGCCGCCGCCAGCGTGTCGCCCGGCAGCGGCGGAAGGTTCTGACGAAGCGCCGCCGCTCCAATCAAGCCCTCGTGCAGGTCGAAGTGATGACCAAACCTGGACGCGACGGCCTGGAGGACTGACGCCGCGCCGGCGACCACCTCGGGACCCACGCCGTCGCCAGGCAGCAAGAGGATCGATGCGTTCATTGGAATCTAGTGGAGTGTGCGGGAGTGGTGTGACGAGCACGCGCGGGAGTCCAGCACGGACTCCCGCAGATTCGAGGTCCGAAGACGCCGACGTTAGACGCCGTGACCGTAGCCGACTTCGGCCGGCGTGCCGTTGAAATCGGTGACGCTGGCCGGCGTGCCGGGCGCCTGGCGCTTTCCGCGAATGCGTCCGATCACGTCCGCGAGATCGCGATCGCTGACGACCTTTTCCCGATCGGCAATCGACATGATCGCCCAATACACCGTCTCGACTTCGTGCCGTTCGAGGGCGAGGCCAATCTGCTCGCAGCGGCGCTGCACGGCGTGCCGTCCTGAATGCTTACCGATGACGAGGGTCGCCTGCGGCACACCGACTTCTTCCGGCCGCATGATTTCATAGGTCCGGCGATCTTTCAGCATTCCGTCCTGGTGGATGCCCGCCTCGTGCGCAAACGCATTGCGGCCGACAATCGCCTTGTTGGCTTGCACCGCCTCGCCGGTGAGCGAGGTCAGCAACTGGCTCGACGGATAGATCTCTCGCGGGTCGATGCTGGTGGTGTAGGGCAGCAGATCCGACCGGACGCGCGTGGCCATGACAATTTCTTCGAGCGATGCGTTGCCGGCGCGTTCGCCGATGCCGTTGACCGTGCACTCGACCTGGCGCGCGCCGGCGCGCACCGCGGCGAGCGTATTGGCCACCGCCAGACCAAGGTCGTCGTGACAATGTGCGCTGAACGTGGCGTGGCCGGCGTTTGGAACGCGGGCCAGCACGGTGCGGAAGAACTCGCCAATTTCATCCGGCGTCGAGTAGCCCACCGTGTCCGGCAGGTTGACCGTCGTGCAGCCGGCGGAAATGACCTCCTGAATGACGCGACACAGAAAATCCATGTCGCTTCGCGTCGCGTCCTCGGCCGAAAACTGCACGTCGTCGGTGTAACGCCGCGCCCGGTGAATCGCCGCGACGGCGGCGTCGAGGCAAGCCTCGCGCGTCATCCGCAGTTTGCGCTCGAGATGCAGATCCGATGTGGCGATGAACACGTGAATGCGTCGGCGAGGGGCCGCGGTTAGGGCTTCACCGGCACGGTCGATGTCGGCCGGATGGCACCGCGCCAGTGCGGCGATGACGGGCCCGTGGATCTGCGAGGAGATGACGCGCACCGATTCGGCGTCTGCTTCCGACGCGATCGGAAACCCTGCTTCGATCAAGTCGACGCCGAGGGTCGCGAGCTGGCGGGCAAGCTTGAGCTTCTCGTCAATCCGCATCGAGAATCCTGGCGCCTGTTCGCCGTCGCGCAGCGTCGTATCGAAGATCGTAAGCCGTTCGGCAGACATATGTCCTCCCATGACAGTACTACCCGGGTGGACGAGTTTAGTCAAATTTATAGTTTTTGACTTTATATCAGCTGTGCTTATGATGGCAAAATGCAGCTGCAGGACCTCAACGCCTTCGTTGCGGTGGCCCAGGATCGAAGTTTTTCCAAGGCCGCCAAGAAACTGCACCGCACCCAGCCAGCGATCAGCCAGGCCATCCGCCGGCTCGAGGATGAACTGGGCGACAAGTTGTTCGATCGCACCTCGCGCAACGGCGCGCTGACGGAGGCCGGCGTCCTGCTGCAGGAACACGCGACGCGCCTGCTGCGGTTCGCCTCAGAGGCCGAGGCGGCGGTTCGCGAGCTTCAACAGGTTCGCCGCGGCCGCGTCGTGATCGGGGCCAACGAGGCGGCGGTCCACTCGCTGCTGCCGATCATCGATCGTTTCTCGCAGGAACACCCGCACGCCAGGGTCGAGGTCCGCCGCGTGGCATCGCGCCAGATTGCGACCGAACTGCTCGAGCGCAGCCTCGACTTCGGCGTGCTCACCTTTCAGCCCCCTGACAAGGGGCTGCAGTCGATCTCGCTCGGCGGCGACGAGCTCGTCATGCTGGCCAACCCCGGCCACCGCCTGGCGGCGAAGAAGCGCGTCTCGATCGAAGAGGTCGGGCGCGAAACCGTCATCGCGCACAACGATCCGTCTCCCGCCCGTGAACGGGTCCTGCGGGTATACGAGCGGAGGCACGCGCCGATCAACATTCGGATTGCACTGCCGAGTCTTGACGGGATCAAACGCGCGGTGGAGATGGGGCTTGGCGTCGCGGTGCTGCCACGGCGATGCGCGCTCGCGGAGATCGCGCGCGGCACCCTGGTCGCGGTGAAAGTGCCGGAGTTGAGCTCACCGCGATCCGTCCGGTTCGTCTTTCGCCGATCGGGAGAGCTGTCACGAGCGGCGGCCGCATTCCTCGAGCGTGCTCGCAGTATGAGAGAAGCCACCGAGCGCGCAGAGACGCCGGCGAAAGAACGTTAGTCGAATCCCGCCGTTCGCGGGTAGCGCCCTCGCGGGCTCAGTCACCGGCAGCCACCCTCACACTGCGATCGCGTCTCAAGAGATCAACAGGAGAATGGAGAAGAGAGGAGGCAAACCTTGTATTCTCCTTTCTCCGTTCTCCTGTTTTCTCTAGATGCAATCGCCGCGTGACTGTGAATGATGGTGATTGAGATCAGTGTTGCGAACGATCCCGAGCCGCGAACCCGAAATCCGGGCGCGATTCACGATTCGTGATGAGTGATTCAAGACCACGCGCCCGTCAGGTAAGGCAGTCGGCGAGCGACCTCTTCGACTTCTTCAAATCGATCCAACAGCAAGCCGGTCGCATCCCAGGTGCCGTCGAGGAAGGACTCGCGGGCCGCTGACGGAAGTCCGATCGAATACGTCGCGCCGCCGCCCGAGACCTGCAGCGTGTCGAGATCGACGACGACCTGAGCCGAAGGATTACGTTCCGTAAGCTGCATCAGCGAGGTCATCGACGCCCGGTCGGCTGTGACGCAGGGCATCCCGAGCGCGACGGAGTTGCCGAAGAAAATCTCGGAAAACGATTCTCCGACCACCGCACGGATGCCGTATCGGCGGATCGCCTGCGGCGCGTGCTCCCGGGAGGACCCGCACCCGAAGTTCGCGTTCACCAGCAGGATCGTCGCGCCCTGGTACTTGGCATCCGCCACGGGATGCGTCGAGCCGGTGGCCGCCAGCTGTGCTCGATCGTCTTCGAACAGGTGCTGCTCCAGCCCTTCAAAGGTGATCGACCGAAGAAAGCGCGCCGGGATGATCCGATCCGTATCGGTGTTGTCCCCGGGGAGCGGAAGCGCGCGCCCGGCGATCTGTTGAATCTTTTCAATCGCCATTGACGAACTCCCGGATGTCGACGACCTCGCCCGCAACGGCGGCGGCGGCCACCATCGCTGGACTCATCAGCAAGGTGCGCCCGGTTGGACTGCCCTGGCGACCCTTGAAGTTCCGGTTCGATGAAGACGCGCAGATCTCGCGTCCTTCGAGCTTGTCCGGATTCATCGCCAGGCACATCGAACATCCGGCGCCACGCCAGTCGAATCCCGCCTCGATGAAGACACGATCGAGGCCTTCCCGCTCGGCTGCGAGCCGCACCGGCTGCGAGCCCGGGACGACCAACGCGCGCACGTGCGGCGCAACATGACGGCCGCGAATCACCCTGGCGGCCTCGCGAAGGTCCGACAACCGTCCGTTCGTGCACGAGCCGACAAACGCGACGTCTATCCGCGTTCCGCGAATCCGCGATCCGGCGGTCAGGCCCATGAAATCGAGCGCTTCATCAATTGCCGCGCGATCTGATTGCGCGGCGAGCGACGGGCTCGGCAGCGGCTCGTCGACGTAAACGGATTGGCCGGGATTGATCCCCCACGTCACAGTCGGCCGAATGGATGCCGCATCGATCTCCACCTCGTCGTCGTACGGCGCTCGAGGATCCGATGCCATGCCCGCCCACCAGCGGCACGCCTTTTCGAAGTCGTCGCCCTGCGGCGCGAATCGACGCCCGCGGAGGTAGTCGAAGGTGACCTGATCGGGGTTCACGTAGCCCACCCGTGCGCCACCCTCGATCGACATGTTGCAGATGGTCATCCGTTCTTCCATCGACATGCGCTCGATGGTGTCGCCTGCGTACTCGTAGGCGTAGCCGACGCCACCCTTCACACCAAGTCGGCGGATGATTTCGAGAATCACGTCCTTCGCGTAGACCCCACGTCCCAGCCTGCCGCGCACACGAATGCGCCGCACGCGCAGTGGTTCCATCGCCAGGCACTGCGAGGCGAGCACGTCGCGCACCTGAGAGGTGCCAATGCCTAAGGCCACCGCGCCCAGCGCGCCGTGCGTCGAGGTGTGACTGTCGCCGCAGGCGATGGTCATGCCCGGCTGCGTCAACCCCATCTCCGGGCCAATCACGTGGACGATCCCCTGCGATCCGGTGCTCATGTCGAACAGGCGGATGCCTTCCTCGCGGCAATTACGCTCGAGCGCCGCAAACATGTCCTCGGCCATCACGTCGAGAAATGGTCTCCGCTGGTCGCGCGTGGGAACGATGTGATCGACGGTGCCAATCGTCCGCTCTGGAAAGCGCACGTGCCACCCGCGCGCCCGCAGCATGTCGAACGCCTGCGGCGTGGTCACCTCATGAATCAGATGCAGCCCGATGAACAGCTGCGTCTGCCCGTTAGGCAGCTTCCGCACGGTATGTGCGTCCCAGACCTTCTGCAACAGAGTCGCTGGCATTTACCGCGATGGTACTACAGGGACACGACAGTGACACCTCGCGGCAGATCGGGATCCGGGATCCGGGATCCGCCGGAGTCAGGGGGACGATGACAGCGATTTTGCACCTGACGCCCCGCGGCCCGGCAATTTTGAAGGACTTAGCACCGCATCGTAGCAAGAACTGCACTGCGATCGTGCGTCGCTAGAGGCAGAAACGGAGGCGGCATGGGCTCGATTGTGAGCTTCCGCGATCTCGACGCTTGGAATGCAGCCATGGAGCTTACCGTCACCACTTACGGGCTCTGCCGCAGATTTCCGCGCGATGAGCAATACGGGCTCGTGCAGCAAATGCGCCGCGCTGCCGTTTCTGTGCCCTCGAACATAGCCGAAGGACACGCCAATGGGCCCGGCCTCCGATATCGGCATCACATCCGAATCGCACTGGGATCTTTGGCGGAACTCGCAACTCAACTCGAGATCGCGATGCGATTGAACTACGTCGATCGGGACACGGCGAAGGAGGCCGCAACGCAACTGGCTCGAGCTCGCCAACTGTTGCACGGCCTCCATCGTTCGCTAAATCGGCAGCTCCTCACGCGGCCGCTAACGTTTGTGGTCCTGCTGGGCTCCGCGTTTGCGATTGCGCGGCTTCTTTCGTGAGTCAGCGGCTTGCGCCCGGATCTTCCTTGTGTCGTCGACCGGCTTGCCCATCTTCTCCCGTCCCGCGACTTTGTACTGTCCTGGATTGACGTTGATGTGTTTGCTCATGTCGATGGTTCTAACAAACGCCTTGCCAACCAGAGACTCCGCCGGATCCCGGATCCCGGACCACGGATCCCGACATCTTGGTGCGAGCGGAACCCGCGAAGCGCGAACCCGCGAAGATATAATGAGCTCCCCCCATGAATTTCCTCGAAAAGCTCAACCCCGAACAGCGTGAAGCGGTGCTGCATCGTGACGGACCGCTCCTGATACTCGCGGGTGCGGGATCGGGGAAGACGCGCGTCATCACGTTTCGGATCGCGTACCTCATCGGGGACGGCCATGCGAGTCCGGATGAAGTGCTCGCCGTGACGTTTACGAACAAAGCGTCGGGCGAAATGCGTGAGCGGGTGGAGTCACTCATCGGGTCGACGGCGTCGGGCGTGTGGCTCTCGACGTTCCACTCCTTGTGCGCGCGGTTGCTCAGGCGCGAGGCGCCGAAGATTGGCCTGTCGCGCGACTTCGTGATTTATGACTCGTCCGATCAGGTCGCGGTCGTGAAGCAGGCGCAGCGCGACCTGGGCATCGACGACAAGCTGGTGCCGCCGCGAATGGCGCTGGCGCGCATCAGTCAGGCGAAGAACCGGATGGAAGGGCCGGAGACGCTGCGCGGGGGCTGGAACATCCGCGAGGAGCAGACGGCGAAGATCTACGAGCGCTATTTGGAGGCGCTGAAGGACGCCAACGCGTTGGATTTCGACGATCTCCTGCTCAAGACAGTCGAGCTGTTCGAAACGTCGCAGCAGGTGCGTGAGTTCTATGCGAACAAGTTCAAGTATGTGATGGTCGACGAGTACCAGGACACCAACCGGCCGCAGTACTTGCTGATTCGACGGCTTGCCGAGGCGCACCGCAACATTGCCGTGGTCGGTGACCCGGACCAGTCGATTTACAAATGGCGCGGCGCGGACCTCCGCAACATCCTCGATTTCGAACAGGATTTTGGCGAGGCCCGCGTCGTTCGCCTCGAGCAGAACTACCGCTCCACGCAAACCATTCTCGATGCGGCGACTGCCGTGATCAGTCAGAACCGCAATCGCAAAGACAAGCGGCTGTGGACGGATCGCACCGGCGGCTCAAAGATCGTCTACTTCCGCGGGAATGACGAGTTGGAAGAGGCGGATTTCATCACCCGGTCGATCAAGCAATATCGTTCCGAAGATGTCGACGCCATGATGGCCGTGCTCTATCGCACCAACGCGCAATCGCGCGCGGTTGAAGACTCGCTGATGCGCGAGAACATTCCCTACAAGATCATCGGCGGCGTGCGCTTCTACGAGCGGAAGGAAATCAAAGACTCGCTGGCCTACCTCAGGCTGCTGATGAATCCACACGACGACGTCAGCCTACGGCGGGTCATCAATGTGCCTGCGCGCGGCGTCGGGAAGGGCGTGATGGACTCGCTGCAAGCCATCGATCCAAATGCCGTGCTCGAAGACGCGCCCCCTCTGCTCGCCGCCGGCCTGCAAGAGGTCAGCTCCGCCCGATCGCTGTGGGCCAAACTCGTGTTCGCTGTGGACCAGGCGAAGCTGGCCTCGCGCGCGGTAGCGTCTCTGCGCGTCTTCCGCGATCTGATTGTCGGCCTCGCCGACGTGGCGCGGCGCGAGCCGGTCTCGATCGCCATCGGCAAGATGCTCGATCAGACTGGATATTTGAAGGATCTGCGGGACGAGAACACGGAGGAGGCAAACGAGCGCATTGAAAACCTGATGGAACTCGTCTCGGCGGCGCGTGAATACGAGACGCGGGATCCCGAAGCATCGATTGGCGGATTCGTCGACCGATTGTCGCTGCTTTCGGAAGCCGACGAAGAATCAGGGACGCGCGAGGCAAAGGTCTGGCTGATGACCATGCACGCGGCCAAGGGCCTGGAGTTTCCGCTGGTGGTCATCGCGGGACTGGAAGAAGGCCTGTTTCCGCATTCCCGATCCGCCGAGGACGTCGAGGAGCTCGAAGAAGAGCGGCGGCTCTGTTATGTCGGGATGACGCGAGCGCAGTCCCAGCTCGTATTGACGAGCGCTGCCCGGCGACGCGTATTCGGGGAATATCAGTCGACCCAGCCGTCGCGCTTCCTGGACGAAATTCCGCCGGAGCTGCTCGACCGGATCGCGCCGGCGTTCTCGTCGGCGTATCAGAGTACGTTCACGCACGATCACTACGAATTCCGCACCAACCCCTACGCTCGACGAGGAAAAGCGCCCCGCTTCAAGGAAGCGGAAGCGAGCTATCGCTACGAGAACGAGGATCAGTCAAGCCAGGAGTTGCGATCGGGCATGCGCGTTCGACACGCGCAGTTCGGGGTCGGGACGGTGATCTCGGTCGAGGAGCACAACAACGACCTGAAGATCACCGTCCGTTTCAACCTGGTCGGGGTCAAGAAACTGCTGGCGAAATACGCCAAGCTAGAGCCGGCCTGACGGCCGGCAGTGATCATGTTCAATGTTGAATGCT
>Ga0222622_10000637_pt1 | contig 13385 bp, 14 predicted proteins | sample PLM2_5_b1metaG_FD_177335 | JGI IMG/M metagenome (GOLD analysis project Ga0222622, IMG submission 177335) | Groundwater sediment microbial communities from an aquifer in East River, Colorado, USA - PLM2_5_b1 | ecosystem: Environmental > Terrestrial > Soil > Riparian zone | place: USA: East... | reverse complement strand
CACCAGTGGGATTAGAGCCGTACGCGATAACGGACGAAAATAATCCCACCAGCGAACGTATGATGGTCTGAAGTCTACGTCGTTAATTTATTGACAATAAAATATAAAATGATTTTAGTAACCGATTAGAATTTTCTAGGTTTTTAGTCGTTCGTTTTCGTTTTGTTCTGTAATCCATCCGGCATGAATAAGTTCGTTTGTTTCTGTGTCTAATTCCTCTTTCGATTGCTTACTTTCCTCATCATCCATCCGTTTCCTGAAGTCTTCAACCCAGTTAAGCATCTCATCATGATAATTTCCAAATACCGCTCCCGACTATTTATAAAATCGAAGTAGAATTCAGTCTCAAATTCAAGGGAAGTTTTTAATGGTTTGAAAATAAAAGACAAAGCAAATAATAAGTCATCTAGTAATGAGTAAACTTAATACGCTCTCTAGCACCCATCGATAATAAATGAATAAGGGAAAAATCAATTTTGCTATACCAATAGATCGAAAGTCGACTACAATGTTTGATGAAAGATTATGTGGCAAACGCATCAAACTTATTCATACAGATGATCCTAATAGCAGATTGAAAGAAGGTGATATGGGGACTGTAAAATGTACTTTCTTGAATCTTAACAAAGTTGTCATAAATGTCCAATGGGATTCTGGGAACTATCTGGGTCTTATCGTGGGAAAAGACGATTATCAAATATAGGAACAAATCAAGTAAATACATAACTCAGTTATGTGTCAAAAATAAAACCGATTGGGAAAACATAATTTAATTATGTTAACAGGATAAATCGAGACTTACCAGTGTAATGATTACAATTTATTGACCAGATCTCGCTTAAAATAGAATATGCGTTAGATTGTTAAAATCTGATGGGCCCAGTATAATGAATCGTAGCATGTGGCCCACCAGGCGTATACCTGCTTGCTAACTGATGGGAAAGGTGATCTCTACATTGGCTACAGAGTAAGAAGACCAATGAACCCATCAGCCGCATTAATAATTATGTGTTAGAGCCAATAAATAACAAACGAAAAAGGTAAAAATTTCCACATTAATAATTCTATTTTGCAATTTTTGCAAATTTTACAACTTTTACTTATGCCCGTTTTAATGAAGCATCTAATTGTTCTCGGACTATTTGGTATAGCCTATTCATTGTGACGGGTTTTGCAATAGTTGAGTTTATCACTGTTTCTATCATATATTGCTGGTACAATTCTTCTTCCTCAAAATTATAAGCACTCATCAATATCGTTCTTATTTTAGGATTCGAAGTCTTTACTTTTTTGAGTAATTCTAAGCCATTAAGACCTGGCATTCTTAGATCAGAAATAACTAGAACATAGTTCTCTTTGTTCTCTGTAAAGTGCTGAAACGCCATGATGGGATCGTTAAAAGAGAAAACCGACAATTCCATCAATATTTTCGCGTAAGGCAATATCAAACAGTTTAGTAATATAAATATCATCATCTACTATACTAACAATTCTGTTGTTAGTAAACAAAAAAACGTCCTTCTTCTATCGCTCCTATTGGAAAATGATTATACATCTATCGTATGAAGCACGCTTACTTATAAGAGTATTTAAAATATTCATTTGATTTTTTCCAACTTGTATTCATCGTTTAAGAAATTTATCAAATTTATATAAAAAATAGATTAATGGTTACTGATAATTGAGATTTTTTAATTTATTTTAGGGCTGGAGCGATTTATTATTTAGGGATTAACCATCAACTTTAGTTTGTTCCTATTTATCATACCATAAACTACTTGGCTGATTGGTCCTAATAATTACCCGATTTTATACCCCTGCTTTTGTCCTAGTTTTTTTCATTTCTGCAATTACTTCTATAACATACTGTTTAATTTCTTCTGATTCTGATCTAGCTTTAAGCAATGTTTCTGTTTCTAAATCATCTTGGATTGTTCTACTTACAAGATCTATCTTTCGCTGAATGGAGGCAGACATTTCTGCAGATCCCAATGATAATAATAATTCAAATTGGCTCCTTGACTTAGTCAAATACCTACGTACTGACATTTCACTGGCAAAATAGAAGGTTGCTGAATCAAGTCCAATAAGAATTAGAAATGAAGCAGGCAAGATAAATGAGAGGGAAACAATACCCCATGCCGGAAATGGGGCTAGAACCAGGGTTGTTGATAAACTGCTACCAAGAATTATCATAAATCCTGTGCCACATACTATGAGATAATACTTTAATTGTTCATGAATCAAATGCCTAGACAATATAAAAAATGAGATTCCAAACAGTACGCCGGTTCCCATGGTAACAGTATTTAATATGAAATTGTAGAAATATACAAATAATGATCCTTCTCTCATCATAAGTGCACTTGGTGTTCCTATTTGATGAAACAAGAGTGGTGAGTATTGAAATAAGAAGTAAATCAGCGGAATACATACTGTTATCCAATATTTTATTTTGCCAGTCTTCTGGGCATATTGGATTGTAAGTAGAACGGATGCTATCCATACAGCAATAAACGATATGGACTTAGTAATTTCGTAAATAGATAACAATTTGCTTTGTAGACTTGAATAGAATGAAGACGCCCACGGATTCCTAAATGCAGTTACATACTCAGGTTTTTTATATAGATTAGCCTCTACATAAGAAAAGGCGGCTATCAACTGTACAGAAAAGATAAGTAAAGCTAAGCCGTATACTCCAACGACTTTATTTCGTGTCGATAAATAAGCTTTAACGCATTTAAATCCAAGCGACATTAGAATTACCACCGAGACTATCAAACTTACACCAACAATTAAATCAGAAAGTATCGTATGATATCTGAATGTCGTTAATTGTTCTACAAGAAGGTAAGCAAGAAGCAACATTACTACTACTTGCGACACTATGTAGATGTAAGTGATTAGTTTAGCTCCACGTGAGGTAACTTTCTTAATCCTAAAAACTATTCTTGTAGTTGATATGAGAAAGAAAATTTGGGTAGCCAGTGATAAGGCTACTAATATCGAATATAATATTGTGTGTTGAAACAAAATAACAGCATTGACATTCAAAGCCCACGTCTCAGCAGCAGTTTTGTCTATTATTTGAAGAATAACGACTACTGTCCCTACTATAATCATAGTTGATGAAGAGGAAAAAAACTGCAACATCTTCAGCTTCAATGAATTAGACTCTCCGATCCCAACTATTAAAAGTCAAGTAAAAATCTTTTCTTTTATAGTTTGTTTCTGTTCTTGTTCATACCTCTTCAAGGTATATGTACTGAGTATACGAGAAGGTTTATTGCTAGCTAATTGGAACGATAAATCACATGATATTACGCATTACCCTTGTTATTGCCGTACTAATTACTTCAACCCTGTTGACCTTGACCATACCCTCCGGGTGGAATGGTACTGTTAATGCGGCAAGTTCAAACTATACTACTCTCTCCAGTGGTACAACTCCATCAGGTATGACTGGTAAAGAACTGGTTGGAAAATGGTGGACATGGGTTTTGGGTATTCCTAATGACGTACACCCTGAAAAAAAATATCCGGATGTGCAAAGATGTTCTGAGATGCAGAATGGATCGGTATGGTTTCTGCCAGATGTTTCTCCTGGTGTTGGTACGGTAAATTATAGTTGTAACGTTCCCCTTGGCAAGGATATACTGCTTCCGTTAACAACAAGCGAATGTGACGGGGGTACTGAAGGCCCTCTGACAGATAAGGAATTAGCGGATTGTGCTGATAATATTATAACTCCTACAAGTAATATAGAGGCTACTGTTGATGGTAAAAAAGTAGACATTAACGGTTCACCAGTTAAGACTGAGTTTTTTAATGTTACTTATCCTGACAATCCATTAGACATTTTTGGTGCTGTTAAGCCTGGTACGTATAAGGGAATAGCTACTGGTTATTTCCTATATTTGAATGACATGACGCATGGAAAGCATAAGATAGACCTAAAGATCATTGATTTATTAAAAGAGAATGAGGGTCCGCCACCGAAGTTTGATCCGCCTAGAGAAGGGGTTTTTGATATTAACATAAAATAACTCCTCTAGGTCAACGCAGTAAATTTTGCATAATTATAAGCGCAGTGTCACACTTTGTATGATAGATATCATCTTAGGCAGTATTAACTATATGTTTTTTGTAAAATTAAGGGGTATTTTAAAAATGAGTATAGAACAAACAATACAAAGAGAAATAGAGGAATCAAATTAGTTCAATACAGATAAGGGTTATAGTACTTACAAAAGAGATCTTGCGAAAAGAATTGAATTAATAAACTGGGTTTTAGAAAATATGAACAATCCAGATATTCCTATTTGTGATCTTATTGAGTCTAAAATGAATGAAATTATAGAGAAGGTAAACAAAATGGGCTCGGCGATAGAAGCCGATCCATTACATAGCGAATTAAGAATTTTAGAATTGGATTTTCTATAAAGTTTGTAGTAACGAAATAAAAGAGTTTGAAAGGTTATAATATTAAATAATAAGAAAAAACTCTATGATTAGTTTTTATCTGGTGGTAACAACCGCTCGGCTATCTTCACGAAATGTGATAAACTTTGTATTAATTCATGCCATGCCTTCTCACCCATTTGCTGTTTTACTTTGCGTTGAATCTCATTCCAAAGAGGAATAGCATTGGCCATAGAGTTAGTCCCTTTGGAAGTAATTGTAATTATTCTTGTTCGATGGTCTTTGCCAGATGAGATGTTGATAAGTCCCTGTCTCTCTAATACAGATAGATTTCGAGTAAGAGTTGTTCTATCCATATCCAACTCTCCAGCAAGTTGGGAAATTGTTATAGAAGCAGAATTATAGATGGTATGCAACACACCCAGTTGCGTAGACAGCAAACCGCTGGACTCGAATGCTTTGTCATAAAGCAATGTTACTGCTCTAGCTGCTCTCCGTAGCTCGCCACACGTACATGCATCCACCGACATTCCCTGTTTTAGTATAGTATTGAAATCTTGTTTCTTCAATCCTAATTGGCTTAACATACACTTATTACTAATAAAAGGCTTGCCTCATAATCATTATAGGTAATATAAGATAGATGTGTGTAGATACACTTATATAAGTACTTAAGACAATTATAATATACCTAAACACCAACTGGGACTAATGGTTGTGTTCTTGTTCATCACTTCTGAGAAGTCCCAGTTGAATTATATTTGTTTTTATTTTAGAAGGATACAATATAACCTAAATTATGTTGAGTTTTAAATAGTTTCTATATAATTTTATGTTCATTTACTTACTTATTTCACCCCACACTCCGCACAAACTTCGTTTAATGATTTGCTTGATGGGTTATCTCTTAGTTTGAAAGGCTATAATATCAAATAAATTATTTTCCTTTCGACTTACCAATTACCTGATTAAAACTAGCAACTATCGAAATATAGAATCCGTTTTCAATATTCATACTGGTGGGGTAAGATTAGGATTTGGACTATGCGGCCTCGACATCGCTTCACGAAGTTTTTGCTGTAGTGTGTAACTCATGTAATAATATATACTCATTAGAACGGCGAAAAGAATTCCAACTATTGCGAAAAAGGCTATTACTATAACCAATACCTTTTTTTTAATGTTCATTTGTTTTCTACAGGTGCTAATATGATCTAATTATCAATTGCTACCATTTCGACTTGTTAGATGCTAAAACTACTAGCAATATTTTTAAGGTTTGAAGATCGCGATGAAACGGATTGCGACACAAAGAAGTATTTTCGGAAACATCATTATGGCAACAATAATTAAAACGGCACTCTTGGCTTCACTTTCCATAATACTTCTCACTGACTCAACAACCCCAATGGTGAAACCAGTTGATGTATTCGCGGAGGCAGATGATTCCGTTGATCCTGATGCTGCTCGAGTGTATATCTCAGATGTTAATAGCGACAACGATTATGGGGATGGCGCTGCTGCGGCTGACTCGACAACAAACAACAACAATGAAAAGGAGGAAACAGACTGGGATGATATTGAATATCTTAGTGACGCAAACAATAACACGATGGTGGATTACAAAAACCTCTTTGATCTGAATATAGGTAAAGTCTATAATCCTAACTTTGTCGACAATGCTGACTGGTTCCTTGACACCAGCAACCATGAAGACCATGTAGACTACTATCTGATACCGTACAACTACAATTGGTACTTTTACTCTGACATATCTGCCCCTTGGTATGGCTGCGAAGCTCAGAGTAAGGCGATGCTTGTGACCGCTAAAAAATACAATGAAACAGGGGATTCCAAATACCTAGAATTTTCCAAAAAAGTATTCAACGGCTTAAATTCTCCTGTTCTAAATCATCACGGCTGGCTTTTAGGAGTGGCGGCTGAAAATAACAATGCTAAAATACTGAACAGTCAGCTGTTTTGCGTTGCAAACCTGATGACTTACTACGAATATACTGGGGACGAGCGAGCGCTGACACTATTCAAGAAGGGTGTAGACGTACTGGAGAAAAATATCAACGACCTATCGGCAGATTGTGGAACCTACTACTCTTTGTCTAAGGATAAGTCTAAGGATAAGATTGTATCGCACCAACAGCATCCTGAATACATGAAGATGCTGGAAAGGTTGTATTTGATGACGGGAAGCAACACGCTGAAAAATACGCTGGACAAATGGCAGCATGACTCTCTATTTCCTTGTTATTCTTGACCTTCTTGAGTAACCATTATAGCAACTAGATGCTCTTAAATTGGCATTGAATAGCATTTGAATTTAAGTGAACCCTAGACAAAATCTTGTCAAGGGTAGTAAATAAAAACATCAAGGCGTTGTCATGTTGCCCTGACTCATTTGAAGAACTATGATTCGCAGGATTTGGCGCCTTGATACAAAGATGTAATAACATTATGACATCTTGAAACTTTAAGGAATTAACTAACTTCAGGTCAAAATTAAAATGCTAGATGACTTTCAATTAATTTTATTATGCTTTCTAAATCTATTTAAATTACCATATCACATAGAACCACAAATTGAATAGAATAACAAAGTTATCATTACCTCTATCCTTGTTGATTGTTTCCAGTTTGGCTGTTTTGCCCTATTTTGCCATAGATTTACTAGCACAAACTCCTAGGCCAAGCGTTACCGAACGCGTTACTCTGCCTTTGAACGTATCCGATGCGATTTATAGCGCTAATAAGACCATGGACTTGGGATCAAAAAATATATCATTAACTCCTTACCCAGTGACAGAGGAACGTGCCTTTGACCAAGGATTCCTAAAAGGCGTAGGAATTATTACTAACAATCAGACTTACAGAAGTACTCACTTATCTGATAATTTAATTCAGAGTACAGGTAAAGGGACATTTGAAACTCGAGATGGACAAAGTATTGCTTGGATAACATCTTCAATAGGAAGACTGGTTAATGATCATTGGGTTTTTCATGGAGTAATATTATTCAATAATACACACAGCAAGTCATTGTCTTTCCTAAATAATAGTATCGGCTTCCACAAGGATATTGTTGGCGATGAGCCAGATCATATCTGGCTTTTGAAATAGTATCATCTGTCAAGTATCCTACTAAAACCATTTATGTACTATAGGTTACGGGCATATTGGAACTCTCTCTTCGATTATTAATTTTTTCTACTCTTGTTACCTAGTCACATCCTTAGCCACAGCATCAAGAGTATAGGTAACAGTAAATGGTTCTCCACTTGCCTTGTGAAATACTAATCCACTTCCTGCGAATTCTAATGTTCCTGTACTCAGACCTGTTCCATTAATCTCTATAGGTATATCTACTAAGTCTTTCAATGTAGTAATAGCAATACTTCTGTTACCTGGTGCGACAAAATTATATGGTTCTCCGTGTTTTTTATCTATCGGTTGTTGTGGTTTATAATCATGTATTATCTCCACCTCAATAGGTTTACTTGCTGTAAATGATACTTTACCTGACCAAATTTTTCCATCGTCTCTGAGTGGAAGGGCCCAAACTATTTCGTGTAGAGGCTGACCATGATGCCTAACTGAAGCTGGTACTGACATAGAGGTATTCTGAATTATAACTTCTGTTGTTTGATTCTGACTTTTTGTTGCTGTACTATTAATGGAGGGTTGTGCATTTACAAGAATCGGTGTCAGTGTCAATGAAAGGCCTAGTAATATCAAGGGTGCAGCAAATGTTTTAAGGTTCATTAATCATGTTTTCTGACGCATATATAAAAGGATTTCAGACGGTTTCTATACTATAATCGATATGAATAAACCAGCAAATAAATTAGGGTGTGGTGGTCTTGCGAGAAAAAATTTTTATTTGTTTATTATACTGTTTAATTACGAACACAAGTAAAAGAACACTCGTTACAAAAAGAAGAAACAAGTTATGATGATTTACTAGATGCATTAAGGCTAAGCCTTAAGAGTTATAATATTTCATAATTCAATGTCGTATACCAATTCTGTGCCACTTCTATCGGAAGTAAAACTTAATTCTTAGTAGTTCGTTACTATGCCAAAAACCTACCATTAGCACCGATATCGTCACACATCCCAGCGAACCAGAATTATTGTTACCAACATTAGTAAACAGATACAAAAACCAATTTATTCATGGTAAGCTGGTATTAACAAATATGGATTAAAAAGACTATATCAATGACGGCGGTTCTCTTTAGTGTAATCAATTCCTAAACATAGTTATGCGATTTCGTTTTGTTCTAGATTATTGTGTCAACATCTTAATATAGTAAATTTCTCAGTTCTAATGTATGAAATACAGAAGCAGAACAGAAATAGTGTCAAGGATTCTAGACGCAGCAAATGGTGGTGCAACAAAAACAAAAATCATGTACAAAGCCTTCCTCAGCTATGCTCAATTGAAAGAATATCTATCCATACTTATTGAAAATAATTTACTAGAATATCTCGAAGGTACACAAACCTACAAAACCACTGAAAAAGGATTTAACCTCTTAAAGATGGCTAACGAAATTGGAGAGCTTCTACAATCTCCAATAAGAGAGTCACGAATACAATAAGATAAAAGTAGCGGGTTACAACATTAGAATTCTAGCGTTATCAGTCCCATCGAACCCGTAACGCTTCCTTATTCTACTCAGCATTTTATAAAAAAGTTCAAGTTATTCCTTCTCCTGTTATTAAAAACTGGTGGGCCAATTTTGTAAATGCCCCACCAGCCACGCGCGTGTTCTTGGTGCTTGTCGACACTTGTAAGGTTATAGTCAACAAATAATATAAAAGTTAAAACGCTGATGGGCCTCGGGAAGCAACAATAGACCCACCAGTATGAAAAGTTCTTTTTGGAGGTGTTGGTTGACGTTAGAAGCCATTTTCTATGTATGATTTAAAGGAAAGGTCATTAAACTCTGTATTATCAGGTTTTATCTTCTGAGTCTTTATTTTCTTTTTGATTTCCTCTTCAGTTGGTTTTATTTTACTAACTTCTATTTCATAACTCATATTCCATACTAACAAATTACTTGTTTATAAAATCCGAGATTTTTAATTATATTTTCTTTATTTGATTATATCTTTTTCAGATTATCCAAGATGACAATCTATTAATTTAATTTTTTGGATATTATCCGGTTTATTCATTCATTCTTAGTTTGTATGCTTGAACCTGTTCCCTGACCTTTTGACGCAACCTATCAATGGGAATAGGTTTTTCGATGAATAAATCTATAATTCCCTCCTTCGTAAACTTTTGAAATACTTCATCTTCTTTAACTTCGTAAGCGCTAACTAGTATCGTTCTAACATTTGAATTGAGCATTTTGACCTTTTCTAGCAGGTCTAATCCATTCAGATTTGGCATTCTCAAGTCAGAAATAACGAGAGCATAATCTTTTTTATTTTCAATAAAATGCTCCAAGGCAGTTACGGGGTTGTTAAAACAGACAACTGAGATTCCATCAATTTTGCCATATATGGCGTCTTGATACAGCTGGGTAATATCAAGCTCGTCATCTACGATACTAACAATCCTGTTATTAGTGGGCATCTAGTTACCGCCAAACCTCCCAGCCCCCAATTCCCAGACCTTAATCTGTACGGCCTCTAACCTAAATAAAGTTTTTGTGAATTTTCAAATTAAACTACAGTTAATTCAAATCCCCTTGGTCGCACTTTAGGAAGATTAGTTTAAGCCGCTTACTAGAAAGGTTCAAAGCTCGATGAACGCTAAACTGTAAGAAAACTTTAAAGCTCATCGATTCATAATTAAATGAGAATCCACTTTTTCGCACTGATATCATCACGCATCTAATAAGACTAGACCAAAATGTTTAGACACTTCGATTTAGTACACAACGTTCTCAAAGCATAAATGCGACTGATATCACGATTATGGACAACTACTTGACTACTACGATGCCTGTCATCCAAGGATGAACGTTACATAGATAAGGATAAGTGCCAGGTTTTTCAAAAGTTACCGTGAATTTACTAATTGGCGGACCACCAGGTGGAGCCTGTCCATCGGGCCAAAGCCAGCCGGAATTTACATAATCTTCAGTCCCATTCATTGTATAGTTTGAATTTGGTTGAAGGTAAGTTACATTGTTAGCGTTTAGCACTACTGGAAGAATAGCCCTTGCATTTACTGCAACAACTATTTTACTTGTCTCACCAGGCTGACTAGGCGGGAAAGTTGGTTGTGCATTGGATTCTGGATTTACGGACCGAAACTCCGTCGAGTTTGCCACGTAGAATGGCGAAACAAAATCTGCAAAATATTTTTTATCCTTTAGAAAAGTAACAGAATGAGGTTCTGCAACGGTGGTTGGGTTATCCCACATCACGCTCTCACCAGCTTTTATTTCTATATTTTGAGGAACAAAGGCAATAATTACACTGCTGGCATTTCCTTGTCCTGCACGCACTAATTTTGTAGTGGTACCTATTGGCTGAGCAAAAGTCACACCAGAAGTTGCCACTGTAAGAGCTAATGCTAGTGACAAGCTAATTGAGATTAAAACTATCCTTGATTTGGTTGCTAGCAATAGAATCACGGCAACTTTACTAATATTTAAAGATGTATAATCTAGACCTTGCAACCAATGGTACTATCAGTAGAAAAGGAAAATAATCTCTTTTTTTGAAATTTAGGCAAAGTTAATGCTTAGTACTTTGTACGTATATTTGAAATCCATTTTTAGAACCGATATCGTCACGCATCCCTCCGCGTCCGTACCGAAAATATAAATCACAGATCAAAAAGCTGGAAACTGTCATAAAAGCAATATCCCCATTGGAATTATTTTCAAAACCGTGAAAGACAAAAATAAAATACTGGGGCTAGGCAAAATTGTCTTATCTGAAGGAACTAATGCCAATAAGAAGAATCATATCCAAATCATAGAATCTATGAGAGCCTAGATTACCCACTAGAGGACACAGCATCCGGATACTTCGAAACAATTGGTATTTTCACAGCATTAGTTATTGGTAATGGGAACGTTATATTCTTGGATGAGCCGGCCTTACATTTACATCCAACCAAAATAAAATACTTTGGCAGAACCCTAATGGGTATGTCCGAAAAGCAAGTAATTGTGATAACTCACTCCCCATATTTTGTTGAATTAAGTCTGTTCTCCCCTGGTAGAAACTTAGTTTCTGTAAGAAAAATTGGCTTACTCAGTCACATCGCGACAAACACAAAAGATTTAAGTACTATCTCCTAAGTTCTAGGATTATGGTTCTACGATCACCCGAATTTATATTCATTACTCTGTCTATGTTAGCTGTGACAGTCATTATTACAGGCCAAGATGCTCTCGGCGGCAGTGCAAGCGATATTTTCGATAGGAACCTGACCGGTAATGACGGTCAGGGACAGTCATCACCTCTTAAAGAGATGAATTTCTCTGAGACTTCCGAGGCGTACAGCCAAGAAGGAATCTTGGAAGCGACAATTATCATTGATGAGCATGAAGGTATGGTTGGAAACGAACCAGTCAAAGCGATGACCTATAACGGCTCGCTCAATGGACCAACGCTACACGTGAAGCCTGGCGAACGGATGGTCCTATACTTTGTTAACAAGCTCGATCAACCTACTAACGTACACTTTCACGGATTACATGTGTCACCATTAGGCAGCTCAGACAATATCTTTCGTGTAATTGGACCAGGAGAAACTGCAAAGTACGTTCTCGATATTCCGATCGATCATCCAAAAGGAACTTTCTGGTATCATACCCACTTGCATGGTCTAGCTACTACTCAAGTGGGTGGCGGGTTGTCTGGTTTGCTCGTGATAGAAGGCATAGAGGACTTGCTACCTGATGTGTTACACAATATCACTCAGCAGACGTTTACCATGAGGGGTTTTCCATGGCATTATTGGCATCTTAACTATACTTCCCCAACATATCAGACTATCAATGGAGAAATCAATCCTGTTGTAAGTATTTCACCAGGCGAGACTCAACTATGGCGATTTGCGAATATTGATCCCGGAACGTTTTACAATATAACATTACCAGGTCATACCTTCCGTCTCATAGAAGAAGATGGTAACCCTGTCTGGGAGGTCCGGGATACAAAATACCTTGTGATTGCCGCTGGTAAGCGATTCTCCGTGCTGGTTACTGGCGGAGAAAATGGAACTTATCCTCTTAAGATGCTCCCGTACAGAGGGGGTATTACGCACCCATATCCTGAGGTAACCCTAGCAACGATAAACGTGCAAGGCAATGCTGGAGCTGGAACAGCACAAGTCAATGCATCGAGTCTAGTACCAAGGCATGACCTAGGAGATAGTGAGGTCCAGGTTCAACGTGAGTTAGTCTTTTCTGCGTCTCCCCCGTCCAACACAACAATGAACCGCTTTGGCGAACAGGGAACTAACATGATCGATGGCAAGGTTTTTGATCATAACCGGGTCGACCAAATAGTGAAGCTAGGAGACCTAGAGGAATGGAAGATTAAAAATATCGATGGCGATGATCATACATTTCACATTCATATCAATGACTTCCAGGTAATGTCGGTGAATGGTCAACCTTATGGGGCACATGGCTTGCAGGACACAGTGATCCTTCCGGCGAATGGTGTAGTGGTAGTACGTATGCAATTTGAGGATTTCGTTGGAAGATTCGTCTATCATTGCCACATTCTTCCACATGAGGATACTGGTATGATGGGTACCGTTGAGGTAGTCGATCCATTCACACCACCGTTCCATTGACACCACTATACATAATACATGTCTGGAATGCATCCGTACATGCGTACAGATCGATTGACATAACTAACTGTTTGCATAAACATGAACATCAATTCTAATCCCTTTTGCAGTATCTTCGATCTTAATCGAGTGTGTATATTGTTGCGGGAATTCTTCTTGAATAGTC
>Ga0222622_10000636_pt1 | contig 13389 bp, 16 predicted proteins | sample PLM2_5_b1metaG_FD_177335 | JGI IMG/M metagenome (GOLD analysis project Ga0222622, IMG submission 177335) | Groundwater sediment microbial communities from an aquifer in East River, Colorado, USA - PLM2_5_b1 | ecosystem: Environmental > Terrestrial > Soil > Riparian zone | place: USA: East... | reverse complement strand
GGCAGCGTCGCCGGAGGGGCGAGCACCTTTCCCGTGCGCACGTCGAACTCGGATCCGTGGCACGTGCACGTGACGGTCGTGCCGGCTAGTTCCCCTTCTTCAGCAAGCGAGCACTGCTCATGCGTGCACGCGTCGTCGAACGCGTAGTACGTGCCGCCGACGTTGGCGATGGCGACCCGTGTGCCGCGCACATCGATTGCCGTGATGCTGTTCGCCGGTATCTCGCTCGTTTTGATAGCCGTCACAAATTCCGCTGCCATTCGCACACCTCCTCCGTGATGAAGCGTCCTCGCGACTGGGGCAGTCTCGCACACATCACTCAAGTCCGAATCGCTTGTCACTTGGTATTCGAACCTCAAAGCGACTGTGTCCTCTTTGTTCCTGGAAGTCATTCACAATTGATGCGTCCATCCCAACGCAAGCGACGAGCCATATCTCGGGTCTTTCAACACGCATCCGCGCAGCAATTCCTTTCGTTTTGAAAGCTCGCAGTTTCATTCTGAATCTCGAGCCCGGATCGCGCGGGATCGCGGAACCCAGATTCGCAGCTCATTCCTGTGGCATTTGCTTGGCGCGTGCCGCGCAATTATGAGGTGCGCAGAATCGTTGAAAGCGGCCCGATTGTGGCCTCCCACTTGCCCTTGATGTCTCAGCATCCACACGGAAGCTGGAGGAAGACTGAAATGATTCCGCTCGCAAAGGTCTCTGTTATTGGCAGAACCGATCCAGAAGTCGCGCCGAGAGGATCCGACAGGCGCTCAGGTCCCGTGTCAGGTGACGTTTTGACCTCTGAACGCTCGGCGCGTGCCGACGTGTACGAAATCAGCATCGTGCCCGCCGATAGCCGTGCCGTGGTGTCGCGATACTCGGAGGCCATCGAAACTGTTCGCGCGCTGGCGCAGGAACTGAGAGTCGACGGGTGGTTCACGAGCGATCAGACTCACTACATGCGTGTCGCGAATTACCGTTCTCGACCTGCGCGCTGAGCCGACCGGTTCTCCCGAGAGATGCGCTCCAGCCCTCTCGAGCGGCGACACTCCCCGGAGTCGCTTGCGGATCTCATCTGCTGCGAAGACGATGGCGCCAAGCAGCGCGCCCACTAAGGGCGCCAGGCCGAAAGGCAACGTCGACTTCCCTGCCCCGGAGAACCCGCCGATTGCGTCGTTCGTCTTCACGGAGTTCTCGGGCGAGCCGCAGCTTCTTGACTGGCGAACAGATCATCGCGGAGCTGGCAGCGGCGGGCTTCACCCCAGATCCGTCGTATCCCTTGCGAGAGTTGAACCGGCAGGAAAGTGGGCTTCGCACCGCCGGCGTTCCCGTCATCTACGAGGGCGCATTCCGATCCGGCGGTGAGTGAACCGACTCAGCCTCGCCGCGAGGTGTTCTTTATTGTTGCGGCAGTAGGCCTCGGTGCGGTCGCAGGGATTGCTTTCGTTTTCAGGATCTCGGGGTGAGGCACTGCTGTTTCGACCTTGCAGAATGAAATCGCCATTTCGAAATGAAGGACTCGGCTGGCGACATCTTGCTGCCTCACTCGGTCGCGCCAGGATATGTGATCTCCTGCGAGCCTACGGCGCGTGCGAATGCAGCGTCTCGCGGTAATCGGCGACGAATTTCTCGATACCCTTCGTCGTGAGCTCGTGATCGCTGTGAAAGCTGCGCCAGGGCTGTTCGAGATCGAGCGCCTCGTAGGCGATCGGCGAGCCGGGCCCCGTGTACGCGAAACGTTCATCGGGCATCGGGAAGCCGGCCTCCGCCCACTCGCGAAGGACTTTGGCCGGCACGGTCACCAGATCGGCGCCAACGGAGAAGCAGTACAGAAGGTGCTCAACCGAACGGATGCTCGCAGCCAGCACGAGTACGTGACCATCGCCGCTCTTGTACATGCGCGTGATGTTCGACACGAGATCGACGCCCTTTCGGCCGATGTCGTCCAGACGGCCAATGAACGGCGACACGTACGCGGGCTCACGCGTCCCTCGGGTGGCGGCATATACGGCCGCCGCTTGCTGTTGCGAAAAGCACAACGTCATGTTCACCCTGATGCCGGCCGCGACCGACATTTCAGCGGCGCGCAATCCTTCGGTCGTGCATGGATATTTCACATAGGCATTTGGGATCCACGAAAACATGTCCTGCCCCTGTCGCAACATCTGCTCGGCAGTCGTGCGTAGGTCCGCAAACACCTCGATGGAGACCCCAGCGTTTCCTACGAGTGGCGAAATCGCGCGGACGATTTTTCGATACTCGTCGGTCTCCTGCTCCTCCGTGAGTTTGTGCCCTGCCCGCACGAGGCGGATGATGTCGGGGTTCTTCGCGATGAGCGACGGATTGGTTGTCTGCCCGTCGACAAACCCGATCAACTGCTTGACTATTTGTGTTTCACGCGGATCGCCACCATCGACGAGGATCTTCGTCTGTGGTCGGGTAACGAGACCGCGAGGGGAATTGCCCAGGCTGCTTGATTGTGGAGATGACAAGATTGTTTCCTCTGCGTTCTCTAGCCGCCAACTCGCGTACTGCGGAAGGCTGATGCGCGTCGCTTCTTACCTCGACAAGAGACCGCGCACAATCTAACTCGATCATAACGCTCGCAAGGACGGTGCCGGTGTATTCACGCTGAGCGCGCACAGGTCATTTCCGCTGAATGCGGCGGTGGAGGTCTATAACAAGTTGAAGGCGGGGCAGATTGCCGGTCGCGCGGTCCTCGTGCCTGATGCCGCATGATGTCATGCGTACGGAGTAGCAGTCAGCCTTTTCGAGGAAGGACGTGTCTGCTTCTTACCAAGCACACCGGTTCCAGCGTCCCAAGGCACAATGAGAACGGGCCAGGCTGCACGCCTCAGAACGCTTTCGGCGACTGAGCCTTCCCTGAGTCGGCGCCAACCTCGTCGTCCGTTGGATCCCAGGACGACGATGTCGGCCTTTCGAGCGTTCGCGTGAAGGACGATGACCCGAATGGGATCGCCCTGTTGCTCCTCCACTCGGACCTCCACACCCGCGGCCTTTGCTCGTTCCCGAAGTTCCGTCAAGTACTGGAGCCGTTCGGCCGCCCGCGACGAGTATCGAACGTCCCTCGGTACGACGTGAAGGATGAATAGCTTTGCATGACCGATAACGGCCAGACTGAGTGCGCGATCGAATGCTCCCTCGCTCGCCTTATCCAGATCGACTGCGCACAGGATCCGTCCAAGCGGACTCATGCTACCTCCGAACAATTCACCTTTCCTCGTGTGTGCGCGCGAGTGTCTGATGCGCCACCGCCAGGCGGGGAGGCGATGGGATCGCTTGCGGGGAACGTGTCCGCAAGCGCTTCGTCGAGCCACTTTTCGAGTTGCTGTTTCGCAACAGCACTGTCGTGCTGCGAAATGTGACCCGAATCCGTTGGCGAGGCAGATGGCTTTCTCATCTGAGCCTTCCGGCGCGAACCTTTACGCAGCGACAACTCGATTTCGGCCGCCCGCCTTTGCGCGGTAGAGTGCGTCATCCACGGCCCGCACGACGTCGACAAGCAAAAGTGAAAGGGGCGTTCCGTAACGGACCGCGCGGCGAAACTCCATCGCGAGGCGCTGTCTGAGTGCTCGACGATTCGGTAGACCTGTGAGCACATCGGTTTCGGATAGGGCCTTCAACTGGTCAGCTTGACGTCCGAGTGCAAAGCCAAGGAACGCCAGGACGATGACGGTCGCGAAAAGGACGTATAAGTATGTGAGCCGATCCGAAAGGATCTCCGTCGCGACGGGCCGTGGCGAATAGATCTCGCGCAGAATCAGCGAGCCCGTCGGTGCCCCGATTGCAACAATGCCCCCCGCGGCTGCGTACCAAACGGACCGTCTTCGATCTAAGAGTGACATTGATGCTTATTCACACGCCTGTCGTGTTGCCTTAATCAATCATCATCCGCTCGCCGGGACATTGCAATCGGCATGCTGCTCTGGGTGTAATTCGACCGACGGAGGCTTGGCGAACTCAGCGGGCACCGCCGAGGACACGCGAACGGGTGACTGCGTCGGCGGAAGCGAGGAGATCACGGAATGGCGAAAAAGATACATACACACGAGATCAGCGGTCCGGACGTTTCGGAACGTTCGTACGGTGTTGCACCGCCGGCGTTTCGCCTTCCCGACACAACGCATATTGGCGGCGTCCGCGTGCAGGTCAGCGACCTTGTACGATCGGTCGCCTACTACGAGCAGGTAATCGGCCTTCGCGTGATCAGTGCAGGAGATACCACGACGCTCGGCCCCTATACGGACGATCGTCCACTGGTGACCCTCCAGACGAGCCCGGGCGTAACGCACGCCAACCGCGGCGCATTCGGTCTGTATCACTTCGCAATCCTTCTGCCGGATCGTTCTGCGCTCGGGCGATTCGCTGCTCATCTCTCGGAAAGTGGCGTGCGCGTCGGAGCGGCCGATCATCTTGTCAGTGAGTCACTCTATCTGTGGGACCCGGACGGTTTGGGGATCGAGGTCTACGCCGATCGACCGCGGAACTCCTGGCGCCGAAACGGTCGCGAACTGGCAATGACAACCGATGCACTCGACATCCCGAACCTGATTGCCGCGGGTCGGGGACTTGCGTGGGACGGGACACCGCCGGGAACGACGATGGGCCATGTACATCTGTCCGTTGGAAGCCTTGAGGTCGCGGAAGAGTTCTATCATCGTGCGCTCGGCTTCGACAAAACCGTCTGGAGTTACCCCGGCGCGCTGTTCCTGGCCGCTGGCGGCTATCACCATCATCTCGGCACAAACATTTGGTCGCCGGGACCCTCCCCTTCGCCGGATCAGGCACAGCTACTCGAGTGGGAACTGGTCGTCCCGTCAGAGGACGACGTCGTTGCAGCAGGCCGCAGCTTGCAGTCTGCTGGCTACGCGTCGGAGCGGACGGGCGACGGCGTAACCGTCGGCGATCCTTGGGGCATACGTGTCCACATTCGCACGAAAACGGGTGCCGCCTATGATTCTCCGCTCCATTCTCAGTCCCGTTGATTTCTCGGAACATTCCAGCGATGCACTGCGGTGGGCAGACGCAGCGATCCTCAAGGGTGCGAAGCTATTGTGTCAGTGGGTCGGCCGGCGGACGTGATCGGGTCGCTCGCCCAAGATCGTCGGGCGCAACTCATTGTGATGGGTCTCAACAGCGAACAAGGACGCTTCGCCGCGCGCCCCGGATCTATTGCATACCGGGTCGTGTCGTCGGCGATCATGCCGGTTCTGGTCGTGCCGGGCATTGACAAGTAAGGAGCGCTAATCGGAAGGGCGCCGCCCGATACTGCCAAGGTGGGCGCGGAAGGCCGTCAGATATTCATTCCAGGATGTGGTCCGAACTAACGTGCTGAACACGGATCGCGAGCAGCGCACTCGTGTTTTGCAATCTCGACGCTCGAAATAGGATGCACATTCGCCATCTGCTTCGCGGGAGTGTCGCCGAGGGCGCGCTCAATCGTAGTTCGGTACCTGTTCTCGTCGTACGGTGACATCAACCGAAACCGTGCTGCACGAAGCGCCTTGTCCGGTTCTGACCGTCCCTCCCGGCGCCGGAGCGGCTGCGTCGGATACGGTGACATTCAAGCGCATCTTGTGTCCGACCGACTTCTCGCCTTCCTCCCTGCAGGCGCTGGGATTTGCGCTCGACCTCGCCCGGCAAGCGGATGGACGGCTAACAGTTATCCATGTTCTCGAATGGCTTGCAGAGGACGAACCACGAATGTCCGTTCACTTCAACATTCCGGAATATCGTCGGTCCTTGGAAGCGGATGCCAGGGAGCGGCTGCGGGACGTTGCTCGCCGAGGAATCACAGACATGGGCAGAGATTGACACGATCCTTGTGTTTGGCAGGGCCTACCGCGCCGCCCAAGGCAACGCCGCTTGACTCTGTTCTGAATCATTCATTTTGAAGCGATGATTTCATTTTGTAGGGCACCAAGAATTCGTGTGGCAGCACACTGGGTCGCATCGACAGCGCAGTGCGGCGTCCCACCCGGAGCGATCTTTGCTGTTCGGTTGATCGGTGCGTGTCCACATAGGCGGTGGAGGTGACGTGCTCGAGTGGGTGAACTATCTGAACAATCGATGTCCTGAATGCGAAGGCGAAGCAAAGTGACACCGAGCTGTACCGACTAGGCAGGAGGATCCGTCATGGAACAACCAATTGAGTTCGTCATTCGTGCTGGGCGGCCAGACACGATCGAAACGCTGCGTGAATACGCGTCGCATCGGCTGTCGCTTGCGCTTCGCCGTTTCGACATTCGGATTCGTCGGGTGATTGTCCGGATCTCGGACCTGAACGGACCCAGGCGAGGTGTCGATTCCAAGTGCTCGATCACGGTCGATCTGGTCGACGGCCGGCGGATCTTCGTGGACGCGACGACTGCGTGGCCCTATGCATCTGTGACCCGCGCGGCCAGCCGTTTGAACGAGGCGCTCCGCCGTGAGATCGACAGAACCACATGGCACCGTTCGGGTGATGCGTGGTTCGGGGGCACGGACATCGCGTAGGCACAAACGACAAAGACCATACCGAAGCCTATTCGGCGGTCGCGAACACATACGCTCACTGATCGGCGCATTGTTACGCTCTGACGTACTGGCCCTCCGACGTGCGCCGAAGCACACCGCGCTTGATCAGTGTTCGGAAGACAGCCGTACATGTCGTTTCGTCAATCGACAACAGCCGCTGTGCCTGACCCAGCGTAATGCTGAGCCCTGGCATCTCGGCATACTCTCCCTGAATTCTTCGCGTTAGGTCGCGCATTACCTGGGCCCTGCCTTCGGTGTCCTCAGGTGTGCGTATCACTGCCATGACAACTCCTCGTGATTTTCGTCGTTGGTTGATGAAGGTCTCAGAATGAAACACGCCCGGCAACCCCCGGTTCGACGGCTGCCCGTAGACGTTCGATCGCGCGATTGATCGCCGCATAGGGATGGCCGCCGATGGCGTTGACTCGAACCGTGTCGGATTGTTCGAACACGACGGTCACGGTGCAAGCGACTCCGCCGCAATCGGCGCTCGCGTTCAGCGGCCGCAGCGTGACGCGAGCGGATCGAGCGTCGCGCATTCCCGTCGCTCGAGTCAGAGCGGCAAAGACTCGGTACTCGGCGTACGTTCGCGCCTGCGAACTAATTGTTTTGTCACCGACAACTTCAATACGCATGATACGGAATCCTGGGACCGTCGGCGTTCTAGCATCGAATGACAGTGAGGCAAATCGCGGGCCGGCGGAAGACTTGATTCCTCAGCATTTGAAGGGCCACACTCGGGCGCGGCGTGAGTCGCATCGTTTCGAAGCGAAACGAAGCCTTCAAGATGAAAGGCCGCCATGCTTCGTCCGCAACGGAAGGAATCGAGTTTATCTGGTGCCTTGACCGTCGCACCGGCAACGATTCACCCGAAGCCGTATGGCGTCCGCGCACGGCGGAGATTGCAGCGGCTGCTGATCGGGCTGAGCGTTGTGCTGGGTCTGACTATCTCGGGCGCTGGCTTCTGGCTCCATCGGCATCTCGACGTTGTGGCCCCCGACGTGCCTGCGGTTGATCCGTACACGGCATTGTTCGACTTAACCCCTTTAACGGTCACGATCACGGCGGCTACTGAAAGCGTTCCGTGGCCAACGACCATTCACGACATTCAAACCGACGTGACGTTGTGGAGACGCATGCATCTGGCCGATTGGAATCCGATTCCGCTAGAGGTGCGGGAGGAAGGGCTCGACAAGATGCTCATGAGGTATCGTCCGATCCTCATGAACCCGGCCGCCTGGGACAAGATGCAGGCCACTGACTGGGACCTTGTGCCACAACCGATTCGGACGGTTGCGTATCGTCAGATGGTCACGTATTGGGCCGGTTACTACAATGTCGGCGCCGACTATGGCCTGTCGCCTCGTACCGTGGCCGATACGCTCGGCGCCATCGTCATGTCCGAGTCGTGGTTCGATCACCGAGCTGCTGCCACCAACACCGACGGAACGCGCGACATCGGTCTCGGCGGCGCGTCAGAGTTCGCGCGCCGACGGCTGCGCGAACTTCACGACGCTGGCGTTGTCGACGCAGACCTGTCCGACGCGGCGTACTTCAATCCCTGGATGGCGTCACGCTTTGTCGCGATCTGGATGTCCTTGATGCTCGATGAAGCCGACGGGGATCTGGACCTCGCCGTTCGCGCCTACCATCGCGGCATTCTGGCCGCGAACGACAGTTACGGCACGACCTACCTCAACACGGTGCATCGTCGACTCTCGAGGTTCATTCGTAACCACGATGCGCCCCCGGCATGGGACTACGTATGGCGAAAAGCGCGCGAGATCGAACGCGAGGAATGGCCTTGGATGAAGAGGCCCCAGTAGTCGTTGTGGTCAGGATGGGAGACCGTATTGCTTCATCTTTCGCCACAGCGTGACCGTGCTGATCTTGAGTGCGTCGGCGGCCTGCTTCCGATTGCCCTGGAACCGTTCGAGCGCGCGCTCGATCATGACTCGCTCTTGTTCCTGAAGGTCCATCGTGTCGTTTCCCGAGCGTGTCCGTGATTTCTGTGTCACTTCGGGAGGGAGTTCGCGTACGCGGATACTGGGACCGTTGGCCAGAATGACGGCACGCTCCACCGCATGTTCGAGCTCGCGCACGTTTCCGGGCCATCGATAATTCATCAGTGCCGACATGGCCTCGGCCGAGACGGTTGTCACGTCCTTTTTCATGCGCTCTGCCGCTCGAATCAGGAACTGATGCACCAGCGGCGGAATGTCTTCACGCCGGTCGCGCAACGGAGGCACGGTGATGATGAACGCGGCGAGACGGAAATAGAGATCCTCGCGGAACGTTCCTGCTTCGACGGCCGCGCGTAAGTCTCGGTTGGTCGCGGCCACAACCCGGGCATTCACCTTGATATTGCGCTCCGCGCCGACGCGTCGGATTTCCCGTTCCTGCAACGCTCTCAGCAGCTTGGCTTGGACGGTCGGTGCAATTTCGCCAATCTCGTCGAGAAAGATCGTGCCGGTGCCGGCGACTTCAAACAGACCTGCCTTGTCTCGGACCGCACCTGTAAAGGCGCCCCTTACGTGACCAAACAGTTCCGACTCGAGCAGCGTTTCGGTGAGCGCCGCGCAGTTGATGCTCACAAACGGCGCCGCGGCGCGCGGGCTCTGGTCGTGGATCAGCCGGACAATGAACTCCTTGCCCGTCCCACTCTCACCGTAAATCAGAACGGTCGTCTCCAACGGAGCGACGCGCGCGGCCAGTTCGAGGACGTCCTGCATCGCCCGGCTGCCGGCGACGAAGTGCTTCGCCGCCGCATGACGATTCACCCTTTCTCGCAGCAGGTTCAGTTCACGCTCGCGACGCTCCAGCAGACGTTCGCGGCGGTCCAGCTCCTTGAGCCGTTTGCTGACCGCCTCGTGCAGGCGCTCGACTTCGTGTCCCACCGTGGCCGCTTGAAAATCGGCACGGATTGCCTCCAGATCAGCCCCCCAACTCTCTGCGTCGCGGCCGATTGCCACGCAATGCTTGGTACCCTGAGCCGCGCACGACGTCTCACGAAAATACACTTCCTTCCCCAAGCACGCGCTGACGAACCCGCTGGCGTACCCAACTAGAGACCAACAGACGGGTGACTCGGTTTTCCCGTAGTGATGCACATGTTGCTCGGCAACATACGAGTCATGCCACACCACCTGTTCCTCGAACCGCCCTGTCGCGGCGTCATAGTCGGTCTTGCGCACTTCAACCCGTACGATGCCTTCGAGCGTTTGTAGCATCGCGCTGGCACGAATACCCTCCAGCGGATCGGTCCACTTCGATCGCTCTCGCAGGTTCACGGCGTCGTGGTAGCCGTCGGCGAATCCGAATCGCAGTGCCAATCGTTCGGCCGTTTTCACTCCGAGCGTATCGATCAGCTCCTTGCGAAGGAGTCCCATCGCTGCCGCGCTGAGAATCACGACGCGCTGGTCGTGCAGCCGGATCACGCCTTGATCAGGCCGAAAATCGAGCAGTTCAGCCAGATGCAGGTCCTTTTGTTCCGGAGGCGTATCGCGACGGGGCTGCGGTTTCACGATACGTCCATTCTACGTCGTTCGCGCAACCACCCAGTTCGTCAGCACTGGCCCCGAATTGTGGGCTTACAGAATGGCCGCGCCGAAAAGCCAGGCAATCGCGTCGAGCAGTCCTCGAATTGCCAGCGCGAAAGGAAGCCCAATCAACAGAACCACAAATGGTACCGTCAAGCTAATTGCGGCGGCGCCGGTGAACGAGACCAGCGCCTGAAGGAACGTTCGTTCGGCATGCGGCCGAGACACGTCAATGATGCCGATCGCTCCCGCACCCGCGCGGATTTCGGTCGGGGCATCTTCGACACGTTCGCGAACCGATGGATCTGGACGCGCGACGCCTGGATTCCAGGAGGGCGGATCGCTTGCTGGAAACGAATCCTTGAGCACGTCATCGATCGCGCGCTCAGCAGCGAGTCGTTGACGCGTTCTCGTGACGTCCTCAAAGACGTGGCCGCTGATGTTTCCCGGGAGCGGCACGATCGCCGCTGCCGTTATTGCGCCAGAATCAATTGACATTGTTGTGTGAAGCATTACTTCTCCTTAACCGTGCTTCCATTAATCCGTTGAGCGCGCGAACGCAGGAAGGCCAGTTCGCTGGCACGCGGACCCAACGTGTAGAGGGCTTCCGCCCAGAGAGTCTGCGCCTCCACATGCGGGCACTCGTCGTCACACGCATCAGTCGTTCTCCCCGAACGCAGTCGCCGCTCATGTGCGACCATGGCGTCGTGCCACGCCGCAAGACGCGTGGTCAAAGACGTCGATTCGGTTGTTCCGATCCCAGAACTCAACATTGCGTACAGATTCATATTCACGCCTCCTCGATCGGCGTTCGCGCTCGACTTGTCTGCAGCGCGTCAAGCATTTGCAGTGAGCCGTTCACGACCGGTAGCGCAGAAGCCTTCGCCGAATTCAGATCAATACGATTGACGGCGTCGGTACCCTTGACGGGCAGGACCGGCGGTGTCGGTGCCGCGAGGCATCGGCGCAAACCGCACCGACGCGCCCAGACGCCGGTTGTTGCGGTTCGCGCCTTCGACACCGCCGGGGCCAAGGCAGGTGCGGAACGAGGATGTGAGAAGTATCAACATGGCAATCCGACGCGAGCGGCGGTTCGCGGAGAACCGAGGGGCTGTCGCGTCACCCAGCTATAGAGCAAGTTGCGATCCGGCCCCAATTGACGCGCAAAAAGAGGACTCGCGATCAGGCAGTCGTTTCAATTTGAGGCAAGGCTTTCATTCTGTAAGCTTCCCCACCATACGCAACTCGTAGTCTGTTTCGATCGGTGACAACCGTACTACCGAATGCGGCGAGATCCCCGCGTCCGAAGGGCCCTCGTCAACGACTGGGTCGAACCAGGTAGTGGATCGCTCCTTGCCTTAGATTCACTGGAGCCTTCCATTGTGCGTGGCCTGCCGTGCTCAGATGTTCGCGGCTCGCGATACAACTTGTCCCACTCGTGGATCGGCGGAGTCTGCCATGGTGAAGTTGAAACGTGCGTATGAACCCGTTTCCCCGACCGACGGGAAGCGCCTTCTCGTCGAGCGGCTCTGGCCGCGCGGTCTCTCGAAGAAGAAGTTGAACCTGGACGATTGGATCCGAGACGTGGCGCCGACAACCGCGCTCAGAAAATGGTTCGGTCACGATCCGACGAAATGGAAGCAGTTTCGCAGCCGTTACTTTCGAGAGCTCGACTCACGGCCGGAATCATGGCGACCGATCGTCTCACTGGCGAGAAACCGGACGGTGACACTCATATACAGCTCGCACGACGAGGTGCACAACAATGCAGTCGCGCTCCGCGAATATCTGCGTTTGAAGGCGTCATCTTCATGATTCCCTTCGATTCGAGCGAATCGCAAGGACGACTACCCATCCGACTGCGGCTGCGACTAACACAAGAAACACAACGTCTGAAATAGGCATATTCTTCTCCCGTCACTCAAACGCGCTCGATTAGACGCGTCTCGCACGGAGCAAACACACACCGCGATCCGTACGGTAGAGAAACTGCGTCAGTCAGTGATTTGCGAGGTGTGTCTCATGCCGCCGTCCGATCATTGACGCCTTGCCATCGGGTCCGCGACCAGCGCACTCGCGCACCCGCAAAACGGCGAAGCGCTCGTCGCAGCAGCATGCCGACTGCCAACAGCAGCGACGCTCCTGCGATCACGTACCCAAGCAGCAGCACACTTTCGGTCACCACTGCCACCAAGAGCGCGAGCGCAATACTCACGATCACACGTCGACTATTCAAGATGTTCCTCCTGTTGTCCCACATCAACGCAAGGATCGATCCCAACATCCCAACGAATGGATCCCCGTTTCCCCGCCATTTTCAGCATTCGTCGCGATTGTTCGTTCGGACAGGACGAAAGAAAAGGTTTCAAAATGCAACGCGCTTTAAAAGTGAAATGCCACGTTCGAGCGCAGGTACTGAAAAGGCGAAGGGATTTCAACGATGCGGTCGGCCGGAAAGTTGCGTTGTTGATCGGCAGCGACCGATATCGCCGGCGATTTTGCGCCGCAGGTCGCCGACCGCGCGGGCGGCATATGTTCGTCGCGCGGTCGCTTTTTCAAATCACTTCACCGTTGCATGAGAGGTGCCGATCCAAGAGGCGCAGAAATGATTCGGCGGGTCCCGCTCTTTCATGGTCACGAACACGAACCTCGTTATTACTCGGATTCTGTGTGCAGTCACTCTTTCGCCATCGGCCCGGCACATCTCGGAGTGGCGGCTTTTGGTTCCCGAACGTCTGCTTCCCATTCGAGTAGCTGCGCCTCGCCTACTTCTGGTACCGCGCCCGAACGACCACACGCCGAGCTGATGGTGTACGTTATGAATCAGAACGCCACGCTGGTGCCATCGACGTGACGCCAGTCTCGTTCGGCGACGTGTAATGGCAGGGATGTCCTCATGATCTGGATCATTGGAGTAGCGGTCGCTGTCGTGGGAGCAATCGCGATCTACGACCTGACGCAGCGTCAACACGCAATCCTCAGGACTTTCCCAGTTATCGGGCACTTCCGCTATTGGCTGGAAGCCGTCGGTCCTGAGTTGCGTCAATACATCGTCACCGACAACAACGAGGAGCGGCCATTCAGCCGCGATCAGCGGACATGGATCTACGCGTCAGCGAAGCGCGAGAACAACTACTTCGGCTTCGGTTCCGACAACGAGATGGAGCTGCAACCCAGCTATCTGATCATCAAGCACGACACCTTCCCGCTGGAGGTCCTTCATCCTGGCGATCCGGCGTACGATCCGCAGTTCCGGATTCCGTGCTCAAAAGTGATGGGGGGCACTCGGGGGAGACCGCGTGCGTTCCGACCCGCATCGATCGTC
>Ga0222622_10000635_pt1 | contig 13397 bp, 9 predicted proteins | sample PLM2_5_b1metaG_FD_177335 | JGI IMG/M metagenome (GOLD analysis project Ga0222622, IMG submission 177335) | Groundwater sediment microbial communities from an aquifer in East River, Colorado, USA - PLM2_5_b1 | ecosystem: Environmental > Terrestrial > Soil > Riparian zone | place: USA: East River... | reverse complement strand
CCTGGAGCTCGGTCTCGAGGCGCGCGTCGTCGACCGCGGTCAGGAGCGGATGGCCGACAGTGTGCGAGCCGACCTCCCACCCCACCTCCTGCAGCGTCTCGAGCTCGGGCCACCGGAGCGGCCGCAACTCGGCCTCGGTCTCGCGCGTGAACTCGTGCTCGATGCCCGGCCAGGACAGCGTCGCGCCCGAGCCGACGAAGCCGGTCACCGGGAACACCGTTCCGGGGAAGCCGACCTCCGCCAGGATCGGCAAGGCCCTCAGCGTCGACGCGAAGCCGTCGTCGAATGTGACGACAACGGAGCGGTCGGGGAGCGAGCCGTCCGCGCGGCGGCGTTCGGCTTCAGACAGCGTGAGGCCGACGTAGCCGCGCGCGGCGATTAGGCGGAGCTGTTGCTCCAGCAGGCGCTCCGAAATCACGAGTTGCGAGCGCCACGTGGAGCTGACCGCGTGGTAGCAGAGGACGAGCGGCCTGGCCTGCTTCGAGCTCACCGCTTGCACCGCGCCTTGAAGCGTCCTTCGCGGTCGTTCCCGGCGGCCACCCAGTCCGCACGCGTGACGTACGAGTAGCCGTCCGAGCCGGGGGCAGCCCACGCGAACGGGTCGCGGCCGCAACCGAGCACGTAGCTGTTTCGACGGAAGCGATTGCCTCCGCGCGCGTAGAGCAGCGGGTCGTCGTTGTCGTGGACAAGCCCGGTACGGCCCTGCGGCATGGCGATCGTGTTGTCGTGCACGTCGACGTCCCGGAGCACGTGCGGGCCGAGACTTCCCGAGCCGCGGTCGCTCGCGACGAGGCCGATGCCGTTGCGGTTGCCGTCGACCTCGTTGTCGCCGATCTCGACGCCGGCGGATGAGTTGACGAGTATGCCGGCGCCGTTCAGCCAGCCGTGCGCGCCGAAGCCGTTGCCGCGCACGCGATTGCGGACGATTACCGCCGAGTAGCTCGTCTCATGCTCGATCCCGGCGCCACGGTTGCCGGTCACCGTGTTCCCGAGGTAACGCGTGCGGACGTTGTCCGTGTCGGTCCAGAGGCCCGGGCCGCCGTTGTCCCGCACAAGGTTGCCGCGCACGACGAGGGCCGTCGTCCGCAGCCACTTTCCACCTCCCGCTTCCCAGCCCAAATCGAAGCCCGCGTAGTTGTTGCGCGTGATCTCGTTCTCGGCGACGAGCGCGCCGCGGAGCTCGTCCCCGCCGATCCCGAGCTGGCCGTTGCGATCGACGCGATTGCGGACGATCCAGTGCGCATCCTGGATCCCGACGCCGTGGTTCAAGCGCACCAGGCAGTTGACGACCGACCAGGTGGCACGGCCGTTCACCGCGCCGATCTGCGCCTCGTTGGCGAACTTCTCGATCACCAGGCCGTCGATGCGCACGTCGTCGGCCCCGCTCCCCCAGCCGCGAAACGCGCGGGTGGCCACGGCCGCCTCGACCGGATGCCCGCGCGGGTCGTCCGCGATCCAGATGCGGTCGTGCTCGTAGTCGAAGTAGAACCGGCCGGGCCGGACGCTGCTGCGGTCGAGCACCCGCACGAGCGGGCGGTCGTTGAGGAAGACGTCGTCGGCGTACCGGCAGGACGTGCCTTGCGCGCATTCGCCGACAACGGCGGGGTTCTGCTGGGTTTGGCCGCCGGCCGACCAGAGCTTCCCGGAGCGGACGAAGCGGCTGCCGATCTCCTTCGCCCCGCTGAGCACGGCGCCCGGCTGCCCGAGGAAGGCGTCGCCCGTCTTCGGCACGATGGCAGTCCGCAGGCGGTGCACGCCTTTCGCGATGCAGAAGACGGTTCCGGCCGGTCGCCGGGCGACTGCCGCCGGCAGAGGTAGGTCCGGGCCGACCCGCACGTGGCGGGTGCGCGGCCCGCAGGACCGCGTCCAGCCTTCGCGCGCGTCGGCCGCCGAGGGCAGGCCGCCGGCGGCGCTGTGCGCCTCTCCCGGCAGCCCGAGCACGAGGAAGCAGGCTGCGACGCCGAGCGCGGCAGGCAGGCGTGCGAGCCGTCGCTCCAGTCGCACCGCCTCCTGCTGGACGTTCGTGGTGACCGCGAGCAGGGCGAGGAGGCCGAGAGCTGCGCCGGCCGCGTACCCCCAGGCCGCACCTTCGAGCCCATGACGCGCCGACAGGATCCAGATCAGCGCGACGATCGCGGTCGACTCGACGAGCCTGACGACAAGGAGCTCGCGCCCGCGACGCCTCGCCGTCAGGAGCAAGGTCAAGCCCACTCCTGCGGCGCCGACCTCCTGCCACACGCCGATCGGCAGCGCGAGGTCACGGTAGGGCTCGAAGGAGTCACCGAGCAGAAGCGGCATCAGCGCGGAGCCGACCGACACCATCAGGATCACGTAGACGGCGGTGAGCGCCATCACCGCCCCGCTGAGCTTACGCGCGAGCGCGAGACCGGCCCGCGACGAGAGCGCGACCGCGCGTGTGACCGCAGGCAGCCCCGGCAGGGCGATCGCCGGCGTGAGCAGCGTGAGTGGGGCGAAGATCGACTGTGCCGCCCGCAGCCCTCCGACCGCCGGGGCGCCGAGCGTCTTGTCGACGACGATCGTGATCGTCGCATTGGCAGCCGAGTAGTAGACGCCCTCGAGGCCGAGCCAGCGTGAGAAACCCCACGCCTCGCTCTGCCACCAACGCCACGTCGCGCGGAGGCCCACCGGCGCAAGTCGGGTCTGGGCGAAGCCGAGCGCCGCGGCGACCAGCGCGCCGCCGCCCCAGGCAGCCGCGACCGCCGCGTCGCTCGAGGCGATCGACGCGGGCACGAGGAGCAGAGCAAAGACCGCCAGCCAGGCCGCGTCGTTCGCGGCCGCCGCGCCGCCGCGACCGTCGCGGAAGAGGAGCGTCCGCCAGTAGTCCTGCAGCATCGCCGCGGCAACCCACGGGCTGAAGATCAGGAGGCCGCGGCCGATCTCTCCCGGGACGAGGACGCCGAGCATGCCGAACGCACCCGCCGAACAGGCGGCCCAGCAGCACGCCGCAGTCAGGCCGCGGCGACCGGCTTCACGGCGTTCGACGTCGGGGAGCGTGGTCGAGAGCGCGACGAGCGGTCTCGTGACGAGGGCCCGCTGGAACACGAGCGCGAGCAGGTAGGCGGACCAGCCGAGGACGATTACGCCGAGACCGCCCGCGCCCGCGATGCGTCCGCCGGCGATCGTGAGCACGAGGGTCGTCGCGGAGGAGATGCACTGGTCGGCGAAGCCCCAGCCGAAGCTGCGCCCGCCCGGGGCGAGCTTGACGAGGCGGCTCACGCGCGCACCACCCGTTCGTCGAGGGCCGTAGCCCGCGGCGCCCGCAGACCGACGGCCACAGGCGCCTCGGTGGGCAGTCGGCCGCCCAGCGCGAGCGCGCCGAAGAGCAGGAAAAGGACGTCGAAGAGCTCGACCGTCGTGCCCGTCAGGGAACGCACGATCAGGACGATCGCCATGCCGAGCAGCGCCGAGCGGTCGGGCCCGCGTGTCCGTGCGAGCGCGGAGGCGAGCAGTGCGAGGTACGCGAAGGCAAGCAGCGCGCCGCCGACGATCCCGGTCCCGAGCAACGCCTCGAACCACGTGCTGTGGATCGTCGAGGTGTCCTGGAGGCCGAGCGACGCCAGCACGCGCCGCGAGCCAACGTTCAACCCCCATCCGAGCGTCGGCCGCTCCTCGATCGCCGGCAGCGCCGCGCGCCAGAAGACCGCGCGGCTGTCCAGGCTCGCAACAGAGTCCGGGTTGCCGCGAGCGAAGACGACCTGGGCGCGCGACCGCAGCACGTCCCAGTCGCCGGAGGCGAGCACCAGGAGGGCGGTTCCCAGGACGACGAAGGCGACCAGCATCCTGCGGCGCTGCCAGACGACGACGGTCAGCCCGAGAAGGAAGCCGATCAGACCGGTCCGGTATTGCGTCGCGAGCAGCGTCACGACCCCGCCGACCGCGGCGGCGCGCACGACCGTGCGCGGGTAGCGCGTCGAGTCGAGCTGCGCGATCCCCCAGATGCCGACGATCGCACCGTAGGCGCCGAGCGAGTTCGACGAGAACGAGGGCATCGCGCCGACGAGAGCGACCCCGACGACGCCGTGCACCGGCTCCCAGCCGCGTTCCGGCATCGTCAGCGCCTCGATCCAGACGAGCATGAGGATGCCGCCGAGGCACGCCAGCATCAGCTCGAGCGCCTTCCGCGGGTCCGCGATCGCCGCCGCGCCGACCGCAGCCGTCCCGACCGCGAGCTCGAGCACGCGGTACCCGGCGAAGAGCGGCAGCGGGGATCCGACCGCGGCCACGGCCGCCACGCCGACGTAGGCGACGAGCAGCTTCACGGCGAGCGGCAGGGCTTGCCCGCGCGGTGCGCGGAGCAGATAGGCGAGGAGCAGGAGGCCCGCGAGGGCGACGAGCCCGACGCGGATCTGGGCGGCTGCGTCGAGCGGGTTCGAGACGAGCGTGTCCGTCGCCCGTACGCGCCAGACGAAGGTGCTCAGTACGAGGAGGAGCCACGCGAAGCCGACGAGGCGCGAGCCGCCGAAGTCGAGGAGACCGGCGAGCACCGGCACGAGCCGCAGGAAGACGACGAGCAGCAGCGGCAGCACGCAGGCGAGGGCGGCGAGCTCAAGCATAGGGGGCCTCCGCTGCGGCGCGCGTGTAGATCCACTCCAGCGCGGCGGCGAGGGCGTCCGGTCCGGCTGCGAGCGGCGTGCCGCGCCGCGTTCGCTTCCCCACGCGGGCGAGGGCCGCGGCGAGACCGGCTGCCGAGGCGGCGGGAGGCACGAGCTCGAATCGCGCCTCCGGGTAGGCTCGGGCGGCCGCGGCGGGACCCCCCGCGTCGAATGCGACCACCGGCAAGCCGAGGCCGGCGGCTTCGAACGCCGCGAACCCGCCGCCCTCCTTGAGGCTCGGGAGCAAGAAAGCGTCGCAAGAGGCCATGACGCGCCAGGCCTCCCGCTGCGGCAAGCGGCCCCGGAACTCGACGCGCGACTCGAGGCCCAGCGCCCGGGCGAGCCTTCGGAGGCGCGCCTCGTCGGGGCCGGAGCCGATGAGGACGAGCCGCCACTCGGGGCGCAGCACGAGGGAGCGCAGCGCGAGCTCGAGCCCCTTGAAGCGATGCAGGCGGCCGGCGTAGACCGCGGTCGGCGACGCCGTCGGGTCGGTCGCGGGTGCGGGCTCGACGCCCTCGACGCACTGCCCCGGCCTGATGACGGTCTTCTTCCTCGCCCCGCGCGGCAGAACCTCTCCCGTCTCCTCGTTGTTGAGCAGGATCACGACGGCCCGTCGCCACGCGACACGCACGAGCGGGTTCGCGCGGGCCAGCGGCCGCGCCGCGCGGAGCGTCAGCTCCTTCGCCGCGCCGGCGGCGCCCAGTGCCGCGTAGTGCGCGCGCGCCACCCGCTGCCCGCCGGCCACGGGGCCAAGTACGAACGGCGCGTCGATGAGGCCGGCGAGCGCCGGCAGCCAGACGTTCGCGAACGTCACGTGATGGACGACGTCGAACCGCTCTCGAGCCTGAAGCCCTCGCGCAGCCCTGAGCGCAAGGAGCTGCCAGAGGACGTAGTAGAGGCGGATCGCCCGGCCGGGGCGCTTCCACCGCATCAGCGCCCGGGGCAAGTCGAGGTAGACGAAGTGAAGTGACGCGGCGCGCGAGGCCGGGTCCGCCTCGATCGCCGGCCGGTTGTTCGCGCGTGTGAGCACCCACACGTCGTTCGTCCGCGCGGCGGCGCGAGCCCACAGCCAGCCCGCGCCGGGCTCGGAGCCCCTGCCGGGCTCGCAGGCGTACGCCGAGAGGAGCACCTTGCGGTTAGCTGCGGACAAGGGTCCTCCTCCGCACTCGATTGCGCACCGACTGCGGCATCACGGCGCGCACGGCCGCCGCGGCTCTCATCGAGACGGGGAGCGATCCCCGGAGCGCGGCCTGCACGATCCAGCCGCTTTCGACCGTGTACTCGGTCACGGGGAGGCTCGGGACGTGCCACCGCTCCGCCGACGCACGGTACAGCCCCCAGCGGAGCGAACGGCTCGCCGCGTACGCGGCCCGCTCGAGCTCGGCCGCGAGCGCCGGATGGCCGATGCCGCCCGGCGGGGCGAAGAAGCGCACGGGCTCCTCGACGACCGCTTCGAGCCGTGCCTTCGAGTCGCGGACCTGCACGCGCAGCTCCTCCCGTGACAGACCGGCGAGTGGCGCGTGGTCGAGCGCGTGCGAGCCGACGACGTGCCCAAGCGCCACGAGCTCGCGCAGAGCCGCGTCGTCGAGATGTCCCTCGCGACCCAGCACGCCGAAGGTGACGAAGAAGACCGCGGGGATGTGCCGCGCGGCGAGCTCGCGCGCGACCTCGAGGTGGTCGCCGGTCGCATCGTCGAAGGTCACGACGACGCTCTCCGGCTCCGGCCGGGCGAGCTCGACCGAGAACGGTCCGCGGTCCGCCAGCGCGTCGAGCAGCACGCCGAAGCTCTCGCGGCGGACGTCGTGAGCGCGCTCGGCTCGTTCGACGACACGGTGGAGCGTCAGGACGCAGGCTCCCCGCCGCAGCTGCGACCCGGTCACGAGGCGGCCTCCCCGAGCAGCGCGAGCCCTCGCCTCCGCACCTCGGCGACTCCGGGGAACCCGGCGCGCGGCGCGGTCCCGAGCGTGTGCTCAAGGTAGTGCTGCAAGACTGCCCGCCCGCTCGGGGCGTCGACGCCCAGCCGGCGCGAGGCCGCGGCCGTCACCGGACCGGGGCCTGTCGCATCCGCGACGATCTGCTCGAGCGTCTCCTCGGCGCCGCGGAGGTAGCGCTGGATGCGCCAGTGGAAAATATCCTCGAGCGGCGAGCCCAGCCTGGTCTCCTCCCAGTCCCAGAGGGCGAGCCGACCGCCGGGCTCGACGCCCGAGTTCCAGGGTGCGAAGTCGCCGTGGATGGGTTCTCCACCTCGGCTGCCGATCGCAGGCGCGAGGACGTCGCGGAGGCGCCTCAGCTCGGCGAGCGCCGCAAGCTCGGTGTGTCCGAGACGGCGATCCGAGACGAACGAGGCGCGCAGCGGCGCGAGCAGCAGGACGACGCTCCCTCGCCACTCGAAGCAGTCGAGGACGCGAGGCGGGACCAGCACCTCGAGGTCGGCCGACGCGAGCGCCGACAGGACGTCGCGCTCGTGGAGGAGGTCGCGTCGGCTCTCCCGCGCGACCTTCGCGAAGGCGATCGTCCGCGCGCCCGCGCGGACGGCGAGCACGGCTCGCTGCCCACGCGCGGCGTCCCCCGTCGCGAGCGCCGCCAGCTCGACGTGCGCTGCGCCGAGCCGTCGACCGAGTTCGGCCGCAAGGCCGTCCTCAATCGCGAGCGGAAGTCCGCGGACGACGCCGAAAACTCCCGTTCTGTGCGCGAGCTCGAGCGCGAGCGCGCCAGCCGCCTGGCGCGGACGGAAGGGACGGTAGAGGCGTGTCCCGAGTGGCCCTGGCCCACCGACGCCGTCGGGCAGGATCCACCGCCCTTGGCGGCGGATCGACACGAGTGAGTACCGGCGGCCACCGCGACGGAGCCCGCCGAGCGCCGAGAGCGCGAACCGAATCGGCCGGTTGTCCCCCTGCCGCTCGACGAGACGGTCCTCGACCGCGCGCACGGCGCTCTCGAGGACGTCGTCCTCGGCGAGCCCGGCGTCGAGCTCCACGTAGCGCCTCGGGTCGGCGGCCGCGATCGTCCGCCAGGCGTCGACCTGACGCACGATCTCGGCCGCCGGAAGCTCGGGCTTGCGCTCGCGCACGGCGTCCGCCGAGGCCGCGAGGACGAGGACGAGGTCGGGCTCGGGGAGCAACGCGCCGAGCGCGCGGACGAGGCGCGTCGGCAGGTCGAGGCGGTAACGGCTCGGGTCGACCTCGAGGTCGCGCCAGGCACGCTCGATCACGACGAGGCCGCTCCGGCGCCTTGGCAGCGCCACGCCGGGCAGCCAGCCGAGCACGGCGTCGGCCCAGAGGTAGAGCAGCCGCGCCGCCGAGAGGACGGGCGGCGAGGGCCGTCGCGAGTGCGGGGCCGTGAAGTCGGCCGCCGGCCGCCCGAGCAGAAGGCCCGGTCGCGGCAGCAGACCCGGCTTCAGGTGGATGTGCCGCGACTGCCAGAACACGCCGGCGAGCTCCTCGGGAAGGCGGCTCGCCAAGGTCGACTTGCCAACCCCGTCGGGGCCGACGACCGCGACGCTGAGGCCGGTCGGGCGGAGGACGCGGCTGCCGAGCCGGAGGCCGGAAAACAGCAGGAGCGGACCAAGCAGACGCGGGCGCAACCGGCGGCGCGTCATGCTGCGCCGGAGCGAGGCCAGCTCGTCCTTGCCGATCGTGCCCCTGCGAAGCGCCTCGGTTACGTTGCCGCCGACCTCGCCGAACTCCTGCTCGAGCAGCCGGTCGACGGCATCCGGATCGCGCCTGTAGGCGTCGAGGAGCGCGACGCGGTCCGCGGAGTCGCGCAAGCCCTTGTGCGCCCGCTTGGCGAGCAGCACCAAGGCCTCCTCTGCCGGCCGCGGTCGGGTGCCGTTCGCCGCGCTCGACGCGAGCGCCAGCGGGATCGCGCGGCCGAGCGGGCTCAGGCCCCAGGGATCGCCCGCGACGTCGACCTGACGGTATGGGCGCGCGGGGTCACCTGTCGCGACAACGTAGTACCGGCACCACGGTATGCCGTGGTCGATGCGCTGGAGCACCGGGCCGAGCTCGCCAGAGCGGAGCAGCAGGTCGACGAGGCGCATGTCCTCTCGCGCGACCGCCACGTCGACGTCCGAGTCGCGCTGCGCGGCGTCGTCCCCGCTGTGGAGCACGACGTGCTCCACGCCTGCGGCGGCGAAGAGGTCGTCCAGCCGGGCGACGAAGTCCGCACGGCCGTTCCTGGCGGTCGGGCGGGTCAATGCGTGGCACTCCCGTAGAGCTCGTTCGTCGCGCGCACGATGAACTCGGTGTTGGTGCGCAGGTAGCGTCCGCCGAGGCGGTGCGGCTCGGATGCGAACCGGAATAGCCACTCGAGCCCGAGCGCCTGCATCGCCGCGGGCGCGCGCCGCTTGGTGCCGGCGTTGAAGTCGAACGCCGCCCCGACGCCGAGCAAGAGGGCCGGCGCGAGCGCGCGGTGGTGGACCCGCATCCAGAGCTCCTGCTTTGGCGCGCCGAACGAGCACCACACGATGTCCGGAGCCTTCGAGGCGATGCGGTCGACGAGTTCCTCGTCGAGCCGGCTGCCGTCGCCAACGCGCGGCGACAAGGAGCCGACGACAAGCGCCTGCGGGAACGCGCTGCGCAGGCGGAGGCAGAGGCGGTCGCAGACCTCATCGGTCGAGCCCAGCAGGAAGTGCCTGAGCCCGTGTGGCTGGCCGAGTCCGACGAGCGCCGGCAGGAGGTCGGGGCCAGCGGTGCGGCGCGCCGTCGGCTCGCCCTGCCGCCGCTGCATCCAGGCCACCGGCGCGCCGTCGGGGAAGCACAACCACGCGTCGTCCAGGCTGCGCCGAAGACGCTCGTCGTGGAGGGCGGTCACGACGACGTGCACGTTGCAGAAGCAGCCGTAGCCGCCCTGCCGCGTCGCCACGCGCGCGAGGATCGCCGCGGCGGCCTCGTCTGCGTTCCCGCAGAAGCAGTCGGTCCCGAGGACCTCCTTAGCCGGCTCGCTCGCGCGCGCGTGTGTAACTTCTACAAGCGTCACGAGCCGAGCCCTTCCGGGGCCGACCGGCCGCGCGCGCCGGCAGGCCTGATCCTGTGGCGTTGCGCCCGCTCGTAGCCGTAGAGGCCGTCCGCACTCGTGCCTGTCACGGCGACGCCGAGCGTGTCGGCGTAGGTTCCGGCGAGGAGGCGCGCAAGCTCGGCGAGCGCCTGGCGTCGGAGACGCCGCTCGTTCGCGACAACGACTAGGCCGTCGACCCGGCTCGTGAGCGCGACCGCCTCGCCGGAGACGAGCAGCGGGGGCGCGTCGACCAGCACGAGGTCGCATTGCGCACCGACCGCGACGAGGAGCTCGCCGACCGCGTTGGAGATAACGAACTCGGCCGCGTTCGCCGGCGCGTCGCCGAACGGCAGGACGCGAAGTTCGCCGCCGCGACGCGCGACCGGGACGGGGCGGTCCCCGCGCATGAGGATCGGCGCGTCGACATCCACCGGGGCGAGCGAACTCTCGAGCTCCGCCGAGCCGAGCACGACGTCGATGAGGCCGGGCTCAGGGGCGATTCCGAACAGACGATGCTGCGCGGGCCGCAGTCCGTCCAGGTCGACGAGCACGACGCGCACGCCGACGCGGGCCAGCGCGACCGCCAGGTTCGCGGCGGTCGTCGAGGTTCCCTCGCCCTCCAGCGCGCTCGTCAGCATGATCGTGCGCGCGTCGCGCTGCAAGTTGACGAGCTCGAGGTTCGCGCGCAGGATCCGCACCGGCTCGACCTCGTGCGGCTCGCCGCCGGCGAGCATTGCGAGTCGGTCCGCTCGGTCGACCGGGTGCGCGGGAGCCGGGAGGCGGGCGAGGAGTGGTGCGCCCAGGCGTCGCGCGATCTCGTCGGGCGAGCGGACGCCGGTGTCGAGCTCCTCCCAGAGGAGCGCGAGGCCGATTCCGAGCACGAGGCCGAGCGCGAGCCCGAGCGCGAGCGCCCGCATCGGCCGCGGCTCGACCTGGTTCGCCGCGTCCGGACGGCGCACGACGGCCGTCGCCGTCCCTCCGAACGCTCCGAGCGTCGCGAGCTGCTGTTGCCGTTCGGTCAGCGTGCGCGCCAGCACGCCGCTGCGGATGCCGCCCGTGGCGCGCAACGCCCGCAGCTGCCGGTCGAGACGCCGCTGCGCGGTGGCGAGGACCTCGGAGTCCAGCTGCTGCCTGTACCCCCGGTACTCCTCGGCGTAGGCGGACGCGAGCCTGACCGCGAGCCCGGGCCGGTGAGCCCGGACAGTGAAGTCGAGCAGGTCGCTGTCGAGCTCCGTCGTCACCACGGAGCGGTCGAGGAGCTCGCGAACCGTCATGCCGCTCCCGGACACACGCCGCAGTACCGCGCGCGCGACCGCCGGGACCCGCGCAAGGCCAGCCTGCGTCGCGACCGCGCGGTCGGACTGCTCGCCGACGGGAATCCCCGCCAGCGTCTGCGCGAGCGTCTGCTGGCCGAGGAGCACCTGGGACGAAGCCTCATAGACGCTCGCCTCGCGCGATGCGAGCGCAAGCGCGACGGCGGGCACGAGCAGGATCGGTGCGACGAGCGCCCACTTGCGCCGCGCAAGCACCTGGCCGTAGTGCCGTAGGAGCGATGCGCCGTCGTTCATCAGATGCGCTCCGTCAGCAAGAGCCAGATCAGGAGCCCCATGGCCAGCGCATAGACGATCGCGCCGACGAGCCGCGGCGAGGCGATAAACGGCGTCGCGCGCGCCTCGCGCTCGTTCGACGCCCGAGCGAGCACGCGGCCGAGCTGAAGCTGCTCCACGTCCTCGTAGCGGGCGCGCTCGTCTATCCAGCTCTCGAGCTCGCTCGTGTGTGCACGGAGCGCGACGAGCTCGGCCTCCGCCGCGTCCGCGCGGCGCCGCTCGAGCGCCGCCGACTGCCCGCGCTCGTGCGCAAGCCCGCAAAGGCGCACCACGGCACGCTGCCACGGGTCGAGCAGCAGCTCGAGCTCCTCGGCGCGCCGGCGCCCCTCAGCCCCCGCTCCAGCGATCTGCGTCGCGCGCTCGAGCAAGACCTCGTCGAGCGCCACGAGCCGGCGCGAGCCGGCGTGGGTGTCGACCCTGCTCTCGATGCGGCCGCTGCGGTACCAGCGGCGGAGGGACGACGGTGGGACCCCGGTCAGCGCCGCTGCCTCGTGGAGACCGACCCAACGCGTCTCGCGCACCAGCGGAACCCGGCTCGCGTTCACGAGTGGTCTCCTCGGGCTACGGCGGGCAGCGTGCGCAGCATCAGGCGTAGGTCATTCCAGAGCGACCACGTCGTGACGTAGAGGTAGTCGAGCCGGACCATCTCCTCGAACGGGATAGCGCTCCGGCCGAGCACCTGCCAGAGACCGGTCATGCCGGGTTTGAGCTCCAGGCGCCTCGACGCCCAATCGTGCACGAACCCGGCCTCCTCGACGATCAGCGGCCGCGGGCCGACGAGCGACATCTCGCCCTTGACCACGTTCACGAGTTGGGGCAGCTCGTCGATCGAGAAGCGGCGCAGGACGCGGCCCACCCGTGTGACGCGGGGGTCGTTCTCGATCTTGAACATCCGCGGATCGCCTCCCTCGGCTGCATGCCGGTTGAGGTGGGTGTACTCGCTCTTCCGCCGCTCGGCGTCGCGAGTCATGGTGCGCAGCTTGTAGATGCGGAAAGCGCGACCCCTGGTCCCGACACGCGGCTGCCGGAAGAAGACGGGGCCACGCGAATCGAGCTTGATCGCGAGCGCTGCGAGCAGGAACAGCGGCACGAGCAGGACGATTGTCGCCGCCGCGAGACTCGAGTCCATCGCGCGCTTCGCGCAGCGTGCGGCCCGGGAGAGCCGGAGCGGCGGCAGGCCGACGAGCGGGATGCCTTCCACGGTATGAATCTCCGCCGCCGGACCGACGAGTTCGAACAGCCGGGGCACGATGTCGACCTGCAGGTCGAACGTCTTGAGGAGGCGGATCAGGTCGAGCAGCTCGTCGTGCGAGTCCTGGGTGAACGCGACGACGACGCGCTCGACGCGGTAGCGCCGGACGATGTCCGCCAGGCGCGCCGGCGAGCCGAGCAGCGGCAGGCCGCCGATCTGCGTCGTCCGCTTGCGAGGCACGGAGTCGACGAAGCCGATCAGGTTGATGCCGTACTCGCCGTGCTGGAGGAACTTGCGCGCGACCATCTGGCCGACGCTTCCCGCTCCGACGATGACGGTGTTCTGGAGGTAGGTCGCCCGGCTGCGGCAGAAGGCGCGGGCCGCGGCGCGTCCGATCGTCACGATCGCGATCGCGAAGGCCCAGAAGGCGATCAGTCGCGGAAAGGTCGGCGTCGCGAGGCGGGTCACCGAGGCAACCGCGTAGAACACCCAGGCCCCGAGCGTGACGAGATGGAGGATCCCGACGAGGTCGTCCGCCGTCGAGTGGTCCGTCCGCTCCTCGTCGTGCTTGTACAGGCCCGAGGCGCGGGCCAGGCCGATCCAGACCGGCAGCAGCAGAACGAACAACGCGAGCTCGGCAGGCCCGCTCCAGTCGCCGGCAGAGCTCGAGGGCGGCGCGAACAGGAACTGCGCGAGCACGAAGGCCACCACGAGACAGACGGCGTCGGCGAGCACCAGCATCCGGCGCACGAGCCAGCCGCGGCTCTTCGGCACCGACGCGCGCGATCGCCGCTCGGCGGCTCCGAGAGCGGCGGCGGGGCTGCCGAGCGCGACCTCGCCCGACGCGAGCTGCGTGTTCTCGGGTCGAGCGACGACGGTCCGGGTCACGCGACGAGCCTCGTCCTGCGGGGAACGTGCCGGCGGTAGTAGCCCGCGTAGCGGTCGTCTCCGGCAGCGTCGACGCCGGTGGCCACGAAGCCGATCGCGGGA
>Ga0222622_10000632_pt1 | contig 13412 bp, 24 predicted proteins | sample PLM2_5_b1metaG_FD_177335 | JGI IMG/M metagenome (GOLD analysis project Ga0222622, IMG submission 177335) | Groundwater sediment microbial communities from an aquifer in East River, Colorado, USA - PLM2_5_b1 | ecosystem: Environmental > Terrestrial > Soil > Riparian zone | place: USA: East... | reverse complement strand
CAGCTTGACGACGTTTAGCGAGCGCGGCCGCATGGTTCCGGAGGTTGGTGACCCCATGCTCCGCGAACTTCTGATCGATCCTTTTCGTCTCATGTATGAAGTGCATGAGAGCGCGGTTCGGGTTGTCGGCTTCGTCCACCAGCGGCAGCTATTTGCTCAAGGCCAATGATTCGGCAGCGCTCGCGGCCTAACAAGCGCTTGAAGCTGCCGGCGCGCGTAGATTAAGGAATGAATTCTTCTTCAGCGCGCCGCAGCTTAAGCGCGGTCCGTTAGGCGCCATGGAGCCCCACATCACGATCACGTATGGCTGGTCTGACGACGACGTCGCGGAGCTTACGTTCGAGGTCTGCGATAGCGGGTCGCAGGTCGTCAATTCGGCTTACGTTGGACTCGGGTGGCCAAAGGAGCAGGGGGCCGGCTTGGCCACGTTCAGTGGGCAGGTGCACGGCGGCATCTACAATCTCGAAGCCGGAGACAGAGGGCCTGAGTACGCTCGGGGCGCATTTGAGGCGCGCTTTCATTATCACAAGCCAACAGAACTCTACGTCTCGACCTTCCAGCAGTCCGAGTACTTTGACTTCAAGAGGACTCACGTTGCAACCGAAGCCACGCTCTACCTCCGGACGGAGCCCGGCATGCTTGATGAATTCGTCAGGTCGTTGAAGGAACTCGAACGGAGTAAGGGTTCTACTGCGATCCTGCGGTGCATTCCTCTCCATGGCGCCTAACAAGCGCTTGAAGCTGACGGCGCGCGTAGATTAAGGAATGAATCTTTTGTCAGCGCGCCGCAGCTTAAGCGCGATCCGTTAGGCAGCACAACTATGGTCCCTCCCATCCCGACAGTCGATGTGATTCTCAAACGCTTCGAAAACCCTGACGAAGTCCGTCAGTTCACTCGGGGGCGGTTTGAGCTCGTCACCATCGGTGGCATGACGATCGGTCGTGCCACGTATGAACCCGGTTGGAAATGGTCAGTGGACGTCGGTCCCAGTGTTGGGTCGGGGCGTTGCCACGTCGAACACTTGGGACTCGTCTTGCAGGGAAAGGCTACCGCAGCGTTCGACGATGGACGGATCTGGGAGCTCACACCCGGCACCCTTTTCTACATTCCGCCCGAGCCTCACGACAGTTGGGTCGTTGGCAATGAACGCTATGTATCGCTGCATTTTCTAGGCGCGGGTCACTATGCCAAGTGACGTGGCCGTGCTGCCTAACAAGCGCTTGAAGCTGCCGGCGCGCGTAGATTAGGGAATGAATTCTTCTTCAGCGCGCCGCAGCTTAAGCGCGGTCCGTTAGGCAGCCCCATGTGGCTCAATTTCTTTCGGGGGGCGTTGCTGTGCGTGGTAGGTGCCCTAGCCGTTTATCGAGACGTGCCTTGGCCCTTCGTGTTGGCGATCTTCGGTATTGCCCTCTGGTTTCTCTACCAAGCCTGGCGTGAAGTGAGGGAGGCCGAATAGGCACCGTGCCGTGCGTTTCCAAGGGGCATCCGATGAAATGGTGCAGTCTGATTCTCGTCCTCTTCGCGGCCGCTTGTGATCCAGGCGTCAGTATCGAGTTCCTGGTCAATGCCGCCGGCGACGACTCGACAGCTCAGACGAGTACACAGATTGCGAACGCTCTCGCTCAACGGCACGGCCTTGGGGCCCACCCTGATTCACGATGCGATTTGGTGTCGTATCATGCCGAGAGTTCCCCGACTAGATGGTGGGACCTCTGCGTTGATCACCGAGGCCAGAATGTCTCGTTGGTACTGGAGGAGTGGATTACGACCGATTGGAGTCCCAAGGGAGACAGCCTGCAGCGAGAGCTCGAGGATACGCTGCGTGTTCGGTTTGGCGATCGGGTGACCAGACTCCATTGACGGGCTGCCTAACAAGCGCTTGAAGCTGGCGACGCGCGTAGGTATTGAATGACTACTCTTTCACCAGCGCGCCGCAGCTTAAGCGCGATCCGTTAGGCGGCGCCAATCATGCTCCGCATCTGGGTGAATCACATGTCGCCCCGACTAGCGTTTGTGACGAGTCTGTGCGTCGGAGCTATGGCCGTGCCGCTCGTCGCGCAAGATACGCTCGTCGCGGGCGAGCCCGACGACCGGTTCGCTGCGATCGCTCAAACGGTGCCAGGTTTTGCCGGATTGTACTGGGAGGGCACCACGCTCGTCCTCATGCTCGTGGATACCACGCAGCGAGATGCCGCGGTTGTGGCGATTGCGGAGGACATGCGGGGACGATACATCAGGAGGGTGCTGGTTCGTAAGGCAGATTTTGATTTCATACAGCTCCGCCGGTGGAAGTTACTCGTTCCCTTCTTTGCTGACTCCCAAATAACGGCAGTCGGTGTCGACGAGGTGCGGAACTGCGTCTTGGTAGGGGTCGCGGACTCCGCGTACCTTGCTCCCACGCGCAAGCGGCTGGTTGCGCTGGGCATTCCCCACAAGGCTCTGGTGCTGCAAGTGATGCGCTTCATACCTCAGTGAGTCCTGGCAGCGGGCGCCGCCTAACAAGCGCTTGAAGCTGGCGGCGCGCGTAGGATATTGAATGACTACTCTTTCACCAGCGCGCCGCAGCTTAAGCGCGATCCGTTAGGCAGGGGCGCCGGGTTCGCAGGCGCTGTACATTGGCCGCGTGCTTCGCTTCGTGTGGGACCGTGAGAAAGCCGCGGCGAACCTTCGCAAGCATGGCGTCGACTTCGAGGAAGCAGCCACGGCGTTCGGTGACCCCCTCTCGATCACGATTCCGGATCCTGACCACTCCGTTGGCGAGGACCGCTGGCTCCTGGTAGGTCAAAGCGGAGCTGGGCGGCTGCTCGTAGTTGCGCATACGGAGCGCGGTGATGAGATTCGGCTTATCAACGCCCGACTCGCGACGCGCCGAGAGCGCGACACCTATGAAAAAGAACCCCAGTAAGCAGCCTGCCTCAAGCGACGAGATGCGCCCAGAGTATGACTTCAGCAAAGGCGTGCGGGGCAAGTACGCGCAGCGCTTCCGCGAGGGGACTAATGTTGTGGTCCTCGATCCGGATGTCGCGGCCGAGTTCAAGGATTCAGCGGCGGTGAATGATGCGCTGCGGCGTCTCTTGAAAGCTCGAGCAAAGGGGTAGGGTGCGGCGCCCTGCCTAACAAGCGCTTGAAGCTGGCGGCGCGCGTAGATTGTGGAATGAATCTTTCTTCAGCGCGCCGCAGCTTAAGCGCGATCCGTTAGGCGGCCCCAAACCAATTGCGATGTCAAAGAATTTCATTCGCGTTACCACCGGCACCGAGATCCCAACCTCGAAGGAATCCCAGACTCGCATCATCCTCGAGGGAAAGGTTTACGACGCCGTCTATCGCAAATTCATGTCGACTGCGCCCATCGCGCGGCTGACAGATTACGGGTCCTTTTTCTCCATCACGTTCGACGATTTGCTCCAGTACTTGAACGCCCATCCAACAGAGATAGAACGGCTACTCCCTTGGGAAACGGGCGAGTATCGGGAGGGGATAGGAATCCTGCGAAAACCTGATGGCACGTACGAGCTTCGGGAGCGTGACCACGGGTGGACCACGTACACGGAGCAAGCAGAGAACCTGGAACGTGTTGTCGAAAAGTGGCTGCATCGGCACCTCGTCGCCCAAGGGCTCCGTGGCCTGGTTCCGAAGGTCTGAGTATCCGTTGTTCTCGGCTGGGCCGCCTAACAAGCGCTTGAAGCTGGCGGCGCGCGTAGATTGTGGAATGAATCTTTCTTCAGCGCGCCGCAGCTTAAGCGCGTCGCGTTAGGCAGCACGGTACGATCCATGACACCGCGCGTCGTGCGAACAGGGAAGTGGCTCTACGATGGGTCCGTGTACCAAGGTGTGTACATCGTCGAGGCTAGGCACTCCTTCTGGGATAACGTGATCGAAGACGAAATGGGGGACCTCGGGCCGGGTGAGCAACCGGAGCTCCATGGTGATCAGCTCTGCTACTTCGTGTGCTTCGGCGAAGTCCCTCCCGAGCTTCCAGTGCCGGCAGACTCACCGGCTTTCTCGACTGTAGTTGAGGCATCCGCACACGCTGAATCGCGGACACCAACGGCAATTGCATGGGAGCCTGGCCGTGCTGCGTAACAAGCGCTTGAAGCTGGCGGCGCGCGTAGATTAGGGAATGAATCTTTCTTCAGCGCGCCGCAGCTTAAGCGCGATCCGTTAGACAGCGCACAAGCAGGAGTTGTTCTTCGATGAGATCATTACTCCTTTCCCTCTGCGCGGTTCTCGCCCTACGTGTTGAGATCCGTGCACAGGAGTCCAATCGCCCCATTATCGAGCTCCGCATCGCTCGGACAGCGGCAACGCCTGGATACACGGCGCGGCGCTTAGCGGACTCTCTTTTCTATGTGAGCGATAGCATTCTCGTCTCTGATTCGGTCATCGAACACGCTGAAGCGAGCTCGTGGCAAGGTCACCTCATAGTTTCGATCCGACTGGCACCACAAGCTGCATTGCGTGTGGCCGCCGCGACAAAGAACCACGTCCGGGACCGGATGGCAGTCTTCCTCGACGGTGAATTCACGGCCGCGGTGATCATCGTAGACCCTATTCAGGGTCCAGCACTACAGTTAGAGCTTGGGCCGCCAGCGCGAGTTGATCGCATTGCGGCAGAAATCTCAGCTCGGTGGCCGGCCCATCATTGAGGCATCGATCGAGATCGGTCCGCGCGCTGTCTAACAAGCGCTTGAAGCTGACGGCGCGCGTAGGTTAGGGAATGAATCTTTCTTCAGCGCGCCGCAGCTTAAGCGCGATCCGTTAGGCGCCCGCACCTCGACTTCGTGACTATGCAAGGTCCGGAAGACAGCTGGATCGTGGGCGGCAGCATCGACCGAGTTTCCGTGAGCCTCAGGATATCGGCTCCCGATCTGGACCCTGACATTGTCACACGTCGCCTCGGGGTTCAGCCAACTTTCGCGGCGCGGCGCGGTGACGAACGCCCCAGCAAGGGCGGAACCATCACACAGCGGGTCGGGATCTGGATAGTGGGCCTCGCCAATTCACCCGAGTGGGAATTGGCAGACGCGATCAGCGCTGTTCTCGATCGCGTGCCCAGCGATCTGGGCCTGTGGAAGGAACTCGCATCATTCGCGAGCATAGACATGTTTTGTGGCCTTCACCTAGATGATTGGAATCGGGGGCTCGACCTTCCCGCCGAGCTGTTGGCCCGCCTGGGCGAGCGCCACATCGCCCTGGGCTTGGACATCTACTGTGACGAGTCCGATGATGAAGCGGACGCCTAACAAGCGCTTGAAGCTGCCGGCGCGCGTAGGGTATTGAATGACAACTTTTTCTTCAGCGCGCCGCAGCTTAAGCGCGATCCGTTAGGCGCCGTCGACGCTCGAGGTTACGATGGTACTCAGCAACCGATGTTCATACGCTTGGTTGGTCGCGGTCCTCACTGTCTGTGCGGTCTCTCGCGGGGTCGGTCAAGCAGACCGCCTGCAGCTCGCATATCCGGACCTCCTCCGTCAAGCGGGCGTCAGTGGCTTCTACCAATTTCGGGTTGGGCTCGACTCGGCCGGAGCTCCTATTCTCAGGGAGTTTCGCGTGCTAGCATCACCGAACCCGGGCTTCGATTGGGGTGTCAAGCGGGCGGTCGCCGGGTGGCGCCCGCGCATCCCGCCCGGCACGAAGAGCGTGGAGCACGCGATCCTTTTCCTGGTTCTGCCATACGGAGCGGACTCGGCGCGTGCGTGTCCCCCGGAGCGGGACTACACCGTGGTCTGTGCCATGAGGCCACCGATCCACGTCGATACCCTGCACGCCTCAGTACATAATTGAGCCGGCGCCTAACAAGCGCTTGAAGCTGCCGGCGCGCGTAGATTAGGGAATGAATCTTTCTTCAGCGCGCCGCAGCTTAAGCGCGGTCCGTTAGGCTGCTCGATGTCCCTTCGGCGACACCTATGACACCCTTGACGACGTTCGAACAGCTCAATGAGGTCATGTCGCAGTTGCATGATTGCTCCATGGACCTCGATAAGGCCGTCTTCGATCGCGCCGCTCACGAATGGCGCGGGACCTTCTTGCGCCCCTTATGGGAAAGCCCAGCCGCAATTCATGAGCGCCGGGCCCTGATTATTGTGGATAGCCGCCTGCCGATCGCCGAGGGAATCCTGTGTTTCCGTCAGGTGAGCGACGTTCGCGTTCTCAAGGATCAACGGATTGGCACTTACACTCTGAACAAGGCCAAGCGCGTGGCGGCGGGCCTTCGCCTCTGCTTCAACGAGGCCCTAGAGCTCGAGATTCTCTTTGAAGGCGTCATCGACGCGACCTATGATGAGCGGCCGCTTCCTGGGTACACGGCTGTCTACCGACAATACCTGTTTGCACAGACCGGGCCGGAGATCGAGTTTGTTCGCCCAGCACCCTGAACCGAGCAGCCTAACAAGCGCTTGAAGCTGCCGGCGCGCGTAGGGTATTGAATGACAACTTTTTCTTCAGCGCGCCGCAGCTTAAGCGCGATCCGTTAGACAGCACACAACCTTTTATGGCGCGCAAACGCTCCCCCGAATCTGACGTCGAGTATCGCACCATCCGCCAGCACTTGATCCATCTTGGCGATTTCCTCAGCGCCACTGGGCAATCGGACGCCCTTGGTGATTACTGGCGCAAAATGCTCCCAGAGGCGCTGGCAGACTATCGCGGTCCGATGTCGGGCCTTCGCATGGCCGCGAACGATACTCTCGAAATGACCCGCGACCTTTCGCGGCAGGCCGTCGCTGACGCTGACGAATACCTGAGGCAGCACGGCGCCTTGACTCTGAGTGAACGGCGGCGTGCAGCGTGGAGTCACCGAATCCCCAAGATCCTTGCTCGTGGTAAGATTCGTACTCTCGAAGAGTACTATTTGCTACGAGAGTCGGTTCTCTCGGCTGACGCCGCGGAACTGGACGCAGGTGCTCGGGCCACCGCCGAGCGCCTCTTAGCAGAGTTCGAGGACGCACAGGGCAAGTCTCGTGCGCGTGCTGTCTAACAAGCGCTTGAAGCTGACGGCGCGCGTAGATTAAGGAATGAATTCTTCTTCAGCGCGCCGCAGCTTAAGCGCGATCCGTTAGACGGCGCGGGAACACCCTCAATGATCACTTCGCACCTCGACGAGCAGATCAAGCCTCACGCCACGATCCAGGATGTGGAAGCGGCGGTGCGGAGTCTCGATGGCGCACAGCGGACACTGGTCCTCATCGAGCTTCCGTCGGGCCAGACGCTAACTATTCGCGGGGGTCCGGAACGGTTCGTCGCTGAAGTGGCAGAGAGCGACACCGTGCGTTGGGCTACCATCGACCCAACTCAAGGGGACGAGTCCATCGATCTGGTTGTTGGGGGGCAACTCGCAGACTACCCGGGAAGGGTTTGCGTCACCAAGCAGATCGTTCTCGATGCCGTTCGTGCTTTCGTCCAGCAGAATGGCCTTCGGAACCCTAACCTGACTTGGTCTATTGAGACCTAGCGGCGCGCCGTCTAACAAGCGCTTGAAGCTGCCGGCGCGCGTAGTTTATGGAATGACTACTCTTTCTTCAGCGCGCCGCAGCTTAAGCGCGGTCCGTTAGGCGGCCCCACTGAGCAATGCAATGGACCTTAGAGCAGAATCGCTGCGACTGCGAGAATGCGGTACGAGTCCGCCCGCTGATACAGCGTGGGATGAGGTCATCAACGCCCTCCAGTCGAAATTCGAGGGCATCCAAGCAGTCGCAGCCGAGGTGCTTGGTGCCTGGGGCGATGCCAGGTCCAAGGCTGCACTTCGAGACTGGTTTCTCAAGACCATTCCTCGCCCCAACGGTTGGGCGATTCGGTCCGTGGGAGTGAGGGAACTGGCTCGTCTGGCCACAGCAGATGACACTGGTTGGATCCTCGACACCTATTTCGGCACCGAGGACGGCCTACTCCAGCATGAGCTGTTGAGGCTGGCCGCAGCTCTGCCCGCCAGTGCCGCGCGCGAAACTGTCGAAACGAAGGCCAGGGACGCGGACCCTCGTGTTCGTCATAGCGCGCTAAAGGTCCTTGTTTGGACTAGCTGGGGGGAACCGAAGGAGCTCCTACGACCGTTCGCTTCCGATCCCGATCCCCTCATTAGGAAGATGCTCCGCGCGTGGGGGGCCGCCTAACAAGCGCTTGAAGCTGGCGGCGCGCGTAAATTAAGGAATGAATCTTTCTTCAGCGCGCCGCAGCTTAAGCGCGATCCGTTAGGCTGCGCAACTTGAAGAAACTGCCAGAGACTGTTTTCAAAACCACCGCGGGGACAGCGCCCAGCAAGCACGCGCATCCGTCGGGCGAGTTCGTTTCGGTCCTAAGCGCAAATCGGGGCAGGTCTCGTCGGGGCAGGGCGCGGTGGCTGGTGGTAAGATCAGAGCGTCGTTCCGACCCGCCTTCCCGCCCGCGATGATCGGCCAAGAATGGTGGTGCGGCACGTGAGCCGGCGGGGCAGGGTGAGACCCGAGCGGCAATCATCGGTGCGCAGCCTAACAAGCGCTTGAAGCTGCCAGCGCACGTAGATTATGGAATGAATCTTTCACCAGTGCGCTGCAGCTTAAGCGCGGTCCGTTAGGCTGCGCAATAAAGAAACTGCTCAAACAATGTGTTCGACTACCTCGTCTGGTCGGTTCTTTCCCGCAGACAGATCCCGATGCCTAGTTCATTCGTCACGCTAGCGCGTCCCAATGAAGGTTCATGAGGGGGTCGGAGTGGTTCGCGGGGATGGTTCTGAGCGTCGATCGTGGCGGCTCGATCCAGGCAGTGACCGGCTAGTTCCGCATCGTGCTTCACTGGCTGTAGCGTGAGGGCCAGATCGGAGCGACGAGTATTGGTGCGCAGCCTAACAAGCGCTTGAAGCTGGCGGCGCCACGGCTCTTTGTAGTAGTCTTTTATTTGTGAATGTTCTTATTCGGCGCCGCAGCTTAAGCGCGGTCCGTTAGGCCGCGGCATCGGTAGGGGGAACGATGGGATCTCTACGTCTGGTTCTCGGCATTCTCGCGCTTTCAGTTGTCGTCACTCCCATCGAGCTGGACGCACAGCGCTTGACGATCGCACCTCAAGTCGCGCCTGCTAACTACGATCTCGCACTGGTTAGCGCTCATCTCCGTTTCTCAGTCGCGGCGAGTCGCGAGCGCGTCGGCGATTATCGACTTGAGGGCACTGCCATCGGTGCGCTCTTTTTCGGTGCTCTCGGTACCTGGATCGGCACGGAGGCGTGCCGGAATCAGCCCACTCCGATCGGTTCGGGTAGCAGCTCATCTTGCAGTGGCGTCACGGTGGGGCTGGTAGGCGTGGTAATGGGTGCCGGCGTCGGGTACATGCTCGGGCGCATCACGCCCAAGTATCGGTGAGCCCGCGGCCTAACAAGCGCTTGAAGCTGACGGCGCGCGTAGATTAGGGAATGAATTCTTTTTCAGCGCGCCGCAGCTTAAGCGCGATCCGTTAGGCTGCAACAGAGAGATTGCATGCCATCCAGGCTCCGATTTCCTTCGCTGTCAACAGCCGCTCTGATCGCCTGTCAGGCGTCCGCTGCGCCCGGCACCTATGAGCTCTTCAACGCTGGTGCCCACGATCTGCCCATCATGGTATCTCGCATCATCCGCGGAGAGGGCACCACGCTCCACTCAGCACGCCTTCACCTGCTGCCGGACGGGAGACTGGATGGAGAGATCGTCGTGTCGTTCACGGATTCTGGCACTGTGACCGACACAATCGTGGCGCACGGTGGCTGGCGGGCCGATGGCGACAGTATACGACTTACCTATCAATGGTCACAGCCGCGGTGGCAGGGCGGTCCTCGCGTCTTCGTGCCGGGTCAGCCAGTCAGCGGCGCGGTCAAAGGGTCGGAGTTCACGATTCCAGAATTCGCCTACTTCAATGACGAATTCTTTGGCAGTTCGGCGCCCCTGCGTTTTCACCGCGTTCCGTAGGCGTTGCAGCCTAACAAGCGCTTGAAGCTGCCGGCGCGCGTAGATTATGGAATGAATCTTTTTTCAGCGCGCCGCAGCTTAAGCGCGGTCCGTTAGGCCGCCCCTGTGACGCCTATGACTACTGATCTCGAAGCTCCGACACCTCTCCCGCATCCAGCCCTGGTGTTGTTCTTCGTCGGTGGGGGGCTGATTACAACTGGATTCGCCGCGGTATTCCTCTACGTCGGGACGCATCCAGGGCCTGAATCTCGTCACGGTCAACCTGAGGCGATGCTCCTAGGGATCCTGCTGCTCGCTGCGGGTGTCTGGGCTCTTCAAAAAGGTGTTCGAGTTTGGCGAGCGCGGCGGCCTAACAAGCGCTTGAAGCTGCCGGCGCGCGCAGATTAAGGAATGAATCTTTTTTCAGCGCGCCGCAGCTTAAGCGCGATCCGTTAGGCGGAACGCAAGAAAGACGATGTGGATTTATTGGCGCATCCTGCGCCCCCTGTTGCAACAGACCTGGGCCGCACGAGTCGCCGCCACCGTAGCGTTTCTCTTGCTCACTCTCGCCCTCATCGGCTGGCGCGCTCACTGGCCTTACGTCATAACTCTTTTCGTCTGGGGCTTGATCTGGGCGGTTACAGCGGCCGGCGCGTGGGCCATCAATCGGTGAAGCGTCCGCCTAACAAGCGCTTGAAGCTGGCGGCGCGCGTAGATTAAGGAATGAATCTTTCTTCCGCGCGCCGCAGCTTAAGCGCGATCCGTTAGGCAGATGCGGCCAAGCATTCTCGACGACCCTCGGTTCGACGCGTTTCTCCGCTCCTCCGGCGATCGCATGGAGGCCGAGCTTCGAGCCCACGGAGTGGACCTGCCGGAAGGCACCGGGTACGAACTCGGCCGTCTAGTCTTTGAAGAATACGGGGAGGAGATCCACCGTTCCGCCATGGAAGGCCAAGGCGCGTTGGGGAATCTCCCCGGTGCCGACCTCCTGCGCCTTCTTTCCGAGACGGAGGTACAGCACGTCGGTGGTCGCACCGATCCTGGCTTTCGGGGCGCCTTCATCAGCCGAGTGAGGGAGTGGTTAGCTGCGAATCATCGCGATGAGTCTGGACGTGGCCGCACTGCCTAACAAGCGCTTGAAGCTGGCGGCGCGCGTAGATTAAGGAATGAATCTTTCTTCAGCGCGCCGCAGCTTAAGCGCGGTCCGTTAGGCTGCGCACGACGTACGGCAACTTCTTTGGTTGTGTAGCTGGTGAGGTCGAGGCAGAACAATTCCTAGGCAGCGAGCTCGATGAATCAGGCGATGATCCGAGCGTCTTTCCAAGCAGGGCACTTCTTCCGCGGCAGTCTGCGAGGCGAGCCACGCCCAAGCGTTCGCACGTACAGGGCGAGCCCAGTGGCGGGCGGCATCGATCAGCGCCAGCCTAACAAGCGCTTGAAGCTGGCGGCGCGCGTACATTAAGGAATGAATCCTTCTTCAGCGCGCCGCAGCTTAAGCGCGATCCGTTAGGCGGCTGAACATTCATCCTGTGCTCTTCAGATCATCGTTCCTCACTCTTGTCGCCATGCTTCTCACCGCATGTGCGCGCAACCAAGCACCGCCGAGCGCGGTGAAACTCGCTGTGGTATCCGGCTTCCCAGACGGTCGGCTATGCATGGCCGCGCCTGATTCGAATATCAGGAATGGTGTCCGCTTACCGATTGACTCCATTCCACTCGCAGGCGACTCCAGTCCCACGGGGCAGGGGGTGGTTGAGGTGATTGCTCCCGCCCAGTCCTTATGCTCAGGACTCTGGGGAGAGTATGGCTGGGCTGACTACTTGGTGCGCGTGGTCCAGGAGCCTGCCCCTGCATATGGTCGCGGTCCCGCGGTCGCGCTGGTGGGTGCGTCCGCCACTTTTCTCATGCGCGACGACCAGCTTGAGGCCGATCTGGATGGTGACGGAACACCAGAAGTATTCCGCTCGTGCACCAGTAACGAAGGCCTGCATCTCACAGCTTGGAAGGGTCAGCCACTGAAGGCGCGGCGCGTCTGGCACAACTATTTCGCGTTGCACTATGATGTTGAGCCCTCCTGTGTCGAGGCCGACTACAACGAGCCTTGAAGCTCGATCGTCAGCCGCCTAACAAGCGCCTGAAGCTGGCGGCGCGCGTAGATTAGGGAATGAATCTTTCTTCAGCGCGCCGCAGCTTAAGCGCGATACGTTAGGCAGCACACCCCACGAAACCACACCATTTCCGCGGCAACCCGTCATCCGGTTGTAATCCCGCTGTAGCGTTCCTTTGACATACTGCCTCCAGACCACCATGGAGCGCTCTGTGATTACCCGCCCCTCCTTTGGCCTGTGCCTAGCGATGCTTGGGGCTCTCACCTTCGTCGCTGGGCTCGGGATCACGCCAGTTTATGTGTCTCACGATCGTCCTCCCGGCGCTTCGGTCAGGTTCTGGTGGGCACGTCTCGCCCCCCTCAACTACGCGCTCGACGCGCTGCGAAACTCGCCGCGCGTCATCGTGGTCGACCAGCCTTCGTACTGCCCGGATCCTGAGAGCGTACTGCGAGCGTGGCTGACGGTCGCTGCCCATCCGAGGGCCGACAGCCTGTTTCGCAGCATCTTCACGACCGGCGGGGCCGCCGGCCGCATCTATGCCCTTGTGGGGCTCGCCCACTCCGAGTCCAACGCCTTTCAGCACGCACTGGACCGGAGCCGAGGCGATACGTCGAGCGTTCGAGTCATACTTTGGTCCTCCACCGGCTTCCGAGACACAACATTTACCGTGGCGAGTCTGGCCACTCCGGAGTGGCTACAAACTTGGGCGGGCACATTTCAGCGCCTCGGGCCACCAAAGTGTGCTGCCTAACAAGCGCTTGAAGCTGGCGGCGCGCGTAGATTAAGGAATGAATCTTTCTTCAGCGCGCCGCAGCTTAAGCTCGATCCGTTAGGCAGCGCTGAGAACCCGGAGGGTAACACATGACACGCGTACGATTCCTCACCTTACTCGCCATCGTCCTTCTGATCAGCGTCCACGCGCAGGGCTGCAGCGACCCCATCCGCGTCGAGACCATTCGGGTCTCACTCCAGAATGGCGAGATTTATCAGTTCCCAACCGTCGGCGGGGACGAGGAGGGCGCCAGGATTTCCACGGCGCCCAAGCATTACAACATCAGCGAGATTCGTCGCAATGCAGCGACGAAGTGGGTTGCGACCTTCGTTTATCAACCAGCCGCTGGCTTCGTAGGGTCAGATTACGCCGAGATTGAAACCCTAACCGGCTCGGATGGCGCAAGCGCGCCGACGAACGTTAGGAGAGTTGCATTTCAATTTGGTATTCACAATTAGAGTGGGCGCTGCCTAACAAGCGCTTGAAGCTGGCGGCGCGCGTAGATTAAGGAATGAATCTTTCTTCAGCGCGCCGCAGCTTAAGCGCGATCCGTTAGGCTGCGCACGACGTACGGCAACTTCTTTGGTTGTGTAGCTGGTGAGGTCGATGCGGGGCAACACTTGGGGCGGCGAGCTCGAGTGTCAGGTCGA
>Ga0222622_10000631_pt1 | contig 13432 bp, 13 predicted proteins | sample PLM2_5_b1metaG_FD_177335 | JGI IMG/M metagenome (GOLD analysis project Ga0222622, IMG submission 177335) | Groundwater sediment microbial communities from an aquifer in East River, Colorado, USA - PLM2_5_b1 | ecosystem: Environmental > Terrestrial > Soil > Riparian zone | place: USA: East... | reverse complement strand
ACCGCAACTTAGCGAACCGCGAACCGCGAACCGCGAACCGCGAACCGCGAACCGCGAACCGCGAACCGCGAACCGCGAACCGCGAATCCCTGTAAATGCTATAATTTGCTGGATTTCTGCATTCCGCAGTCACCAGTCAGCACACGGCATTTCCAGTCATTGATGGATCAGCGTTTCATCCGTAATTTCTCGGTCATCGCGCATATCGACCACGGCAAATCGACTCTGGCGGACCGTTTCCTGGAGATGACCGGGGCGCTGCAGCCGCGCGAGATGGAAGCGCAGGTCCTCGATTCGATGGATCTCGAGCGCGAGCGCGGGATCACGATCAAGGCGCACGCCGTTCGGCTCACCTACAAGGCGGACGACGGGAATGAGTACGTGCTCAACCTGATCGACACACCCGGCCACGTTGATTTCTCCTATGAGGTAACGCGTTCGTTGGCCGCCTGCGAAGGTGCGCTGCTGCTGGTCGACGCCTCCCAGGGAGTCGAAGCGCAGACGCTGGCCAATGCCTATCTTGCGGCCGACAACGAACTCGAGATTATTCCGGTCATCAACAAGATCGACTTGCCGGGTGCGCAGCCAGACGAAGCGCGGCGGCAGATCGAGGAGATCGTCGGCCTCGATGCCAGCGGTGCGATTCTGGCCAGCGCCAAAGAAGGCACCGGCGTTCACGAAATTCTCGAAGCCATCGTCACCCGGCTGCCGCCGCCGACCGGCGATCCCGCGGCGCCGCTGAAAGCTCTCATCTTCGATTCGTGGTACGACCCGTACCGCGGCGTGATCATCCTCACCCGCGTCATCGACGGCTCGATTCGGGCGGGCATGAAAATCCGCCTGATGGCGCAAGGCCAGGAGTACATCGTCGATCAAGTGGGGGTGTTCTCACCGAAGCCGGTCGCCGCCGACGAACTGGGTGTCGGCGAGGCCGGGTTCATCTTCGCCGGAATCAAGACCGTCAGCGACGCCAAGATCGGCGACACCATCACCGACGCGAGCCGCCCGACCAGCGAGCCGTTTCCAGGATTCAAGGAAAGCAAACCGATGGTCTTCGCCGGGCTGTATCCGGTCGAAGGCAGCGAGTATCCGGAGCTCAGGGACGCGCTGGAAAAGCTGCGGCTGAACGACGCGTCGTTCTTCTTCGAGCCGGAAACATCGGCAGCATTGGGTTTTGGTTTTCGCTGCGGCTTCCTGGGCCTGCTCCACATGGAAATCGTCCAGGAACGTCTCGAGCGCGAGTTCGACATGGATCTGGTGACGACGGCGCCGGGCGTGTTGTATCGAGTGACGACGACCGATGGCGCCGTCCACGAGATCGACAGCCCGTCGAAGCTGCCCGACACCGGCCGGATCGAGAAGATCGAAGAGCCCGTGATCACGGCCATGATGCTCACTCCGTCCGAGCATGTCGGTGCCATCCTGCAGCTATGCCAGGAAAAGCGCGGCGTCCAGAAATCGATCGAATATCTGGCCGCCGATCGCGTGCTCGTCACCTACGAGCTGCCGTTCAATGAAGTGGTGCTCGATTTCTACGATCGGCTGAAAACGCTGTCGCGTGGCTACGCATCGCTCGACTACCATGTGACGGGGTTCCAGGAGGCGCCGCTGGTCAAGCTGGATATCCTGGTGAATGAGGAACCGGTTGACGCGCTATCGACGATCGTCCATCGCGACATGGCCTATCAGCGAGGGCGCGCGCTGGCGTCCAAAATGCGCGAGTTGATTCCACGTCAGATGTTCGAGGTCGCCATCCAGGCGGCGATTGGCAGCCGGATCATTGCGCGCGAGTCGGTCAAGGCGCTCCGGAAAAACGTTCTCGCCAAGTGCTATGGGGGCGACATCTCCCGTAAGCGCAAGCTCCTCGAGAAGCAGAAGGAAGGCAAGAAGCGCATGAAGCGCGTCGGCCGGGTGGAGATTCCGCAGGAGGCCTTTCTCGCGGTGCTCAAAGTCGGAACGGAGTCGTAGTCGAATGGCAGCGACGTTTCAGAAATCGACGCTTCGTGAATACGCCGAGTCGATTGTGATTGCGGTCATCCTGGCGCTGTTCGTCAGGACCTGGGTGGTCCAGGCGTTCAAGATCCCGACCGGGTCCATGGAGAACAACCTGCTCATCGGCGATCACCTGCTGGTGAACAAATTCGTGTTCAGTTCGACGCCAAGCCGCCTTGAACACGCGGTGCTGCCGGTGCGCAGCATCCGACGGGGAGACATCATTGTCTTCAAATATCCAGACGAACCGGACCGTGACTTCATCAAGCGGGTCATCGGCCTGCCCGGGGAAACCGTCGAACTGAAGGCCAAGAAGGTGTATATAGATGGCCATCCGCTCGACGAGCCGTACGTGCATTTCCTCGAGCCGGCGTCGGAAGCGCAGGAGGTGACCTCCTTCGACGTCCGCGAGCGCTACGGGCCGGTGCGCGTTCCCGAGGATCATTACTTCGTAATGGGGGATAATCGGGACAACTCGCAGGACAGTCGATACTGGGGTTTTCTGCCGCGCGATTACGTCAAGGGACGCGCCCTGATGATCTACTGGTCGTACGAATCAGGCCGCGAGGATTACCTCGACGAAGGCGCCGGTGCGACGGTGAAGCGGCTGTTTTCCGTCGTGACGCACTTTTTTACCAAGACTCGCTGGGAGCGATTGTTTCACCAGATTCATTGACGCGCCGGCGGAGGCACTGTGATCCGGAAGCTGGTCAAGCTCGCGATTTTCCTGCTCATCGCGAACGCGGTGTATCGGATTGCCCCGGTCAGCATTCACTATTTCCAGTTCAAGGACGCGCTGGACGAACTGGCGCTGTTTCAGATGAACTCAAAAGTCAACGATGTCGAGTTGACCGACCGCATCATGGCCCTCGCCGACGAGCACAAGGTCCCACTCGAGCGCGACTACGTCCAGATCCATCGTCCCAATGGTCAGCTGATCATCGACGCCTCGTATGTCGAGTCGCTCGCCTTGTTGCCGGGATACAGCTACGAACATGAGTTCGACGTGCACGCGAAGGCCTTCGACGCCCGCTAGCTTTGCTGCGGTGATGGCAGCGACTCGACCGCGGTGCGACGCGCCGCCTCCGCGGTGAGTTCCACTCGCTCGGCTTCTTGACCTGTCGCTTCGACGTACGCTCCATCTTTGAGGCTGGTCAAGTTGATCGCGACATTCAGCTTCGCGCCGCGAAGCGCGGCCATCAGTAACTCGAGGCCGACCTGCACGTCGCTGGAGGCGTTGCCGTTGCCGAAGGCGGCCACATCCGCTGCTGCGCGGATCGCCTCGGCGCTCGCCCGCATGATCTCCAGGGGCACTTCGGTTGCCGATCGCAAGGCCTCCTGGATCTGTGCTGTCCGGATCCGCCTCTCGTCGTCGGACGCCTTCGGAAGCCGGAAGGCGCTGACGACTCCATCGTAGGCGTCACTGTCGCGATCGATCAGAGAGGCCAGCCGTTCGCTGAGCTGTGCGCACCGGCTGCCCGCGGCCGCGAGCCGCTGCTGGTCGTCTGCGGTCGTGGCGCGCGGCTTCGGCAGCGCCGCGACCATCGCCAGCAGCGATGCACCGACGGCGCCGGCCAAGGCAGACGCGGAGCCCCCTCCGGGGGTCGGGCTTGGCGAACGGAAAGAGGCGAGAAGATCGACGAAGCGCAAGCTGGAAAGCGATGCGGTCATGACGTCCCGTCCGATATCGAAAACGATCCCACGACGCAGACACCTCGTTTGATCACCGCCGCAATGGCGGGAGCGCCGATCCGAATGAGATCGATCGGATCGCCTCTCACGAACACCGCATCCATCTGTTTCCCCTCGTCAAGGCTGCCGACCACATCGGCGCGATCGAGCGACCATGCCGCATTGATTGTGGCGGCCGCGAGCGCTTCCTCGAAGGTCATGTTCATCGCGAAGCACGCGAGCGCCATGGCGAAGGGCATCGAGGGAGAAAAGCCGCCGCCGGGATTGACGTCGGTGGCGAGCGCGACCGGCACACCAGCATCGATCAAGGCACGCGCTGGAGCGAATCGCCCGAGCTTGAGGTAAAAGGCGGCAATCGGCAGCAGCGTCGCCGTCACTCCCGCATCGGCCATGGCCGCGATCCCCTCTTCAGGAGCAAAGATCAGGTGATCGGCGGAACGCGCGCGCACGCGGGCGGCCACCAGTGATCCTCCGCTGGGGCCGAGTTCATCGGCGTGAATGCGCGATCGAAGTCCCGCGTTCTGTCCGGCTTCGAGAATCCGGGTCGATTCGGCGGGTGTGAAGACACCGGTCTCGCAGAACACATCGCACCATTCCGCCAGCCCTTCACCTGCAACCGCCGGGATCATCGTGTCGATAAGACAATCGATGTACTTGTCGCGTTGGGTCCGGAACTCGAGCGGCACTTCGTGCGCGCCGAGAAAGGTCGACACGATATCGAGTGGATGTTCGCGCGCAACCGAGGCGACGGCGCGAAGCATCTTCAACTCTGCTTCGACGCTGAGGCCGTAGCCGCTCTTGATCTCGCAGGTGGTCGTGCCGCAGGCCAGCATCTCGTCGAGCCGAGTGCGTGTCTGGTCCGCCAGATCAGCCTGCGACGCGTCGCGCGTCGAAGCCACGGTGGACACGATCCCGCCGCCGGCTGCCGCGATCTCCGCGTAGGTTGCGCCGGCAAGCCGGCGCCTCAGTTCCTCTCGTCGATCACCGGCGAATGCGGCATGGGTGTGCGGGTCGACAAATCCCGGGACGATCGAGACATCACGCGCGTCGACGAATCGGGCTTCCGGCAGTGGCGCCACGGCTCGTTGCAAATCGCGCGATGGTCCGACGTACACGATCCGGCCTTGACACGACGCAATCGCGCCGTCCTTCAGAATGCGAATCGCACCCTGGTCCGAGCCGCGCAGCGGCACATCTCCGCTGAAGGAAATGATTTGACGGGCATGAAAAACGAGGAGATCCGCCGCGACCACGCGCTGAGTATATCGTTCAGCCGTATGCCAGACGGTATGTCACCCTCGTTCGTCTGCGACACGCGGCGTCTGCTCGGCGGGCCAGGCTGAAGAGGCCGCCGCATCGGCGTTGCGTGGACGATGGAGGAGCACCCGCTCCTCGGGCTTGTCCTGCTCGCGTATGAATTCGAGCGCGTGGTAGAGCGACTGGATCGACGATTCGAGCGACCCTTCCACGCCGCGGCGGCGCAGCCGGAGCTCGGTGATGTCGCGCTCGATCTCTTCGAGCCGGGCTCCTGCTTTCTGCAGCAGCAGGTCGGCGCGTCCCTGTGCTTCGCGGACGATCATCTTGCCTTCGTTCTCTGCCGCCGTCTTCACCTCGTCGGCGAGCCGCTGCGCCGTCAAGAGCGTGTTGCGCAGATTCGCCTCGCGCTCCCGATGCTCGGAGAGCAGCGCTTCCATGCGCATCAGGTCCTGCCGGAGCCGGTCGATTTCCCGCAGCGCGTGCTCGTAGTCGTCGGCCGCCTCGGTCAAGAAGGCCACCACTTCGGTGCGGTCGAACCCGCGCAGCGCCGTGCGAAACCGCTGCTGCCGCAGATCGAGCGGTGCGATGCGCATCACGCGCTCGGGCGGCAGCGATCCGGTTTGAGCGGCAGAAGTGGACGATGGAGTCGGTGACGATCCCGGTTGACGATCGAACATGGTGATCTCCTGGATGGCTGGAGGCGCGGGTCGCCGCGCCTATGCAGTCGTCGGATACGTTCGCTTGCCGAATATGGCGGTGCCGACGCGCACCATAGTAGCGCCTTCTTCGATGGCCGCTTCGAAATCGTGGCTCATTCCCATCGAGAGCTCAGCCAGCTGCGCACGCGCGACCCCTTCCGAGATCCACGCATCGCGCAATTCCCGCAACTGCACGAACCACGGTCGGGTCTGTTCCTGATCCTCGTTCCATGGAGGAATCAGCATCAGGCCGGTCAGGCGAGCCGCACGGAGCGCCTGCGCGGCATCGAGAATGCGCCGGGCATGGTCGGCGGCCGCGCCGAACTTGGTCGTTTCTCCCGCCAGATCGACTTGAATCAGGATCTCCGGCGCAGCCTCACCCTCTGCCGCCGCAGTGTCCACCTTTCGAAGCAAATCGACCGAGTCGATCGAATGGATGCAATGAAAGCTGGTCGCGGCCTTTTTGGCCTTGTTCGACTGCAGGTGGCCGATGAGATGCCACCTGATCGTGATGTCGGCCGTGTCGCCGATTTTCTGCAGGCCTTCCTGGACTTTGTTTTCCCCGAAGTCCTGCTGGCCTGCGGCGTTGGCGGCGCGAACCGCATCAGAGCCGAATGTCTTGGAGACCGCAATGAGGCGGATGGCCGAAGGATCCCGGCCGGCGCGGCGGGCCGCCGCGTCGAGCCGGGACCTGACTGACTGGAGGTTTCGTGTGATGGTGGCGTCCACGGCGGGCGCCAGCGCTACTTGATATACGCCTTCAACATCTCGGCATTCGCCTTCGCCTTTTCAGCGTTGGGGCCGCTCGGCGCAAGCTTCAGATACGTCTCGAACTCCTTGGCCGCTTCAGGCAATTTGCCGAGATTCAAGTCCACCTGTCCGAGCATGAAATGCGATTCGGCGTGGTTCGGATTGGCCGCGGCGGCCGCGGCGAACTGCTCCTGCGCCTTCGCGAAGTCGTTGGCGTTCCATGAAATGACGCCCGCGTTGTACATGGAATCGGCGCTCCCGGTGCCGCCGGCGGCGCCGGACCGCTTCATCGCCTCCGCGCTCATTTCCTTCGCTTCCGCAAATTTCTTCTGATCGTTGTAGATCGTCGCGAGCCCGTTGTAGGCGTCGGCGGAGTTGGGATCGATCACGATCGCTTGCTTGTACGCCGCTTCGGCTGCGGCATAGTCTTTTTTGTTTGCGTTAGCGATGGCGATGCCGATGTAACACTCGGTGCATTTCGGTACGTCTTTCAGCACTTCGTTGAATTTCGCGATCGCCTCGTCATTTTTTCCGGCGTTGGTCAGCGCCGCGGCTTCCGCATAGGCGGCCTTGACGCCCGCCATTTTGGCTTCCGCCTTGGCGCGATCTTCCTTGGACATGTCGCCGGTCGCCGCGCCGCCCTTGGTGAGGGTCAGGTTGACCTCGGTCATGTCCAGGCTGATGCGGCTGTTTCTCGATGCAGAAAGGCCGTCCTTCTCGGCAGTGATCTTGTATTGCCCGGGCGACAACCCGATCTGCATGAACTCGCCGTTCTTCTTCGTCTTCACCTCGAACTTGCTGTTGTTGTCGATCAGTTGAATGGTGACCTTGGCGCCTTCCACCGGCTTGTTCTCGGCGTCGGTCACTTTGCCTCTGACCTGGCCCGTCTGAGCGGCCGCCGGTGTCGCGACGCTTGCGAGACCCAGCACGAGCGCGCAGATGGCAAGCGTACGGGTGACGATATGTGTGCCCACCATGTCGAATCCTCCGTAGTACTGAAAACGAAAACGGGTGACGAGTAGTGTATCAGCTTCCGCGGCAGCCTTCCGCGGCGCAAGCCCAACCGTTCACTGCGAAAAAAACCGCGCGATGTCGGCAAGGTCGCTCGTGACCGGGGCCGGCGGCAGCGAGTTCAGAAATCGCCGCCCATACCCCATCGAGCGCAGGCGAGGATCGAGCACCGCGAGCACCCCACGATCCTCACGATGTCGAATCAGGCGTCCGAGTCCCTGTTGCAGAGCAAGGATCGCCAACGGAATCTGGTACTCACCAAAAGCGGAGCCGCCCGCCGCGTTGATCTGTTCAATCCGCGCCGAGGTGATCGGGTCGCCCGGCGAGGCGAACGGCAACTTATCGATGATCACGCAACTCAACGCTTCGCCGACGACATCGACGCCTTGCCAGAAGCTCGAGGTGGCGAGCAGGACCGCATTGGGCGTCGTTTTGAAATCGCGAAGCAACGCCGAACGCGGCGCCGTGCCCTGCACCAGGATGGGATACTCGATTTCGGCCGAGGCTCTCGCCTGCACCTCGCGCAGGTTGGCATAGCTGGTAAACAGGACGAACGCGCGCCCCTGGGTGCGCTTGACGATCTCGATCACTTCGCGGGCGACGGCGGCGGCGAACTCCCGGGAGCGCGGATCCGGCATTCGCTTCGGCAGATACAGAATCGCCTGCGTCGAATAATCGAACTCGGAGGGCAACCGGATCTCCTGCGCCCGGCGGATACCGAGGCGGCTGCGCACGTACTCGAACGAACCGTCGACGGTCAATGTGGCGGATGTCAGCACCGTCCCGTTCATTCGATCGAGCAGCAGATCCGCAACGATCGATGAGACGTCGATCGGCGAGGCCCGCAGGAACACGCCGCGCCCGCGGACGTCCAGGTAGTAGACAAAACCGGTGTCATCGGCGCGGAGCAGGAAATCCAGATCCTTTCGCAACTCGGCGGTGCGCGTCGCCACCGCCAGCACGTCTGGCGGTGCCTCGCGGGTGAGCGCGATTTCGGCCTCCAGCGCCTCGAGGGTCCGAACCAGCGACAGGCCCTCGTCGGCCACACGGTTCAACTGCGTCGACCCAATCCGCATGCGCGTGTCGTTGCCGGTGACACCGGGGCCATCGAACCGCATCATCTGCACGACCGAGAAAAATGCCCGCGCGTGATCGCGAACGCGCTCCGCCCGATCGCGCAGATTGTCTGCCGCGTCCCGGTCAGCCACGAGTTTCGCGGCCAAGGCACGATCAACGTCTGCGGCGAGGTCGTCGAGGCGATAGTTGCTCACCGCGATGCCGAAGTACTGCGTCGCGACGTCTTCGAGCTGGTGCGCTTCGTCGACGACGGCGTAGTGGCAGGTCGGGATGACCTCACCGTACGCGCCTTGACGCACCGCCGCATCCGCACACAGCAGGTGATGATTCACCACCACGAGATCAGATTCGGCCGCACGCTGTCGCATGCGGGTGATGAAGCAGTCGTTGTAGCTGGGGCATTCCGCGCCGATGCAGTTTTCGCTGCTCGCGGCGATGTCCTTCCAGAACGGCAAGTCCTCGGGGAGATCCTCGAGTTCGGCGCGATCGCCGGTGTCGGTCTGGGTTCGCCATTCGTCAATGAGGCGGACGTAGATCGATTCGTCGCGCGTGAACCCCAGCGATTGCGCGGAGCCGCCCTCCTTGAACGACTCGAACCGGTGCAGGCAAAGGTAATTGCCGCGCCCCTTCATGTACGTTGCGGTGAAAGGGACTCCGAGTGACTCGCGAAGAACCGGCAGGTCCTTATAGAAAATCTGCTCCTGCAGGTTCTTGGTTCCGGTCGAGATCAGCACGCGGCGCCGGCTCAGGATGGCGGGGATGAGATACGCGAGCGTCTTGCCGGTGCCGGTGCCCGCCTCGGCGAGCAGGATGCCGCCATCGGCGAATACATCCGCCGCACGGTCGGCCATGGCGAGCTGGCCGTGCCGCGCCTCGAAACCGGGCAACGCTCGAGCGATCGGGCCCGTTTCAGCGAAAGCAGCGGCAACCGCTGCGTGCAGCGGGGCCGCCGAGGCGGTTAGTTTTCCGGATACAGCGGGAACTTCCGGCACAGGCCCTCGACCTCGACCCGAATGGACCCCAACACCCGGTCGTCCTCCGGTGCCGCCAGCGCGCGCGCGATGTAGTCGGCAATCACGTCCATCTCGCCTTCGCGCATGCCGCGGCTCGTCACCGCCGGCGTGCCGATGCGAACGCCGCTCGCCACCATCGGCGGATTCTTATCGAAGGGAATGGCGTTCTTGTTGACGGTGATCCCTGCCTTCCCCAGGGCTGCTTCCGCGACCTTTCCCGTTAGACCTTTGGAGAACACGTCGACCAGCATCAGATGATTGTCGGTGCCACCGCTGACCAGCCGGAATCCGGCGCTCGACAGTCCACGCGCCAGGCGCTGCGCATTGGCGACGATCTGTCGTTGATACTCGACGAACCCCGGCTCCATGGCTTCCTTGAAGCAGACAGCTTTGGCCGCGATGATGTGCATCAACGGTCCGCCCTGAACGCCGGGAAACAACGCGCGATCGAGATCCTTGGCGTACTGCGCTCGGCACAACACCATGCCGCCTCGCGGTCCGCGAAGCGTCTTGTGTGTTGTCGTGGTCACGAAATCGGAATGCGGAACCGGACTCGGGTGCACCTTTGCGGCGACCAGCCCGGCGATGTGGGCCATGTCGGTCACGACCGGCGCCCCGACTTCCCGACCGACGCGGCCGATCCGTTCGAAGTCGAATACGCGCGGATACGCGCTGGCACCGACCATGATCATCTTTGGTTTGTGCTCGTGCGCCAGACGCTCGAACTCCTCGTAGTCGATCCGCTCGTCGTCCTGTCGCACACCGTAGGGAACGATCGTGTAGAGCTTGCCGGAAAAATTCAGCGGGTGCCCGTGCGTGAGGTGACCGCCATGGGCCAGGTTCATGCCGAGGACGGTGTCGCCCGGCTTGAGCAATGTGAAATATACCGACATGTTGGCCTGCGCCCCTGAGTGTGGCTGCACGTTGGCGTGCTCGGCGCCAAAGAGTTCCTTCGCTCGCGAAATGGCCAGGGATTCGGCAACGTCGACGAACTCACACCCGCCGTAGTACCGCTTTCCCGGATATCCTTCGGCGTACTTATTCGTGAGCACGGAACCGGCGGCTTCGAGCACCGCCTCACTCACGAAGTTCTCCGACGCGATCAGTTCCAGTCCGCTGTTCTGCCGGTGCCGTTCGTTGCGAACGGCAGATGCGATCTCCGGATCGGATTCCGCCAGCGATCTCCAGCGGAGCGGCGTTTCAGTCTTCGTCGTCATGATGTCCTTGTCGAATGCTCAGAAAAGTCCGTGTGAATGCGAGCGGCGCCCTCAGGACGCGCCGGCGCGGGCGGATCGCTCAATTTCTGCAATCAGATCGACACGCCGCTGGTGCCGGCCACCGACGAATCCGGTCGTCAGCCACACCGTGAGAATTTCATCGGCAAGCGTCGGTGCCACAATCCGAGCGCCGATGGCAAGCACGTTGGCATCGTTGTGCTCGCGTGACAACCGCGCCGTGTACAAATCATTGCACAGCGCCGCGCGCGCGCCGGGAACCTTGTTAGCAGCCATCTGCTCGCCCTGGCCGCTGCCTCCAAGGACGATGCCCCGATCGGCGCGTCGCTCGGTCACCTGACGGGCAACGTCAGCGCAGATTGGCGGGTAGTCGACCGTCGCATCGCTGAACGTGCCGCGGTCGTCGACGGTGTGCCCGAGCCGGCGCAGCGTCCCGATCAGGTGCTGTTTCAGCGCGAATCCGGCGTGATCCGCACCGATGGCGATGAGCATAGGATGGGATTATACAGTCGTGACAAACACTCCATATGCCAGCGTCACCATTAAACCCCGGGGCGAAGAACGTCTTCAGTCCGGCCATCCCTGGATCTACAAATCGGATATTGCCAAGGTCGACGCGCGCGGCGGGGACACGGTCCGCGTCATCGGATCGCGTAATCGTGTGCTTGGACATGCTCTGTATAGCGATCGCTCGGAAATTACCCTCCGCGTCATCACTCACGGTCAGACGGCGGTCGAGACCGACCTGTGGCGCCGCCGGATGGCGCAGGCGATTCAGTTTCGCGACACGCTGAACCTCGATGCCACCGCGTATCGCGTGATCCACGGGGAAGCGGATCTCCTGCCGTCGCTGATCGTCGACCGGTACGGCGACTACCTGGTGTTGCAGGCGCTTTCGCAGGGGACTGATCGGTTGATGCCGCTTGTGACTGAGCTGCTCGTCGAGCTGATGCATCCCACCGGCATTCTCGCGCGAAACGATCCGCGGGTGCGTCTGCTCGAAGGACTCGAGCAGCGTGTCGAAGTGCTGCACGGAACGGTTCCCGATCACATTGACGTTCGCGAAGGCACGGTCTCGTACGTCGTCGATCCGTATCGCGGGCAGAAGACGGGTTTGTTTCTCGATCAGCGGGAGAACCGCCTGGCGGCCGCGAAGTATGCGCGCGGACGCCTGCTTGACGCCTTCAGCTACAACGGCGGATTCGCGCTGGCGTTGGCGGCACAATGCGATGAAGTGATCGCGATTGATATCTCCGAAGACGCGGTCGCGCGCATCCGTGCGAACGCCGAGCGCAACGGTGTGAAGAACGTCGAGGCACGGGCGATGAACGTGTTCGATGAATTACGAGAGCTCGAACGGCGCGGCGAGCGCTTTCAGACGATCGTCCTCGACCCGCCCGCGTTTGCCAAGAACAAGGCATCGGTGGAAAAGGCACTGGCCGGCTACAAGGAAATCAACCTGCGAGCGCTGAAAATTCTTGCGCCTGGCGGCTTCCTGATCACCTGCAGCTGCTCCTATAACGTGAGCGAAGGAGACTTTGCCGATCTCCTCGCGGCAGCGGCGGCCGACGCGCACGCGGAGGTCTCGGTGGTCGAGAAGCGGATGCAGGGGCGCGATCACCCCGTTCTCATCACCGTGCCGGAAACGTTCTACTTGAAGTGCTTCATTCTGAGAAAGCTCGACTAAGCGGCAGGGTTTCTCGAGAGGTAAACCGCTTACTGCCAGCGTAACGACGCGGCGATCGCGCGTCGGTACCGGCGCAAATCCACGCGCGAACTGGAACGAAGGTTGCGGAGTGGCACGCCATGAGGCTTGCTGCAGCCGTGCTGGCCATCTGGCTGGTGGGCCAGTCGCATCCGACATCCCCTCCGGTCGGCATCGAAATGCGCAACGTCAGGCTGCACGTCTCAGCTGACGCAGTCCTCGACGTCAAGTGGCTGAAAGGACGGCTGCGAAGTACAGCGACTCATCCGCCGATCTTCGATGATCAGAACTCGTACGTCATGGAGATAGATGACGCCGAGATGGCAGTCGACGCAAAAAGCCTGTCGTCGCTCGTCAATGGCGGGTTTGATTATCGCGGGTCGGCGTTATCCAACCTGAGCATCAGCTTCGCCAACGGCCACCTGGTGCAGCGCGGCACGCTTAAAAAAGGAATCAGCGTTCCCTTTGTGATTGAGGCGTCCATCGCCACGACCGCGGATGGCCGGCTCGCCGTCCACCCGTTGAAGGTGAAGACCGCCGGTGTTCCGACCACCAAACTCATGTCGCTCTTCGGAGTGGAGCTGGATGAAATCCTGAAGGGCCGTCCCGATCGCGGCATCACGTTTCTCGACAACGATCTGTTTCTCGAGCCCACGAGGATGCTTCCCGCTCCACAGACTACGGGGAAGCTGTCGAACGCACTCATCCGCGACGACAGGCTCGTCCAGGTGTTCGGAAAAGGCGGCGGAGCCGCGGCCGGCACGAGCGGGAACTACGTCTGGTTCCGCGGCGCAATGATCCGATTCGGCCGGCTGACCATGTCGGATACGGATCTAAAGCTCATCGATATGGATCCGCGCGATCCTTTTGATTTTTTTCCCGCACACTACAACGAGCAGCTGGTGGCGGGGTACTCGAAAAACACACCCGACCATGCGCTGCGTACCTACATGCCTGATTTCGAAGATCTGCACCGTCCGAGGCGGTGGCCGCCCTAAGCCT
>Ga0222622_10000628_pt1 | contig 13466 bp, 6 predicted proteins | sample PLM2_5_b1metaG_FD_177335 | JGI IMG/M metagenome (GOLD analysis project Ga0222622, IMG submission 177335) | Groundwater sediment microbial communities from an aquifer in East River, Colorado, USA - PLM2_5_b1 | ecosystem: Environmental > Terrestrial > Soil > Riparian zone | place: USA: East River... | reverse complement strand
ATACCGCCCACCGAAAAAGCCACCGCCAGCGCTGCGACGATGGGCTCAAAAACCATCCCCCACGCACCATGCTCGGTCGGAAACGCGATGCCTTTCAGCTTTACCTTAGGCGCAGTCGATGGCCTGAAGTTAATTGTTGAGTTTTCCTGCGGGACCATTTGTGTCGATACAAAAGGATAATCCATGCCCGGATCGTAACCGAATCGACGGCCTTAAAATATGATGCTAATCACATTCGGCACCCTAACGGCGTCCATAATATGGTGATAATTTGAAAACCTGGTTTGTGATCAATCGGCCGAATGGCCATTCGTATCGGCTGGGCGGACGGGCACGCGGGCATAGATCGTCGTTCCCTCGCCGGGGCGGGTTTCGATCTCAAGCGTTCCGCCCAATAGAGCGGTCCTCTCTCGCATTCCGATGAGCCCGAGGCCCTTGCCCGAGGAACCGTTTCGGCGGGCCGAATCCGGTTTGAAGCCATCGCCGTCGTCCTCGATGATCAATATCAAAAGATCGTCGCGCTCCTCGAGCAGCACATTGACGCTCTTGGCATCGGCGTGTTTGAGAATGTTATTCAATGCTTCCTGAACAATGCGATAAAGGTTGGTCTCGAGTTCGGCGTTATATCGTCCGTTCTTGTTGCGTGACGAATGGAACTCGGCGTTGATGGCGTAGGTTGTTGACCATTCCCGCACAAAACTGCTTAGCGAGTCGATCAGCCCCAAATTGTCGAGCTCAGTGGGCCGCAATTCCCACGCGAGGTAATTGATGTCCATGTCGATACGCGTTGCATATGCTTGGGTTTCCGCGACCTCGTCCAACACCAGCGGGTCTGTTGTTTTGGACCTTATAGATTCCAGCTTTAGGCGCAAGGCCGTCAACTGCTGGCCAAGATGATCGTGCAGGTCCCGGGCGATGCGGTGGCGTTCGGCCTCCTGCGCCTCGACGAGGCGGTGCATTATCTCTCGATCACGAACAGCGGTTGCGGCTCGTTTATGCTCGGTAATATCGCGGGCGATCTTTGACGCACCGATGATTTGCCCGTTCGCATCGCGCACAGGCGAAACTGTAAGCGAAATGTTGAGCAGTGTACCGTCCTTGCGCTGGCGGACCGTTTCAAAGTGATCTGTGGGCTCGCCGCGTTGGATGCGCTCTAGTATCTCCTTTTCTTCATTTAGCCGGTCCTGAGGAATTATGATCGTTATCGGTTTGCCTATGACCTCGTCGGACGCATAGCCAAAAACCTTTTCGGCACCCCGGTTCCAGCTTGTGATGATGCCGTTAAGGTCCTTGCTGACTATGGCATCGCGTGACGAGTCGACAATCGCAGCCGCTTTTGCCAGTTCCTGTTCCGCCAGTTTTCGGTCCGTGACGTCGATCGTCGCTCCGATCATGCGGTACGGGCCGGCGGCGTCTCTAAGGACCAGAGCATTTGTAAAGAGCCAGTTGACGCTGCCGTCGGGCATGGCCACTCGAAACTCGATATCATACGGGGCCTCGTCCGACAATGCCATTTGGATACGACTGTTTACAAACGAGCGGTCATCAGGATGTACGAGCGCCGCAAACCCCTCGACCGAGCCATCAAATCCGCCAGGCTTTACCCCGTGCATGGCATAAACGGACTCTGTCCACGAAACCTTATTCCCTCGAATATCCCAGTCCCAAACACCGACCTTACCGGTTTGCGTCGCCAGCCTGAGCCGCTCTTCGTTCTCTCTCAGCGCATCCTGGGTTCGAGTCCGCTCTATCCCGATAGCGATCTGATATCCAACGGTAAGGGCGATCTCGAATTCATGTTCCGTAAATGTGTGCGGCCGGTCGTAATAGACCATGAATTTGCCGATCAGCACGTCGTTATAAAGCAGAGGGATAAATGCCAGGGCGCTGATCCCCTCGGCTGCGATGACCGACTTGAGATGAGCATCTAGGTCAGAATTCTCGATGTCGTCAATGCCGAATGGGCAAGCGCTGGTGTCGCCTTGTTTCCACGGCGAGTGGCCTGTGACGGCGGTCTTATATTCATCACTCAGGCCCTGTGCCGCCACAAAAGACATCACACCATCATCAAAAAGCAGGATAGAGGCCCGGTCACAGCCGAGTGCTTTACCGATAGTCGCGAGAGCCTCATCGTACACCTGATGCGATGAGAGCGAACGATTAAGCCGGTCCGCAAAGCCATACAGAACGCCGAGTTCATTTGCTCGCCGCGTCAAAAGCTGCTCGCCCTTCTTCTGCTCTGAAATATCGAGAGCAAAAAGTGAAACTCCACCGTCACTGGTCGGAAGGCATCGTGCATGAAACCACCGGTCAAAAGGCGCGAAATGGTCTTCGAAATCAATTGAGATCCTTTCTTTCATGGCCCGGTCGAGAGATCGGCCAAGAGATGTTTCACCAATGTCGGGGATCACTTCCGCCGCTTTTTTGCCGAATATCTGCGAGCCGTCAATACCATACTGTTTCAGCATACCCATCAAGGCAGTGTTCGCATACGTGATCCGAAATTCCTGGTCGAAAGAAACGAAAGCGTCCGACAATGATTCGAGAACACCGTGCATTCGTTCATCGCGGTCAGCTACAGCGGCGGCCGCCTCACGTGCTATTGTCGCGGAACGGCTGATGTCTCTGGCGGTCCACCATAACAAGCCGAGCAGCAGGACGATCTCAACCAATGTGCGAACCGCAGTGCCAAAAGCAGTGTCGTAAAGGCCCATATCCTGGCCTAAAACCCTGATCCACCCAAGGCTAAGTGACAGCACTATGAGCGGAAAGCATAACCGGCGCAGGACCACCCCGCCCGCATCCTTGCGCCACAGTACAGAAAAAAATCCGTATTCGGGCACTATCGCCGCTATGCCGACACCCAGAGCTGCGACCATGGTGGCTGTTTGCAATGCGATACCCGTGTAACGGGGAATGGCATAAAGCTGATTGGCCCCAAATAAATATCCGGTCAATGAAAGAGTAGAGATACAAAATGCCAGCGTCCCGAATATGCTGGCCCATTGCCTTTTCCGATCTCGAAACGTCGATAAAAACAGGCCAACACCGATCGAAGTGATGGCCGTCGATGCGGGAATACCCATCCGCCCCGGTGATGAGGTCGCCTTAGCACCCAACGGCTCATGGAAAAGTAAAGTGTCGATGCCGAGATCGATCCCGCTGATATGTTCAAAAAGAGTCAGCCCGGCAACAACCGCCGCTGAGGCAGCCAATATCCTGATCAGGAGCTTATATCGCGGCCTTAGAAGGGAAATTATCAGGCCGGCTCCGGCCGCCGTGATGCAAATAGCCGTATTAGCTTTGATCGAGATGCCTTCGTTATTCCAATCTGTGAGTCGCGGAATGTTGAGGACCCAGCCGAGTAGTGAAAGCAGTCCGCCGACAAGGGCGTATCCGCCGGCTGCGAGTGTGAAGCCAGAGATGCTATTTGACCTATTTTCGAGAGCTTTGTTCGGCGACAACTGATCCACCTTGTCTAATTTGCTCCTTAAGATCGCCAAAAATCGATCTTAACAGCAGATAAACACATCCAATAAACAAGTTTGCTGACACCAAAAAGACCGGAAATGTTTAAGCTGATTTTATAACTTTGGGAGAGATTTTGAAAGTAAATTTCTTTAGGGCAAACCGCAAAAAAGACCCTATTTATCCTGTTTTTGCAATTGTCGAACCAACTTGCCCGCGTGGTTACGTGCGATAAGCGGCAAACGTTCGTCGTTGGAGAGTTCTGTAAGGAAAGGAACAAGATGCGGCGGGTCCGAGATCTCTCCCCGGTTGATATAAGAGGCGAGCTGATCCATTAAACCGGGGGTCTGAAGCGGCTGATTTTGGCGTGCGATGCCGATCTCAAACCGCCAGGTGTACTCATACCCGATGCGTTTGTATTCGTCCATCAAAGCTTTGGCGTCTTTGTTGTCGCTCCAATTGTATTTCGCAGTCCGCTCGCGCCCGGCTTTTTTATAGGTGATCGTCACATTACCCATGTTTGAGAAGTCATGCTCAGTCTGGTAATTCTCTGTTGAATTAAGAAAGTCGAGCTCTGTCAGCATCTTATCGATGTTTCCTATCGTCGCCGGGGTGAGATCGATAGGGTCGGTTATCATCTCACTTGCGCCGTTCTTTTCAAACGAGATCTTACCTTTGCCCGACTGGTCATGCTCAATGAGGACCTTAGGATAATCAAAACCGGGCCGTGAAAACTCGTAAAAATAAGTCGGAACATGATCAGACGCGGATGTTGAGCCGGTCGCGTTCCCCGGCCGGCCATTTTTTTTGCCCGGACCCGGCGCGGGGGGCTTCGGCGTCGACGAGGCTGCCGGCGTGGGAGCCGGTGTGACTTTGCCGGTCTTGTTTGCCTTGTGGCTCTGGGCACCCGCGTTCATGGATAAACAGCCCAGGAAAAGCATCAAGATCGCACCCGCTGTGTTTAGCTTTGTCATTGATTGTGTTCAGATCGCTGGAGTATAAGCACTTTTGATGCTGACGGCGTCCCTACGGTTGGAAAAACCGGGGCCGCCGCGAAACACTCGAAGGCAATATGATCCTTGTTTATTCGAACTTTACCGAAACGATCTTGGACACGCCGGCCTCTTGCATGGTCACACCGTAAAGTGCCCGCGCCGCCTCCATCGTACGTTTGTTGTGGGTAATAACGATAAACTGTGTCTTCTCGGACATATCGGCGATCTTTGCCGCAAACCTGCCGACATTAGCGTCATCCAGCGGTGCGTCAACCTCGTCCAACAGGCAGAAAGGTGAGGGCCTGTATTTGAAGATAGCGAGCACGAGGGCGATGGCTGTCATCGCCTTTTCACCGCCGGAAAGCAGCAGAATATTTTGCAGCCGTTTACCTGGCGGCTGGGCGACAACCTCGATTCCGGCCTCGAGAATGTCGTCTGATTCCAGCAGTGTCATCTGGCCTTGCCCGCCGCCGAACAGTTCCTGGAAAAACTCTTTGAAGTGTTCATTTATTGCCTCGAATGCCGATCTGAACTTATCGCGCGACCGCTGTTTGATCTCGCGAAGGGCTTCCTCGGTCGCCGCGATGCTGTCAATAATGTCTTGGCGCTGAGACGTCAGGAACAGGTGGCGTTCCTCGGCCTCGCCAAGTTCTTCGAGAGCCAGCATATTGATCGCGCCAAAATTCTCGAGTCGCTGCCGCAGATCGTCAGCCTCTCGCCGGGCAGCGTCCAGCGAAAACGCTTCGTCGGGCACGATCGAGGCGACCAGATCGGCCAGCGGAGTATTCAGCTCTTGCAGACAATTTTCGGTAACATTCTTGAGCTCGGTTACCGCCTCGGCCTGCCGTATCTCTATCTCGGCCCGGCCATTGCGTGCCTCAGCCGCTCGGCGATTAAGGTCGGCAAGCTCGTCGCTCATTTTGTCGGAGAGCTCGCGGGCGGCCGTCAACGCCTTAACCGCGTTGGTCAATTCAACATTTTCGTTTGCGATCTCATCGCCGGCTGACGCGATACGGTCTGTGATCTCGTTAATGGCGGTGTGCAGACCTTTGATCTTGGCGTCGGCCTCGGACATTTCGAGGTTCTGCAGAGCAAGCCGCGATTCGAGCTCTTTACACTCGTTCTCCACCCGCCGCACCGCGGACTGAGCAGCACGCCGACGTTCGTCGGACGTTGCCGCGACCATTCGCTTTTCGTTAAGGACCGCATTTGCAGCCTCTGTGCGGGCACGGGCCTCGGACAGGGTGACGGCTATGTTCTCGATAGCGGCCGCGGCATCGCCGCGAGCAGTTTGGGCTGCCTGCTTATTCAGCTGAGCGTCAGCCAGTCGCTGGTTCAGCTCTGCGATCTCAGATTCGATCTGGCCGGCCTCATCAGCGACCACTTTGCGGTGGCGTTCGGCACGGGTGATCTCTTCGCGAGCGGCGTGGTGCTGGATCTGCAGGCCGTGTATGCCGCGGTCCACCTTGATGATCAACGATTGCAGGTCGACGGTCTTGCTTTCGTTCTCTACCAGGCTGTTACGGGCTGCCTCGGCGGAGGCCGTCGCTTTTTTGATCGATGCCGCCAGATTCGAGCAGTCTTTCTCAAGATCTTTTAACTCTCGTTTGAATGCGAGCAGCGATTCATTCTTGCCCGTCGGCTTGACGCTGCCGCCGACAAACAGCCGTCCGCCGAGTAGGAGTTCGCCCTCGTGATTCACGATCATCTCACCATCGGCGGCCTCTTGATCTTCGATATTGCTTACCAGGCGTGCAGACATCTCGCGGGGAAAGATCTGCCGCAGAGCATCAGCCAGTTCGGACGAGACGCCCAGCTTGTCCCTGATGGTGCCGCCGGAATGATCGGCATTCTCCTCTCGGACGGCTCCCGCGGGCAGGATGATCATCGCGGTACGGCCGACATCATTTGCCTTGAGCCAGGCGGAGAGCCGTTTGGCATCCGACAGAGAGTCGACTACCACGGCCTCGAGGAATCCGCCGAAAAGCGTTTCGACCGCCGTTTCTGCCTCGGGCGCAACATTCAGCCGATCCGCTAAAACACCATGCAGCTTTACGCCGACATTCTTTTCCTCGGCAAACAGCTTTTGCACCTGTGGCGTGTAAACGGCCCGTTTTTCCTCGAGCTCGAATAGTGTCGAGAGCCGGTGTCTCTTTGCCGAATGCTCATCATTCAGCTCCTGCAGCTCCGTCTCTGCCGTGCGGAGCTCGTTGCGGCAATCCGTCGTTGCCGCCAAAAGCTGTTCTTTTTCCTGATTTAGGTCGGCAAGCTTTTGTTCCTCGGCCTTGAGGGTCTTAGCAAGTTCCTCGGCGTGCTTTTGGTTAGCGGCAAAGGTATCACCCGCCCGCTCGCCTTCTTTTTCCAACCCGGAAAAGCGGGCGGACAGCCGCTCGAGATTGTGCTGCAGCTGTTGGCCGATCTCGTCAAACCGCTCGAACGCACCGGTGTGCTGCATCAGATCGCCGCGAAGCTTTTCGATGGACGCCTCGACGAGAGCAAGCGATTGGGCTTCTTGCCGATAAATGTCCTCAGACTCTCTTAATGCCGATGCAGCCTTTGCATGTTCAGCACTCTCGTTCTGTTCCTCGGCCTGCAAGCGTTCCAGTTCCGCACCCAACATCGTGAGGCGGCTGCTCGTCGCTTCGATCTCGCCCCTTAACGTCTCGCAGCGGTTATTAAGCCCGACGATCTGGTCCGATTTATAAAGATGCTCGCGCTCGGCACGGTCGCGTTCGAGGGCGTTGTTTGCCTGGATCTTGCGAAGCTCGGTTAGGCTCTCCTCTGCTGCACGAGCACCCTGCGTTGCATCACGGGCAGCGGCCTCTTTTGCGGAAACCTGAGCCAGCAGGTCGGCCTCGATAGACCCGGCCCCCTCGAGCAGCAGCTTTAACTCCTCGGACAGGTCTGAGAGATACTTCCCCTCGGCAGCGTAAAGCTGCCGCAGCAATACCCGAAACTCCTCTTGGAGGATCTTGAACCGGCGGGTCTTGGCAGCTTGCCGCCGAAGAGAATTTACCTGTTTCTCTATTTCACCGACGATGTCCGAAATGCGTCCGAGGTTTGATTTGGCCGACTCGAGTCGCGATTCGGCGGCCCGCTGGCGCGAGCGAAACTTAGATATGCCGGCCGCTTCCTCGATCAGGCCTCGCCGGTCCGCCGGTTTTGCTGATAGGATCTGCCCGATGCGCCCCTGTTCGATGATCGCATAATGGGCACCTGAGAGGCCGGTGCCGGCAAAAAGGTCCGTGATATCCCGCAACCGGCAGGTCTTGCCGTTTAGCTGGTATTCGCTCTCACCCGATAGGTATAAGCGCCGTGTTACAGAAACCGCCTCGCCCGGCGCGAAATCCAGTGCAAACGAACGCGGGCGCCAGTGCCGTTTGGCCTTAACACGAGACTCGACCACCTGTGTAGACCCGACAACCGCGGCCTTTAACGTCTCGACCTCGCCGTCTTGTTCATCCGCGACTTCGTCATCAATGGCAAGTGCCGTCACAACCTCGGCATCTTCGGGCTCAATGACCTCGATCTCAGACATATCGACAGCAGTATCGTCGATGCTGCTGAGGGCCTCGTCAATGTCCTCAAGCTCGGTCTCGTCAATGTCAAAAACCGTGTCGTCACGCACCAGGTGAAGGACGACCTCTGCCATGCCTCCCGGTTTGCGGTTATTGGTCCCGGCAAAGACCACATCCTTCATCTCGCCGCCCCGCAGGCTCTTTGCACGCTGCTCGCCCAGCACCCACGAGATGGCGTCCGACACGTTGGACTTGCCGCAGCCGTTAGGCCCGACCACAGCGGTTATCCCGCTGCCCGTAAAAACTACTTCGGTATAATCGGCAAACGACTTGAAGCCGGTAATTTCTAGACGATGGAGCTTAAACATTCTATAGTGCCCGGAAGTGAAAGGAGCACTATATTTTGTTGTATTTGGGTTTTTAAGTCAATTAAAAAATGGGCCGGAACGGACGTTTTTTAGATGCAGTCGACGAGACCCGGCCGCTTATCTTTATCCCGAAGATCAGATCTCGAGGGTCATGTCGCGAAGGCCTTGTTTCTCGGCCCTTTCATTATCGAGTTCGGTGAGAACGTCAAGCAGGAAATTGGTATTGCTCGAAACGGCGATCACTACCGGAAATTCATGATCAGAGACGGAAAACTCAAACGTGCCCTCGTCGATCTCGATGATCTCGCGGAACGCTGTCACGCCATTGTGAGCATTACACTCGGCATCGACTATCTTGCCCTCGTTAAATGAGACATTTGCGAGATGCAGGTCGGATTTTATGATGAGAAGGCCCGTCATTCTGGCGCTCTCTATGACCTGCACGGCGTCGAAGATCGATACGAACGCCAGATTGCCGGCAAATGTGACGTCGGTGCGTATTTTTTGAGGTTTATCGCGATTGGTCGAGAACTCGGGCCGGCGTGCACGGCGGATCGCCTCGAGACCCGGAGCGACCGAAATACGAGGATCGAGCAGTTTTGCCTCCTGCAGCCGGTCGTAAGCAAGGTCAAAATCTTCGCGGGCGATATAAAGGCTCACCAGGGCCAGGCATTGTCGTGCCGCCTCGTCGAGATTCTTTTGTCTGACACAAATGTCACGCATCTTTTCGCGAAGCGAGATAGAGCGCGGGCTGCGCTCAAGCGATTCGCGAAGCAGCGTAAATGCTTTTTCCGGGGAACTGTATTTTACGAAAAGGTCGGCGTCTAAGAGGACAGACTCGATCGTCGTCTCACTGACGGGAGCCATCGGCTCCGCTGTTGCTTGTCTCATATGGCGGGGGTTGAACAAAAATGTTCAACACCTTAATTTAGCACAGTCCGGCTGTTCTAGTCATCAATATTTTCTTACTCTGGCGGAACAAAAAAGGGGCCAATTCAGGCCCCCTAAATCAGAACTGATGATCGATAAAGTTAGAAATCGAACCTAACGCCGAGGCGGATCTGACGCTGGCGATATGTTCGAGTGGGAACGAGGAAATTTATCTGTGCCGCAGGCGTTGTCGCGAGATCGATAAAAGCCGCACCGTAATTAAATACGGCGGCGTTCAGAATATTATCGAACTGAACGACGGGACGAAGCTTCATGTGCTCACGGATCCGGAAATCGCGCGATACATTGAGGTCAAAGGTGTAAAAACTCGGGGCTGTTCCGGCGTTCCTGGGCAAATTCCCACTTTTTGCTCCAATTGGCTGAAGCGAGAACTGTGCAAGCAAAGCCTCCGGGATCGGCGAACCTGGTTCCCGAAACACTATGTCCTTCAGATCACCGCTGAAATTGACTCGGTCGGTGCCGAGATCATCGAGGTTGCGATCCGATCCACCATCCCCCAGGTTGAATGTGGCCGCGCTTCCGTATCGGAAAAGGGGAGAAAGCCTCAACTTGCCGAACCACCACGGAGTTTGAAATGTTCCGCTGAGGGCAATGCGATGCCTACGGTCTTGAAGGCTTCGGGCCCATTCCCGACTAAAATCGCCGTTTATCTCAGCATTCGCCGTGTTATTCAGGCCATCGTCCCTGGTACTCGACAGAGTATATGCCAACCGGTAAGAGGCCGAGAAACCGTAGCCGAGTTTGCGAAAGCGGCTGCGAAGTTCGAGTATGAGGCCCTGATAGAATGCGTTGCCACGAGATCCGATCTTCGAAGTTTCCTCAACAGATTGATCGAGCCTGAAAGGGGCTATTGCCGACGTTGCAATACCGACCGGTGCTCCCGTCGCATTGTTATTCTGGCCCGGAACCGACACGAGAGGGGCAGTCGAACTCGAATTGGTCGTATTCAAGTTCACGAAGCAATTCATAGTTGTCACGCTGCATGCGCCGCCGGTCATCGACTCTGCGTGAAGTCCGCTCGCGTCGTTGGTCGGTCCTAAAAAGAACGTGTAATGACGCGTCGGAGACAGCTCAAATGGATGAGTGATCAGCCAGGCGGTCCAATCGTCGTATCCGGCCGGCAGTTGAGGGGCGTTCGGATTATAGTCACGCCAAAGGTGTACAGTCTTGTTGATCGTGTAATTGGCCTCAAACACCCAGTGTTTGAAGATCTCATGCTCAAACCCCGCATTCCATTGATAACTTTCCGGGATCCTTAGGTTTTCCTCGACAGTTCGGAGCGGATTGCCCTCGCTGGAAACGCCGTTAGTAGTAAAGCCTGTCGTCGAATTACAGGGGCCGAGTGGATTTTGGACTGTGAGACAAACTGTTGAAACCAGCGAGCGAAGTTCCGTGACATTCGGATAACTGTGGGGAAAAGTGGCCTGGATCGCATCCAGGATGGCCCTTCTTCGTGAGTCGTTAGCATTGGTCCCGATCGTCGTGGAATCAAAGTTGACGAGAGTGCCGCCTGTGTTCTGGATCGAATCGCCAACGGTTCTAAGCAGTACGCGGTTGTAAAATATGCCCGCACCAAAACGTATCACGCCCTTACCGCTCTTGAAGGGTGCCCAGGCAACGCCAATACGCGGGCCCAGGTTATTGTGATCGCTAACAGCCGTTTCTCGTTCGTATCGCAGTCCGGCACTCAGCGTGATCTCGGAACCGATCCTCATCGTGTCGTTAAAGAAAACACCGTAATACCGGTTCCGCACATCCTGTCCGGTGCCAAAATTCTGTCGGTAACGATTGATATGATTAGTATCAAAATCAAAGGCACTGCCAAAATTGAATGTGCCGGTTGCATCGCCTAACCCGATAACTTTTGAGACCACGTCCTGTACATCAAATCCGGTCTTAAAACTGTGCATTCCCTTTAAGTAGGTCAGGGAATCCTGAAATTGCCATCTGGTCTCCTGTCGTGTGTCGGGGAAATTGCTGCCTGAGCTAACGGTGGAATTGCCCATAACGAGGCTTCGGACCGCCCCAGCGATCGGATCGCGGATACCGACGATAACAACCGGATCGAACGGGTTTTGTGCCGCGAAACTTGGCTCGTACCGTGACCATTGTACGCGGATCTGGTTAACAGCCTTGGCACCGAACACGTGATTGTCGGTGAAATTGTATGCATCAGTGTCGATATGCTTGGCTTGGAAAGCGTTCTCTAACTTAGTGACGGCCACACCTGAGGTCCGCTGATTGTTCTTTCGGCCAAACTGGAACCCGAAGGTAAAATTATTGTTTTTGAAAAGTTGGGTGTCGATCCTTGCGGTAAAAACATCGCCTACATTGGGGGTGGCATATAACTTATTGTACGCTGCAACTGCGGCGACCCCGGTCGCACAAGGCGGTGCCGGCGAACCGGACGCGTCACAGTAAAGTTGGCTACCGGTGGGGTCCGGAAGCGGATATCGCGGATTACCGACCACCGGTAGATATGCATCTATCAACGTCGTATCGTCCAGAGCGTTATGCTCGTAGGCTACAGCAAAAAAAGTCTGATGCCTGCGGCCATTAAATAGGTACGGGATCTTAACGGGGCCGCTAAACGTAAATCCCGGATTGCGTTCCTGCAGGGCCGGGCGCCTTATGCCTTTGCTGTTGTTGTACCAGGTATTGGCATTCATGCTCTCGTCCCGAAAGAACATGAACAACCGCCCGCGGTAATGGGTACCGCCTGAGCGGGTGCGGATATTTACACGTCCGCCGGCCGCACGGCCATATTCTGACGAGAACTGGTTAGAAATTACCTGGACCTCGGCAATGCCCTCGAGCGACGGCTGAAAGCGGTCACGCGACGAACGATCGTCGTTATTATCGAGGCCATCGATAGTGATGTTGTTGGAATACGCTGTACCGCCTGAGATCGAGAAATTACCCTGCTCGAGAGGAGCGTCTCGGGGGTTCTGCAGCCGGTCATCGGCAAGGCCGTTCGACGACAACTGCTCCTCAGACGTTCCGCCGAGGGTGAGGACCAGGTCGAGGGCGTTCCGGTTGTTGTTTGGTATTTCTTCTATCTCGCGTTCCGTAACGGTACCTCCCACAATTGTGCGGGTGGTATCGACAGGCGGCGTGTCGTCCTCGGTTACGGTGACGGTGGTTTCCGCCTTAACATCCGCGGGTGACAGCGTGAAATCCTTCTCTACATGCTGCGCCGAAATAGTAACTATTGGGGGAGTTTCCTGCGGCCCGAAGCCGGCCTGGGTCACGTTGATCTTATATGTTCCCGGCTTTAGCTTTACCATCCGGTATAGACCGTCTTCGTTGGTCACAACCGTTCGAACCTCGCCTCTATCAATTGAGGTCACAGTGACCGTAGCACCTACGATGGCCAGTCCGTTAGCATCGGTGATCTTTCCACCGACAGTAACGTCATCGAGGTCTTGTGCGCCGACAGCCAAGCCAAAAATAAACAACATCAAGGCAGCCGCGCAAACGCGGGACAAAATTCTTCCAAACAACATCAGATTCTCCTAGGTTATGAGATAAATGCTAACTAAGGTAAGCGAATCTGAAAATCCTATATCAAATCTCGGGGGAAATCAATTTGATATGAAGAGTAAGGACTAGAATTTCTCGTTAATTGTTGCCTTCTGACCTGGTTCGGCCGGGCTCGTCTTCTGCTGAAGACTCAGGCCGCTCACGCCCGGTGCGAAAACGTGAGATCGGTATCAGCGCCTCGGTCGAGGAAAAGGCCTCGCTGTTGCGTGAAAATTCGTTTGCGTGGGTCTTTAAATAGTCAAAGAACTGCTCAAATTCGCGCTGCATCTGGTCCATCTTTGCCCGCATGTTGAGGATGATCTCTACGCCGGCAAGATTGACGCCGAGCTCGCGAGTAAGGGAGAGGATGATCTCCAGTCGTTCAAGATCTGAGTCTTCGTAAAGGCGGGTGTTGCCGATCGACCGCGAAGGCGCCAACAGCCCCTCGCGTTCATACAGCCGAAGCGTCTGCGGGTGGATATCGTAAAGCTCGGCCACAGCGCTGATCGTGTAGGTTTTTATCCGCTTCTTCATTCTAGCCCCATAGTCTTTCGGGGATTTTCGGGATTCAGCTTTTCAAACTGCTTTAAAGATTCCTTTGTTTCTTCCGAGATAACACGGGGCAGCGTGATCTTGACCTCTAC
>Ga0222622_10000627_pt1 | contig 13476 bp, 14 predicted proteins | sample PLM2_5_b1metaG_FD_177335 | JGI IMG/M metagenome (GOLD analysis project Ga0222622, IMG submission 177335) | Groundwater sediment microbial communities from an aquifer in East River, Colorado, USA - PLM2_5_b1 | ecosystem: Environmental > Terrestrial > Soil > Riparian zone | place: USA: East... | reverse complement strand
TGGCGTTGTTGTCCTGCGACAACGAGACCCGCGTGCCGCCCGGATACTCGGCCAGCTGTACAGTAACGGTGTGATAGTTCTCCGGGATGTCGGGCTTCCCTTCGAGCGGACTGAAATGGCTGTAGCTGAGCAGACGGTTGGGCCGCACGCGAAGTATCACGCCCTTGTCTTCGAAAGTTTTGCCCTGCCATTCGCCCTTCCATACGATAGGGTCGCCTTCCTTCCAGTTCGAGGTGACGTCCGCGCCGAACATGTATTGCTTGATGACGGCAGGATTGACGAGCGCGTCCCACACCACCGCGACCGGGGCCTCAACCGTGGCAGACGCGTGCGCAACGAGGCTGTTATCCATGCGATGCTCCAGAAGCGCCGGCGCGCGCGCGCACAGCCAGCAGAAGGCCATAGATCAGCACACACACAATAATGATGTGATAGAGCACGTCGGCGAGCGTGCGCGGTCCGACGCCGATCGCGATGGTGAAGATGCCGACAATCGTTCCAGCGAGGGCGAACCCTTGAGCGGCCATTCCCGCACGCCGGGCCCACACGGGGCCAAAGGACGCCGCGATTGCGCCTATCAGGAGCACTGCCGCGATGACGGTTTCGGCAATCCGGGCCTCGCGGTGTTCATATCCCCCAACCAGGAATCCGGCGTGAATGGCGGCTGCCGCCAGGAACGCCATCGTCTCTAGAAGCATCAGAGCGCGAAGCGAAATTGACACAGGACAGCCCTCCTCCCGTCACTTATAGAATTCTCGTGCCATGTCGAGAATTCAGAGGCTGCTCCGACTTACCCATGCAGGCGCTAATTGGGGTGTCTGGCACCGGGACGAGCCGGGAGGCTGTAACAATAAGGAGCAGACGATGAAATACATGTTGATGATGAATGCACCGAGGGGCACTGGTGATTGGGGTGTCATGAAGTGGCCCGCGGAGGATCTGAGGGGTCATATTGCCTTCATGAAGCGGTTTACCAAGGCGCTTGCAGACGCGGGTGAGCTGGTCGCGGCAGAAGGGCTCGCCCCGCCAGCGCAAGCCAGAGTCGTGCGGGCGCAGGCGAACGGCGCACCGGCAGTGACGGACGGCCCCTTCGCCGAGGCCAAAGAATTTCTTGCCGGCTATTGGATTGTCGATGTCGACAGCCCCGCGCGCGCCTACGAGATCGCCGCGGGCGCGTCGGCGGCGCCCGGCGTCGGCGGCACGCCTTTGAATATGCCGATCGAAGTGCGCGAAGTGATGAACCCGCCACCCGTCGAGCTGTGACGGCTCCCCGACTGGATTTGGCTGCCGAGAATCTGCTGCGCGAGCTCGCACCGCAGGTTCTCGGCGCCACCATCCGCCGATTCAGAGATTTTGCCGCGGCCGAAGACGCGGTGCAGGAGGCGCTTGCCGCCGCCAGCGTGCAATGGCCGAAGGAGGGCATGCCGGACAATCCGCGCGGTTGGCTGATTCACGTGGCCGCCCGGCGTATGACGGACTACGCGCGCACCGACACGGCACGACGCGACCGCGAAGAGCTCGCGGCCAGGCCGTCCGCCGATCCGTGGTCGCGGTTCCGCGACATGGGGACAACCGAGCGGGACGACACACTCGTCTTGCTGTTCATGTGTTGTCACTCCACGCTGACCCATTCGTCGGCCATTGCGCTCACCTTACGCGCCGTCGGCGGGCTGACCACGGCAGAAATCGCCAGCGCGTTCCTCGTACCGGAGAGCACGATGGCCCAGCGCATCAGCCGGGCCAAACAGACGATCAAGTGCTCGCTGGTGCCGTTCCGGATGCCGACAAAACGCGAACACGCACAGCGCCTGTCTGCGGTGCTGCACACGCTGTATCTGATCTTCAACGAAGGCTATACGAGCACCGCGGGCAATGAACTGAATCGCGTGGAGCTGTCACGCGAGGCGATTCGGCTGACCCGCGCGATGCATCGCCGGCTTCCCAATGATCCGGAAATCGCCGGACTGCTTGCGCTGATGCTGTTGACCGACGCGCGACGCCAGGCTCGCACCGGTCCTGACGGCGAATTAATCCCGCTCGACAAACAGGATCGGCAGTTGTGGGATCGCGAGGCCATCACCGAAGGGATCGCGCTCGTCAGCCGGGCGCTGCCGAAAGGATCCGTCGGTCCCTATCAGCTTCAAGCGGCGATCGCGGCGGTTCACGACGAAGCGCCAACCGCAAGCGCGACTGACTGGCCGCAGATCTTGGCGCTCTACACCGTGCGCGAGCGGATGTCGCACAACCCGATGATCTCGCTCAACCGCGCGATTGCTGTCGCGATGGTGCACGGCCCGACCGCCGGTCTCCAGCTCCTCGATCAGCTGGCCGCCGCCGGCGAATTGGCCGGACATCACCGGTTGGACGCCGTGCGCGCGCACTTACTCGAGAAGGCAGGCGATCTCGCTGGCGCTCTTGCGCACTACCGCGTGGCCGCGGCGCGCACCACCAGCCTTCCCGAGCGGGATTACCTCCTGAGCCAGGCCGCGCGGCTCGACGTGAGGAATCAGGATTGACTCAGGCGACGCAGCTTCTCAATCGGCCGTTTCAAGGATCGCTTGCGGCGCCGCATGTCGCCCCAGAGGTCTCCCACCTTGGCAACGCGATCGGACATGTTCCGCAGAGTGAACGTCCCCGGCGCGACGGTCCCACGCTCGATCTCCTCCCATGTGCACGGCGCGGACACAGGCGCTCCGCGTTTCGCGCGAATCGTGTACGCCGCCGCGAACGTCGCGCTGTAACCGTTACGCCCGGTGTCGATATAAATCCGGCCGCGGCGATCCGCCTTGCTGAACTCCTGCGTCAAGTGATCGGGCGCATGACTCACCAGCAGTTTCCCCACTCGGTGCGCGAACCGCTCGACCTCTCCCATCGACGTCTCGCCGTCGAGTGGCACCACGATATGAAAGCCCTTCGACCCTGACGTCTTGATCCACGAAGGCAGCGTCAGCTCTTCGAGCAGATCCCGCAAGCCCATTGCGGCGGCCCTCACCGCCGCAGGATCGTCAGTCGACGGATCGAGATCGAAGACGCAGATATCAGGATGGTCGAGATCGGGAACACGGGAAGTCCAGACGTGCTGCGTGATGGTGTTCTGATTGGTGATCCACAGCAGCGATCGCACATCAGTGACGATGGGGTGATGGACGACGCCGTCTTTCTTAGGAACTTCCACGCGCTGCAGCCAGTCGGGAAACCCTTTTGATACATCCTTCTGCCAGAAACCCTTCTTGCCGATGCCCGCCGGATACCGTTCCATCGTCACCGGCCGGCCGCGCAGGTGCGGCAGCATCAGCGGCGCGATCGCTTCGTAATACGCGGCCACGTCGCCCTTCGTGATCCCCTCGTCTGGGAATAGCACCTTCTCTGGATGGGTGATCACGGCTGCTCTCTTGTCACAGTGCGAGCGTCCTTGTCGAATCGGACGCCGAGCAGACGCGGGTGGCGCAGCTTGCCATGCACGGTCCATTCGATGAACCCGACCTGCACGACGATTTCCGGACGTACCCAGTGCGCCCGCAGGCGTGGCAGCCCCTTCGCCTTCGTAAAGGGCGACGCCGGCAGCTCTATGGCGTCGAGACGCGCGCGCAAATCCAGGAGCAGCCGGTTGTCGAAGCCGGTGCCGATCTTGCCCGCGAAGAGAAAATCGCTTCCCTCGTAGTACCCGACGAGCAGAGCGCCGAGCCCAACGCGCGCGCCTTGCGGATCGGTGAAGCCGCCCACAACCAGCTCCTGGGATGCCTCGCATTTCATCTTCAGCCAGTGTTTCGAGCGGCGATGCTCGTACGGCGACCCACGGCGTTTTGCGATCACGCCTTCCCAGCCCTCGCGGCTGGCGCGCTCCCAGGGCTGATCATCAGTCAGCAAGGTCACGCGGCGGAGCGGCGCTTCGAACTTCAGCATCCCCAGCAGCGCGCGGCGGTCTTCGAGCGGCAGCGATGTGACGGATCGGCCGTCCACCCACAGGATATCGAACACGTGATAGCCGCTGTGGCCGTCCCATGTCACCTCGCCATCGAGAATCACCTCCTGAACGGGAAGCTTCGCCACAGCCGCGGCGACTGCTGGCATCTGCTGAGGCAGGCGGTTTCTTGAAAACAACTCGACGCGCGATCCGCGCTTGAACGCGAGCAGCCGGATGCCGTCGAACTTGCGTTCGAACACCCAGTCGGCGCCGCTGAAGCGCTCCTGCGTCAGCGTTGCGGCCATGGGCTCGAGCCAATCGGGCATCCGCGCGGCGCTCGTCACCACTAGCTGATTTTACAGACTTGCTAGAGTAGATGGATGCAGGACAGCACGGGTCGCGAGATCGTGACGGTCGCCGGGCGCGACGTCGCGATCTCGAACCCCGGCAAGGTGCTTTTTCCTGAAGCCGGCTACACGAAGCTCGATCTCGCCCGCTACTATCTCGCCGTGTCTGAGGGTGCTCTGCGCGCGGCCGGCGACCGGCCCAATGTGCTCGTCCGGTATCCCGATGGCATCGGCGGCGAATTCTTTTTCCAGAAGCGCGCACCCGCATCGCGGCCCGATTGGATTGACGTCGTGACGCTGCGTTTTCCTTCCGGCCGGGTTGCCGAAGAAATCGTGCCGCGCGACGCGGCGGCGCTTGTGTGGATGGCAAATATGGCGTGCCTCGAGCTGCATCCGCATCCGGTCCGTGCCGACGATCTCGATCACCCGGACGAGCTTCGTGTCGACCTCGATCCCGTCCGCGGCGTGCCGTTTGCGGACGTTCGAGCCGTCGCGCACGTACTGCGCGGCACGCTCGAGGATTTCGGTCTCGTCGGATGGCCGAAGACCTCGGGGTCTCGCGGCATTCATGTGAACGTGCGCATCGAGCGGAAGTGGAACTTCGATCAGGTACGCCGTGCGGCTCTCGCGCTCGCGCGTGAAGTCGAACGCCGCGCGCCGCAAATGGCGACGAGCAAGTGGTGGAAGGAAGAGCGGCACGGCGTGTTTCTCGATTACAACCAGAACGCCAAAGATCGCACCGTGGCCGCCGCGTATTCGGTGCGCCCCACACCGGATGCGCGCGTGTCGGCGCCGCTGACATGGGAGGAAACGGAACTGGCTGAACCCGGAGATTTCACGCTCGCTTCGATGCCGCCGAGGTTCGCGCGCGCCGGAGATGTGCACGCCGGGATCGATCGCCATCCGTGCTCGCTCGATCGGCTGCTCGACCTCTCGGCGCGACAGGAACGCGAGGGTCTTGGTGATGCGCCGTGGCCGCCGCACTATCGCAAGCAGCCCGACGAGCCCGCGCGCGTGCAGCCGTCGCGACGCCGATCCGTCGCGGGATCTGAGAAGCCGAAGCGAAGTGGGCGGCAACCTCGCCGGCCGCTTGTTGAGATTGCTCGGGCGCAGCGCAAGGAGGACGCGCTCGACGGTCTCGAGCGCTGGCGGGTGCGGCATTCAGAGGCCGCCACGCACCTGCATCCGTCGGATGTGCTGGTGGATGCGATGCGCGGACGGTTCCACACGTGGACCCGCATCCGCGTGAATCTCGAGCACGTGCCAGAAGAGCTGCGGCCCGCACAGGAGCCGCTCGATCCAGACGACGCGCCGAAGGGATGGGGACCGCCCGATGGAGGCGGCGGGGTCAGCGAGGTGCGCCCGTCGCGCCGAACACCTTCGCGAGCTCGTAAGGAGTCGTAACCTCGAGCTGATCGTAGGTGCAGTCGGCCGTAGGCTTGTCGGGGCGCCAGCGCTGAAAGACGGCAGCGTGCCGAAAACGATCGCCCTGCATGTGGTCGTATTTCACTTCGCAGACTCGCTCGACCCGCAGCGGTTCCCACGACAGGTCCTTGCCGGCGCTCCAGCGGCTCTGCCCTCCCGGCATGCGGTTCACCTCGGTACCCGCCCTGGCCCATTCGCGCCACGGGTGGTGCTCGAGCGCGCCTTCGCGCAGAGGCGCCAGCTCGCGTGCGAGCAGCTCGCGCGCGGCCATCGTAAAAGACGAGGTGACGCCGACATGCTGAAGCCCGCCTTTGCCATCGTAGAGGCCGAGCAGCAGCGAACCCACGCGCGTGCCGGTTCCATTCTTATGCCAGCGAAAACCTGCGACGACGCAGTCGGCCGTTCGCGCGTGTTTCACTTTGATCATCACGCGCTTGCCTGGTTCGTAAATTCCCCCTTCGGATTTCGCCATGACGCCATCGAGACCAGCGCCCTCGAACCGCGCGAGCCAATCGGTTGCGGTGTTCCGATCGCGCGTCATCGGCGTGAGGTAGATCGGAGGCTCGACCCCGGCAAGAAGCCGTTCGAGATTCGCGCGCCGCTCGGAAAGCGGCGCCGTCCGCAGATCGCGCCTGGCGTCGGCGAGCAGATCGAATGCGACGAATGAGGCGGGCGTTGCGGCCGCGAGCTTGGCGACGCGCGAGGCCGCGGGGTGGAGCCGCATCTGAAGCGCGTCGAAGTCGAGGCCATGAGGCGTGGCGATGACAATCTCGCCGTCAAAGACGCCCTCCGGGAGTGCCTTGGCCAACGCCTCGTGCAGGTCCGGGAAGTAGCGATCGAGCGGCCGCGAATCGCGGCTCTGAATGTACACGTCCGAGGGCCCGCGAAACACAATCGCGCGAAAGCCGTCCCACTTGGGTTCGTAGAGCACGCCTTCGCCGGGAGGCAGCTCATCGGAAAGCTTCGCCAGCATTGGCTCGATCGGGGGCTCGAGGGGGAACGCGGCGGACACTACTCATCAATGTAGCGCAGTTTGCCGCGGCGTCATCATTCTGAAAGCGGGACGACCTCATCCGATTGTTTTTGGTAACGTACCTCTCATGGAGCGCCGCCGCGCTGCGATGGCCTGGCCGATCAGCGGATTGCTACTGCTTTGTCTCGTGCACGTGCGGACTGTCGCTGCGGAGCTCGAGCCCGCGGCGACAGCGGCGTATGACCGATATGTAGCCGACGCGACGAAAGTCTTTCTCGAGGAGGGCCGGTCGCACGCCTCGCCGCGCGACGGCGAGTTGACGATACGTCCGGCTCGGCAGGATGGCATCGTCTCAGTTCCGGGCGGGCTCGTCCATCACTGGATCGGTGCAACGTTCATCAATCGCGCGACCCTTGCAGACGCGTTGGCTATTTCATCTGCATACGAGAACTATCCCGCCGTGTACAGACCCGTTATCTCATCGCAACTGCTCGGGCGCGACGGCGACACGTATCATGTTCAGCTGCGCATCAAGGAAGGCGCCGCGGGAGTAAGCGCGGTGTTGCAAGTGAGGTCGTCGGTCAAGTTTTTCTTCCCCAGCGGCACGACGGCGTATTCGATCTCGACCTCTGACGAGATCCGCGAGGTCAAAGACGCCGGCGAGCCCTCCGAGCGGCTGCTGCCCGCGGGTCAGGGCAGCGGGTACTTGTGGCGCGCGGCCACTCTGAGCCGACTCATCGAGCGCGACGGAGGCGTGGCGGTCGAAATGGAGACCATCGGATTGAGCCGCACCTTTCCGCTGATGCTGGCCTGGATCATCGAGCCGATCGCGCGGCGTCTCGGCCGCAAGAGCGTCGAGCTCTCGCTTCAGGAATTCGCCAGCGCTGTTCGGGCGCGCAAAGCAGGGTGACGCTGGTGACTACGCGGTCGATGCCTGCATGGGCGTCGACAACGCGATGCTCTGCGACCGCGGAATAATCAGCCATGCCAGCGCATACGCGATGACGCCTCCGATGACAGCGCCGCCGAGGATGGAAAGAATCACCCAGACCAGACGCACCGCTGTGGCGTCGACAGCGAAGTATTCCGCCAGTCCGCCGCACACGCCGGCAATCCGTTTGTCGGCCATCGATCGCGTCAACCGCCGCCCCGCCGGCACAGTGGCGTCGCCGCTTTCAGGAATGATGAGCCACGCGGCCAGGTACGCGAGCACGCCACCGATGATGGCGCCAGGGACAATCGAGAACACCACCCACGCCGCGCGCACCAGGATGACGTCGACCTCGAAGTAATCGGCGATTCCGGCGCAAACACCCGCGATGTTTCCGTTTGCGCGCGATCGGGTCAGACGGCGAATCGTCATAGGCACCTCACTACCCGGTAATACGGGAGGAACGACGGATGGGTTCCACGTCATCGCTTGCCCGAGACAACGCCGGCTGCCAACGTCGTCCCCGCCAGGATGACGGCGCATCCGAGCACCATACTCGTGGTAATCGGCTCTCGAAGAAACAGATAGCCCCAGATCACTCCGAACGCCGGAATCAGGTAGGTCACCGCTAATGCCTTCGCCGGTCCAATACGGCTGAGGAGTCGGAAATAGAAAATGTAGGCAATCCCCGTACACAAGATCGCCAGCAACGCCGCGCTCAGCCAGCCTCGGACGCTCGGTGCGTTCGCCGGCCAGGAGGCCCAGGCCAGGGGAAGGAGAAGAACAGTCGCCGCGATCAGACTGCCGGTCGCAATCACCAGCGGATCGACCGCGCTCAATCGCTTTTTCGTGTAGTTGGCGGAAATGCCGTACAGGAGCGAGGCAGTGAGACCGGCGAGTACCGCCCAACCTCCGCCATCGCGCGTGAACGACAGCCGGCCCCACACCAGCACGAGCACGCCACCGAATCCGACGATCAGACCCGCGACCCGGATCGGCGCGAGCCTTTCTCGAAGCCAGACGAAGGCGACCAGCGCGCCGAACAGCGGCGCCGTCGAATTGAGCACGGCGGCAAACCCGGCTGTCACCGATAGAACGGCATACGCGAACAGCGAAAATGGGATCGCCGAATTAATCGCGCCGAGCAGGCTCAGACCGGCGATGTTCCTCCGTAAATGGCGCAGTCCGCCGCGGCGGGCCAACACCGGGATCAGAAAGACTGCGGCGATGCCGACGCGCGCCGCGATCAACGGAACGGCACCGAATTCGGGGACCGCGATCCGCATCAGCAGAAAGGATCCTCCCCAAATGGCGCCGAGAACGACTAGTTCTATCGAATCGCGGGTACTCACGCAGCAGGTAGAGTACTGCACCCGGCGCGCCCACGAGCCGCGACGCTCGCGGCGTGGGTCAATCTCGATTGGAACGGAATGCGACCTGGCGCTGGCCGCCCGATACGTTGAATTCTGACGGGCTATGCGACAACCGCGCGGCGCTGATGACGCCGGCCGAGCAGAAAAAACGAGCCCCCGCTGAGCGTCAGAAACCCGCACCGCGTCAGCGCATCCAATGCGGACTCGCAGACATCCGTCGGCACGTTGCAGAGACGGTTCACCTGGGCAAACGTCAACCGCAGTCCCGGCAACGCGGTGAACTCCGTTTCGATCCGGCTGAGGGCTTCGATGACCGCGGGATCGTGCATGACGCTACGCCGGCGAGAGCACGGCACGATTCTGGGGCTCACCCTCGGCTGGTGAGATCGCAGCATCGTATGCCGCGCAGATATCGATGAAGATGCGATCCCACGAAATTAGGTCCAGGGCGCGCGCTCGGGCGGCGATACCCATGACCTCACGCCGCCGGCGATCCTTCACCAGCGTTCGAACGCCCTGAGCGAAGCCGGCCGGGTCGTCCGCAACGATGGCAGTCTGCTCAGTGTCGACCATGAAGCGCTGGCCACCAGTCGACATCACCACCGCCGGCACTCCCGACGCCATCGCCTCGAGCACGACGTTGCCGACAGTATCGGTCTGGGATGGAAACGCGAAGACGTCCATCTGGGCGTAGGCGCCAGCGAGCGCTTCTCCTCGCAACACCCCGGGAAATTCCGCGCGCAGCATGCGCTGACGAAGCCATTCCCGCTCGCTGCCATCCCCGACAATCGTGAATCGCACGTCAAGCCCTTCCGCATCGAGCTGCGATTCGACCGCTTGCAGAAGACGCACGTTCTTCTCCGCCGACAGCCGGCCGACATAGCCGATGTTGACGATGGTATTCGGACCGCGCCGGCGGGCTGGAGTGAACAGCTCGGTATTTACGCCTTTGGACATGAGAAATGTGGGCTTGCCGGTGCCGTTTTCGAGCAGCGTAGCGAGCTCGTCGTTGGGAGCAAGAACGACCCGTGGAATCTTGTAGAAGAGCATCAGCACCCGAAGTGCTTGCTGCTCGACCCATGCTTTCGCGTCATCTCGCGTTGCGGAGCTCGCCCAGCGCAGACGAAGGCGTCGCGATGCGTACTCGTGGAGATTCGTGTGCCACGATGCCACCATCGGGATGCTCAGGCGGCGGCCAACGTACGCGCCCAGCTGTCCAACGTCGCTCGGTCCAGTGAAGTGGAGGACGTCCGGGGCAAACCACTTGACCGTCTCGGCGATGCGGCCCATGTGACGCCACATCGAAAGGTCGAACCGGAGATCGTGCTCCAGCCCGAACGAGAACAACCGCGAGCGCTTGAGCTCCAGCCGTACGATCGATCCGTCGTGGACGAGTCGCGTTTCGGGGCCGGCGTGCACTGAGAGGAATGGGATATTCCGTCGCTTGGCGCATGCCTCGAGGGCCAGTGCCGTCCGCGCCACGCCGTTTGCTTCGTAGTACGAATCTGAGAAGAGCGCGATTCTCGGCGCTTTCATGCCCGCAGAGTACGAGATACGCGTCACAATCCCGCTACGGCGCCAAGTACGCTGGGTAAATTCACGGGCATTGGGCAGTTCCCGGCCAAGTGACCTAATTCTGCCGGGCGAAAAGTTTACACAGATGACACCAGGAAGTACGGCAAGATGCCCTCTCTTCGGCCATCATGGGACACCACATATGATTTTTGCGAAGCGGTTCTCAGGACAGGGGCACACCCGAACGTTCACGATTGAACATTGCGTGGCTTCGGGCTGGGTGGCTTGCGAACACGACGATCGCGCGACGCGCACGAGCATGATTCGCGACTGGCGCCACGTCGAGGCGACAATCGTGCTGTTCGAGTTAAAGGCGTCGGCTCTGCGGAACGAAGGCTGGCTCGAGATCGCGCCGAACAGCTGACATCGCCGCCGCGGCGCGATATTCCGCGTACACCGCCATCAATCCATAGCTCCAATCCTGGCGCATCGCGTACTCGCGCGCGGCGATACTCATCACTTTTCTTCGCGCGTCTGTTCTGACAATCCCCGCGGTTTCGACGATGAAGTCCGCGGACGAGCGGCACACGACACCTGCGGACGAGCCGACGCGTTCGCGCGCGCTCCCGTTTTCCATCACCACGACAGGCAGACCTGACGCCTGCGCCTCGAGCACGGCCAGGTTGGTCGAAACAGCATCGCTCGGGCACACGTAGAGATCGGCGGACGCCAGCACCGCCGGCATCTCAGCATGCGGAATCACGCCTGTGAAAATCACGTTCGGGCATCGGGCCTCCACTTCACGGCGGCACGGGCCATCCCCGACGACGATCAATTGGTGCATCGGACGGGTTCGGCGCAGACCGAGTTCCAACGACAGGAGTCGACCGGCTCCACGATCGCTGGAGAGGGCGCCAGCATAAATGACGGCTGGGCGCGCGTCTGTAACGCCCCAGCGGCCGCGAATTGCTGAAGAGCGCTTCGAAGGCAGGAACTCCGACGTCTCGACGCCGGGACGCCAATCAACAAGTTTCGAAGCGCAGACCCCGGTGCGCAGAAACGCATTGCGCGCGGCCACCGACGTAACCAACACACGAAAGCTGTAATGTGCGAGTGTTCGAACATAACTCTTCCAGACGGCGCTCGCGCACGGCGCTGGTGGCTCGCACGACAGAATCATCGGAAGCCGGGATCGCGCAGCCAGGATCAACGCGGCGACCGCAAGCGGACCGGAGGTCGCCACGTGCACGAGATCGAGACGATCGACCGTCGTGCGTTTCAGAATCTCGCGGATAGCGCGGAGGCCGGCGAGGTTCGGCGGCGTCGAGTAGTGCTCAATCGTCACGTCGTGAGGGCGGTTGTCGGCCAGCGCCTGAAGCGTGGCTTCACGGCTGCGCGGGGCGCCGTCTTTCAATTCGGTGAAAAGCCCTATACGCAAGATACATTCGAGTATGGAAATGACACGTAACGGGAACGGGTACGGGGTGCGACGGTCGTGTAAACATTCGGATATAGTCCCCTGACATGTCGCTGCTTTACTCATATTTACGCCATTACTGGTCGCTCATCGCGCTCGCGCTCGTTCTCGCCACGATCAACCAGGTCTTCTCGCTGCTCGACCCGCTGATCTTCCGGCACGTCATCGACGACTACGCCACGCGATTCGCCGAGCTGACGACGCGCGAATTCTTCCGCGGCGTCACCATGCTGCTCGCGGCCGCGGTCGGCGTGGCGTTCGTCTCGCGCGTCGCCAAGAACTTCCAGGACTACTACATCAGCCTCATCACGCAGCGCCTGGGCGCCGAGCTCTACTCCGACGGCATCCGCCATTCGCTCGAGCTGCCGTACTCGGTATTCGAGGATCAGCGCAGCGGCGAAACACTCGGCAAGCTGCAGAAAGTCCGGTCGGACGTCGAGCGGCTCATCTCGGCGTCGATCAACGTCCTGTTCACGTCGCTCGTCGGCATCATCTTCGTGATGGTCTACGCGTTCACGGTGCACTGGCTGATCGCGCCCGTGTACCTGCTGACCGTGCCGGTGCTGGGCGTCATCAGCTCGGTGCTGAGCAAGCGGATCAAGACGATTCAGAAGCAGATCGTCGCGGAGACAACCGCGCTGGCGGGCTCGACGACCGAATCGCTTCGCAACATCGAGCTGGTCAAAAGCCTCGGGTTGGGACAGCAGGAAATCGCACGCCTGAACAGCACCACCGGGAAAATCCTGAAGCTGGAGCTGAAGAAGGTGAAGTACCTGCGGAGCCTCAGCTTCATTCAGGGCACGGTCGTGAATTTTCTCCGCACCAGCATCCTGTTCCTGATGCTCTACCTCATTTATACCCGCGACATCACGGTGGGTCAGTTCTTCTCGCTGTGGATCTACTCGTTCTTCATCTTCGGGCCGCTGCAGGAGCTCGGCAACATCATCAACATCTACCGCGAGACCGAGGCATCGCTGAACGTCTTCGAGGGCATTCTGCAGATGCCGAAAGAGCCAAAGCCCGTCAGCCCTCTCCCGCTGGACGATGTGCGCACCCTTGATTTCGATGGCGTGACGTTTCAGCACCGTTCGGCGACGTCGCCGGCCGTCAGCAACATCACCTTCGGTGCGCGGCGCGGCGAGACGATCGCCTTCGTCGGCCCATCAGGCTCGGGAAAAACCACGCTCGTGAAGCTGCTGGTCGGCCTGTATCCACCAGGATCGGGGCGGATTCTGTATAACGGCATCCCGAGCGACGAAATCGACCTGGACGTCCTGCGCGAGCGGATCGGCTTCGTCACACAAGACACGCAGCTCTTCTCGGGCACGATTCGCGAAAACCTGGTGTTCGTCAACCCGCACGCCACAGACGCCGAATGTCTCGACGTGTTGCGGCGCGCCTCGTGCGACAGTCTGCTGGCGCGGGCCTCGAAAGGCTTGGACACGGTCATCGGCGAAGGCGGCGTGAAGGTGTCAGGCGGCGAGAAGCAGCGTCTGTCGATCGCGCGCGCGCTGCTGCGCCGGCCGCAACT
>Ga0222622_10000623_pt1 | contig 13515 bp, 10 predicted proteins | sample PLM2_5_b1metaG_FD_177335 | JGI IMG/M metagenome (GOLD analysis project Ga0222622, IMG submission 177335) | Groundwater sediment microbial communities from an aquifer in East River, Colorado, USA - PLM2_5_b1 | ecosystem: Environmental > Terrestrial > Soil > Riparian zone | place: USA: East... | reverse complement strand
TGCCACTCCAACGCTCCATGGCAACGCGAGCCACAGGATTGGCACGCGGGCCTCGTCGCGACCTTGGAGAAGAGAGCGGAGATACCGATGGTCAGTACTCATACACCGTTTGTGGCTGTCTAACGCGCATTAGATAGACTTCCTAAACATCTTCGCACTGCGAAACTCGCAACCTCTCCCATTCCGCGTGAATGCTCCAACATACGTCACGAGAACAGTTTGCCCAAGGTCCTGTATCCTGCAACTTGAGATGTTAGGCGGCGAAACTCGCAAGTCGGTCGTTAGGGCGCGACACTCTGTCGAAACGGCGCGACAAGACTAATGACCCAATCCTTGGCCCACGCCGCAACGCATCTCGCCCTACCGAACCACGAACCCATCAACCCCCACCAGGTAGCCGTTCGAGTATCCCTGCGCACGCGAATCCTTGCCGACGATCTCGATCACAACCTCGTTCACGCCGGCGCGCAGCCGCACGCGCCCGAACGAGATCGGCCCCGTTGGCGCCACCGACGGTGCGTATCCGCGCACCACCGGCGACAGCGCCCGCCCGTTCACACTCACGCGCACGTCGCCGTAGTCCGGCGCCCGCGTGAAGTAGCCGACCAACTCGCGCGTCCCCGCCTTCGCCACGCGAAGCGGCAACGTTAGGCGGGCGCCCGCTTGCGCTTCCACCCACCACAGTTGCGCCCCGCCGCCCCAGCCGGCGGAATCGCTCTCCCACCCACCCATCTCCTGCACCCGCAACTCGCCCGCGGTAACCCTGGCTGAGTCGAGCAGACTCTCCGCCTCGATCAGTCCAGTCACGCGCACCGGCTTCCACGGCTCGGCGGGCATCAACTGCGCCGGCAGCGGCGGGAATGGCACATGCGGGTGCGTCTGATACCAGAAAGCGACCGAGCTGTAGTCCGTGCCCGCCGCGTCGTTCGTCCCACCGTGCTCGATCGTGAACCTCAGGCTCTGCGTGAACGGGATCGGGTCCTCGATGTGCCAGCGGTAGGCGCTGACGCGGCCGGCGTCGACGTCCTTCACCGTCAGGCCGTGGTAGGGCGCCGAATAGGGGCCGGTGTCGAAGTACCAGCCCGACGAGAAGTAGTCTTCCGTCCCGGTTCCAAGCACGCTCGGGCTCCGCTCGCCGTCAACGAAGACACGTTCGTTCCCCTCGAGGAACCAGAGCGCACGGCCGCGCAGAGGCTGCATGGAGAGCACCGTACCGACATACTGCCCCCGCCCCGTCGCCTCGAGCAGCACGACCGGCTGGCCGCGGACGGTCGTCGTGCGACGGAACTGCGCATGGAAGTAGAGCAGGCTGTCGGGCAGCCTCTCGTGCGCCTCGACGGCGATGTTGTAGTAGAGACTCTGGACTGGAATCGACGCGCGGTTCTCGACCGTTATGCGCGCGTGCGTCCGAAAGGGCATCGCCCAGTAGCTGTTGTAGCCGCCGCTGGTCATGTTCAGCGGCAGCGAGATGTACTGCCTCCACTCACCGAAGCCGACGCCGAAGAAATCGGACACCGGCACCTCGACCGACGGCTCGGTCTCGTAGTCCCAGTAGCAGCGCACGATGAGCTGGCGCTGGATCTCGCGGTTGTTGCGCGGCGCGATCGTCAGCCACCAGCGCCTGATGATGCCCGCCCCGCGATGATCGACGAGCGTGAGCGTCTCACCCGGCGCGACGGCGCGGGCGTCGCCGTTGGCGAACTTCCGGTCGTAGCTCGAATAGTCCGCGATCCGCCCCTCCCGGGGCAGCATCAGCGCGTCGAGCGCGCCACCGCCGGGCCGCGCGTCGGCTGACGGCGGCGGCGCAACAGCTGCGCTCCGGATTGGTGCGCTGTCGGCGCGCGTACCCGCAGACTGTCCGGCGCTGGGCGGCTGACGCGTGCCCGCGCACGCGACGAGCAGCGACGGCAGGGCGACGCCGAGCATCGACGTCAGTGTGAGTCCCGAAGAGCGCTTCATCCGGTCGGCATAAATTGTCGCATCAGTTTGTGAGTTGGCCTTCATCAATTGCACACGTGGCTCGCTTGACGCAACCGCGGAGGGTTTCGGCGCCGGGAAACAACGGCAGCCGAGACGCTTGATCGAGTCGGAAGCAACAGAGAACCGTAGGCCGGATTACACCCGCGCGCCGAATTAGGGGCACGAATCATGGCCGCGGAACCGGGCGCGTGACCCACCCCTCCCCTCGCTCGTTGTCAATGTGCGGGTACCGTGCAGCGGACCCGTGTGCTGCCGTCGCACATCGACGCGATGGTCGAATCGCTTCCAGGGCGATTCGTCACCTGATGGGAGGATGTATGCGGAGATTCGCGATCACGATGAGCACGACGCTCGGACTCGCCATTGCCAGCTGTTCGCACAAACCAGCAGCTAGCCCCGCGTTTTACGACGTGGTCCCGGCGCCAGCGGCTGCCGCCCCGGCTCGCCCCAGTGGCGGCGGCGGCAACAGCTCCGGTGCCATGGCGGTTGGTGACTTCGTCCGCAGCCGCAGTCCGCAGCTGCAGTTCTGCTACGAGGAGACGCGCGCAAAGACCCCCAACCTCGCCGGTTCGGCGACGGTCGCCGTACAACTCGCCGCCGACGGCGGTGTGAGCGAAGCGGCCATCGTTCGCAAGACGTGGTCGGGTAAGGGCGCGGACATTCTCGAGAGCTGCGTGATGTCGAGAGTCAAGAGTTGGAAGTTCCCGCCCAGTGAGGACGGTAACGACAAGCGCGTGCATTCGTTCTCGGTGATCTTCACGAGGTAGAGTGCAGGTCGGCGCTGGGGTCGCGACGGGCTAGTTGTCGCTTGACCCCGCGCCTACTTCGGCGCGCCGCTAAGCGGCGGCGCGTCCTTTTTCCGTGGGAAAGCGCAGCTCGAAGCGTGCGCCTCCCTCGGCACGGTTGGCCGCCGAGATCGTGCCGCCGTGCGAGGCAACGATCTCGCGCGCGATCCACAACCCGAGACCCGTGCCCTTCCCGACGGGCTTCGTTGTGAAGAAGCGCTCGAACACGCGCTCGGCGATGCCCGGAGCGAAACCGGTGCCCGTGTCTTCGACAGTCAGCCACACCGAGTCCGCATCGCGGCCGGTCGCAAGGCGCAGGATCTTCGTCGCTCCTCGTCCTTCCATCGCGTGCACCGCGTTGATGATCAGGTTGATCACCACTTGCTCGAGTCGTCCGCCATAGCCGCGGATCGCCGGCAGATCATTGCTGATTGTCAGCTCGGGAAAGACGTGCTGATCGCGAAGGAGCGGACGCAGAACGGAGAGCGAGCGCTCGGCCAGCTCGCTGATCGAGATCGATTCGTCCTCCAGCTCCTGTGGCCGCGCGACGCGCATCAGGTCGCGCACGACGGCAGCGGTGCGCCGCGATTCGGCGATGATGCCGTCGATGCTCTCGCGCTGCTCGGCGTCGAGGTCCGACTCGCGAAGCAACTCGGCGAGAAGACCGATCGTGGCCAGTGGGTTGTTGACCTCGTGGGCGACTGTCGCCGCCAGCGTGCCGACTGCCGCAAGCTTGTCCGCCTGCTGCAGCCTGGCCGACAGCTCCCGTTCGTCGGCGTCGCGCCGAACCTGGGCGATGAGCGCGTTGCGCAGCGTCCGCTCGTGCCGCGCGGTGGCATACGTCGCAGCGCCACCGGCCACGGCGAGGAGCAGCAACCGAGCGCCCTCATCGAGCAGCGACGTGCCAGGCATGAGCGGCGTCGTGAGTGGGCTTCCGCCGACATCGATCCGTCCCGTCGCGACGAAAAACACGAGGAGTGCCGTGTACTGGGCGACAGCGAGTATCGTAACGAGGGCCGACCGGCGCGCGGAGCTCGTCAGCGGCTGCGCGGCGACGATGACCACATAGGCGAGAAACATCGGCGACTTCACCGCGAGCTCCGCCCGCCCGAACTCCCCGTACCCGGCGAGCAGCAGGGTGAGGGCGGTGGTGTCGACGACGGCGTTCGCCATCGATAGCCAGCGCGGCGCGATGCGTCGCCGATGAAAGACGAGCTGCTGAGCCACCGTCCAGATCAACATCGGCACCAGGATGCTCGCGTTGACCCGGTTGAGCACAGGGGTCAGGTGGGCCGAGTAGAGCGCGGCGCTGATGGCGAGCAGGAAGAGCACCGCCGCGCGAACGCCGTTCAGCAGCCGCTCGCTCCGCACGCGCTCGGCCTCGAGCAGCTGGCTCGTGAGCGTGGGGATGGAGGCCGGCGTATCGACGCGGCTCGAGGGCGGCATGGGAGCGGAGGGGGTGGCCATCGGGAATGGACTCCTGCGGCCTGAAGACCGTCACGCCGGAATGCGGGCGGTGGGCGGTAGGCGGTAGGCGGTGGTCGATCACAACAGCGGGCGACGCCCCAAGCCTCGCCAAGCCCAGGCGCGACCCCCATAATTGCCCCACGCGCGCTGCGGCACGTACCGATTCGCGGCAGCAATCGATCTACGAGCGCTCGGACCCTCGATGCGTCGTTTCGCCCTTCTCGCCGGCGTCGTTACGGTCGCCTGTGCACACCCGGTTCCGGTGCTGCAGCCCGAGGCCGAGATCGAGATGCTGAACGCGAAATGTGCCGTGCTGGCGAAGGCGGCGAGCCGCGACTCCCAGCTGCTCGATATCGGCACGATCGTCACCGCAATCGACGCGGAGCACGAGCTGTCCCGTGAATACCGACAGCTCATCGGCGCGGGAATTCGCCAGTTCATCGTTCTGCCGAAACCGCTGCCGCTCGACACCTATAACGACAACGTCGAGGCGAATGGCTACGAAAGTCGGACTCCGAACAAGTACGCGGCGCTGACGCTGCACGGGGTCTACCGTGTGGCGCTCCGTCGCGACGGCCGGTTGCTGCACGCCCGCGCGGTGGGCGCGGCGAGCAACCGGGTGTTCGACAATGTCCTCGTCGACGCGATCGTCTCGCTCGACACGAGCGGGCTACTTCCCAGGCCGCCGGAAAGCGCGACCTGGTTCACGGCTGACACCGCCGAGCTTCGCGTCGTCATAACGGCGAAATCCGTGCGGCGCATGCCGGGCGCGGTCTATCCCGAGGACCTCGCGTGGAGCGAGCCGCTGCTGCGGATCCGTGTGCCGATCCACCGCATCGACCGCGAAGTCTTCCGGATCAACGGACCCAATCCACGCTACCCGGACAACCTTGCCAGAGCGGCAATTCCCGGGAAAGTCGTGTTGCAGTTCATCGTCGACGTCGACGGCACCGCGGACGAGAGCTCAATGCTGGCAATGCCACCTGTTCCTGACGCTGCCTTCATCAAGGCGACGTTCGATGCGGTGCGCAACTCGAGGTTCGCGCCGATGATCGTGGCCGGCTGCCCGGTGCGTACGCTGATCGAACAGCCGTTCATTTTTCTCGTTCGTTGATTCCAGAGGGGGCTCGCGGCCGACAGTTCGTCGCGTACTTTCCCGTAACCGATGACGTTTCCCAGGCCTTCCACGCGGAACACTCGATGAAGTTCAGAACGATCGCGATCGCGGCAGTCGCGCTCTCTGCCCTATCGGCGCCGTCGAGCGGCGCCCAGCAAACCGACACCAGCTACCGGCAGTGGGAAGGCGATATTCGCGCCTTCGAGCAGAGCGACAGCGCACAGAAACCGCCGACGAAGGGCATTCTGTTCGTCGGCAGCTCGTCGATCCGCATGTGGGAGACGCTCGCCCAGGACTTTCCCGACCTGCCGGTCATCAACCGCGGCTTCGGCGGGTCCGAGTTGCACGACGTCGTCCACTACGCGAACCGTGTCGTTCTTCCCTACAAGCCACGCGTCGTCGTCGTCTATGCCGGCGACAACGACCTCGCCAACGGACGCAAGCCGGAGCAGGTGGCGAGCGACTTCCGCCGTCTCGCGCGCACTGTGCACCGCACCCTGCCCCGCACTCGCATCGTCTTCGTCTCCGTGAAGCCGAGCCCCTCCCGGTGGAACCTCGTCGACCGCATGCGTGCGACGAACGCGCTCGTGCGGAGGTACGCGAGAACTGACAAGCGACTCGCTTACGCCGACATCTTCACGCCGATGCTCGGCGACGACGGGAGGCCGAGAAGGGAGCTCTTTCGCGACGACAGCCTGCACATGACGCCAGCCGGCTACGAGCTCTGGACATCGGTCATCCGGCCCTATCTGCGGTGACGGCTATTGACCTAACGCTTGTAGACGACCTGCAAGCCGTAGTTCACCGTGATCGTGTTGCGCCCGTCCCACGTTGCCCCCCAGTTCCCCCCTGAGCAGTCGTCCGACGCCGTTTCCGTGAGAGTCAGGGCGTTCCCGGTGTTGGTGTACGTTCCCGCACAAATTGCTGCCACGTCCTCGGTGCCACTCGCATCGGTGAAACGGATTGTGACGTTTTCTGTATATGTACCGCTTCCGATCGTGAATGTCCCACGCACAGCCTCCACCTTGAGCGTCGCATCCTGGCCCAAGAGGTACGGGAGAGTCTGACCGTCGACCGTCGACAGGTTGTAGGTCCCGGCCAGCGAGACCTTTGGATCGCTGCCTCCGTCACCGCCGCATGCGGTGAGCGCAGCAAGGGCGAGCGCGAGACTGCAGAGCGAGCGACGCATGGACAATTCCTCTGGTATCGGGATACCAAACGTTGGCTGGTGACGAGTCTAGTGGACGATGCCTTCGCGTTCGATACGATATCTGGCGTAGGCTCGGTGGTGAGATGACGTAGAGGAGGGGGCGGTATAGTGAAGCAACGCGAGAAAGACCGCAACCGGTGCAATTGCACGGCCGCGGTCAGCAGGTACTCCGTCGCGACCTGACGACCCGCGCCAGCGAGAGTTAGACTGAAGCATGGCCCAGACCACGACCGCGCCGCCACCGGCGCCGGCCCGCTCGGCGCCGCGCGCGCCGCGACCGGAAGACCTGCCGCTGCACGAGGACGTCCGGTGGCTCGCTTCGGCGTTAGGTAACGTCATCCGGCGGCTGGAAGGGGACCACGCCTTCACCGTCGTGGAGGAGCTGCGACAGGCGTGCCGCGCGCGACGCCATGGGGAGCCCGGCGCGCCCGACCTCGACGCGCTGCTGCGGCGAGTCGAGGCGCTGCCTCTCGACTCGTCCGCCGTCGCGGCCCGCGCCTTCACGCTCTTCTTCCTCCTCATCAACACCGCCGAGCATGTCCATCGCGTTAGGCGGCGGCGCGACTACCTGACGAAGTCCACGACCGGCAGTGGCGCGCTCGACGAACCGCAACCAGCCTCGTTCCGCTGGGTGATGCGGCGTCTGCGCGCGCAGGGGCGCACGGCGAGGGAGGTCGCCGAGGTGCTCACGCGCCTCGACGTTCGGCCCGTGCTGACAGCGCATCCGACCGAAGCGACGCGGCGCACGATCCTCGATCTCCAGGCCCGCGTAGCCGACGCGCTCCTCGCCCGCGATGGTGCACCGAGATCGGAGCGCCGCGCCCTCGACGAGGCACTGCAGGCGGACGTCGAGCTACTCTGGCTGACCTCCGAGGTCCGCCGCGACCGGCCGTCTGTGATGGACGAGGTCAGTACGGTGCTCTGGTATCTCGAGACCCGGCTGCTCGATGCCGGAGCGCGATCGCGCGAGTCGCTCGTTCGCGCGTTCGAGGAGGAATACGATGTCCCGCGGCCGGAGCTCGTGACGCCGCTCCATTACGGGAGCTGGGTCGCCGGCGATCGCGATGGCAATCCCTTCGTCACGCCAGAGACGACGATGGCCGCCACGCGCCGCGCGAGCTACGCGATGCTCGGCAGATACCAGGGCGCTATCGGCGAGTTGATCCGGAAGCTGTCACTCTCGTCGCGCCACGCTCCCGTGCCGGACGCCCTCCGCGCGTCGATGGAGAAGGATCGCCTCGATCTGCCTGACGTCTGGGAGAGAGACCATCGCCGCGACGACGACGAGCCGGTGCGGCTCAAGCTCGCGTTCATGTCCGGCCGGATCGAGGCGACGCGCCGCCAGGTGGCCCTGCGCGACACGGGAAGCACGGAGCGCGTGCGTGCGGCGTATCCCGACGCGGCGGCGTTCGAGGCCGATCTCGTGCTCCTGCGCGAGTGCCTCGACGCGGCGCACGCCGAGAGCGCGCGGCGAACGGTGCTCGATCCGCTGCTCACCCGGCTCCGCGCGCACGGCTTCCACGGCTACCGGCTGGACGTCCGCGAACACGCGCGCGTCCACGCCGAAGCGCTGGCCGACATCGCGAAATGCGTCGGCCTCCCCGAGCTCGACGGCGCCGCGCTCCGCACCGAGCTCCTCAGCCGGCGCGCGCTCGTCGGCGCCTTCCTGCCGTTAGGCGACCAGACGCGGAAGACGCTCGACGTTTTTCACACCGTGCGGGCGATCCAGGCGGAGAGCGGCGAGGCCGCGGCGTCGACGTACGTCATCTCGATGACCCGCTCGATCGACGACATGCTCCGCGTGCTGCTCCTCGCCCGCGAGGCGGGGCTCGTCGATCTCGCCGGCAATACGCCGATGTCCAGAGTGGACATCGTCCCGCTGTTCGAGACGCTCGATGATCTCGAAGGTGCCCCGGCGATCGTGCGCTCGTTGCTCGCTGATCGGGTCTGGATGAAGCAGCTGTCCGCACGCGGCAACCGGCAGGAGCTGATGATCGGCTATTCCGATTCGGCGAAGGATGCCGGCATGCTCCCCGCCTCGTGGGCGCTCTACCGCGCACAGGAGGAATTCGGCCGCATCTTCACCGAGGCCGGTGTCGAGCTGACGCTCTTTCACGGACGAGGCGGCACCGTCGGCCGCGGCGGGGGATCGCCGGTCTATCGCGCACTCGCCGCCCTTCCGCCGGGTACCGTGCGTGGCCGCATCAAGATCACCGAGCAGGGAGAGGTCATCTCCCAGAAGTACGGGTTGGTGCCGATCGCCGAGCGCAGCCTCGAGGTGCTGATCTCCGGGACGCTATTGCACGAGTTCGAGGATTGGCGGGCGGCGCTCGAACCAGGCGAGGAGCAACGCTTCCGCGAGACGATGGACCGGTTGTCGTCGATCGCGCTGCCGGTCTATCGCAAGCTCGTGCACGAGGACGAGGAGCTCTTCCGCTTCTTCCTCACGGCGTCGCCGGTGAAGGAGCTGGCGCACGTGCATTTCGGCTCGCGTCCCGTCTATCGCGAGCAGGGCAAGGAGAGCATGGAAGGGATCCGCGCCATCCCATGGTCGTTCGGGTGGACGCAGAACCGCCTCATGCTCCCCGCGTGGCTCGGCGTCGGCACAGCGCTCACCCAGGTCGCCGCCGACGGAGACGGCCTAACGGTGCTGCGCCGCATGGCGAGCCAGTGGCCGTTTTTCGACGACCTGCTCGGCAACGTCGAAATGGTTTGCGCGAAGGCGGACCTGGAGATCGCTCGAGCGTACGCTCGGGAGCTCGACCCCGGTCAAATGGAATTGCTCCTGACTCTCGAGGAGGAGTTCCGCCGAACCGTCAGCGCCGTCCTCCGCATTCGGCAAGCCAATGAGCTGCTGACTGGGAATCCGGTGCTCCAGGCGGCGATCACGCTCCGAAACCCGTATGTCGACCCGCTTTCCCTGCTCCAGATCGCGCTCCTGCGGCGGAAGCGCGCGGGCAGTGACGCGGCCGACTCGCCGGAGCTCGAACGACTCAACGAGGCGCTGGGGACGACGCTGAACGGCGTCGCGCAAGGACTACGCAATACCGGCTGAAGAGGCAGGCGGTGGGCGGTAGGCGGTAGAAGAAGCCACTACCTAACGATCAGAGGCCGCTTTTGCCGCAGTCAGAGCGCGCTCAGGGCGCGGCGGTGAGCCAGCGCTGGCGCAGGGCGAGCTGCTTCGGGGTGGCGCTCGGGATCTCCAGGATCCGCACCACGGGGCGGTCGAAGCCGGTCAGCACCACGTTCGTGATCACGTTGCCTCGCGGGCGCACTACCTCCACGTGCAGCGTGTCGTTGACCTTTGCCGCTCGGACGAGCGTGCGGAAGTCCGGCCAGCTTCGGATCGGCGTGCCGTTGATGGAGACGATCTGGTCACCGGTGTGAAGTCCCGCGCGTCCCCACGCGCCATCCGGCCGGCTCGAGACGAGGTGCACGTTAGGCTCCCCGTCATAGAGGTCGACATAGACACGGGTGTCCGGCGAAGGCTGACCGTCGCTTCCGAGCACGGGCGCGCGCGAGACCTCCGTGCGCAGGCCGGCGAGCCGCAGCCAGCGGTCGAAGTCGATCGGTGTCGCGCCGCGGACGTGCGCGTCGAAGAACGGCTTCGCGTCGCAGGCGCACACCCGCGCGACCGTGCGCTGGACGTCGAGCCCCGTGAAGCCGCGCTCTCCGGAATAGCCATCGAGCATCGCCCGCATGACGTCGTCCATCGATCGACGGCCGGCCGTCGCGTCGCGAATCATGAGATCGAGCACCGTGCCGATCAGCTCACCTTGTAAGTGCGAGCTCCCGAAGTAGTCACCGTTCGATCCCGGTCGCGTGTTGTACTGCGCCAAACTCGATTGCTCTGGCGTGAGGTGGGTGTTGCCGGGGTTGGCGAGATAATTCCCGATCAGGCGCTGAAGATGCGCGACGCGCGTCGAATCGTCCGTCGGCAAACCGGCGCGCCGCAGCAGCACGTCGGCGTAGTACATCGTCAGTCCTTCGCTGAACCATAGGCCGCGCGACTGCTTTACCGGCCGGTAGTCCACGCCGCCGTACTCGACTGGCCGGATGCGCATCAGGTTCCACGTGTGGAAGTACTCGTGCGCCGTCTCCTCGAGCGCGTCGGTCTGGCTCTTCGCCAGCTGCGCACTCGGCGCGCCGAGGGTGACCGAGTTGAGATGCTCGAGCCCTCCGTAGGCGTCGTCCTGGAAGAGGAAGTTGAATTCGCGGTACGGCGCGCGGCCAAAGAGGGACACGGCCTGGCGCGCGAACTTCTCGATCGCTCCGGCGAACGCGCTCGTGTCAAATGACGTCGCCGTCGCGGCTGGCCAGTAGACGATGCGGTGGGGCACGCCGTCGATCGCGAACTGCCAGCTGCGCAGACGTCCGATCATGATCGGAGAATCGACGAGGAGGTCGACCGTCGGCGCGAAGAAGGTCCGCGCGTCGGACGTCGGCTCGAGACCGGTCGCCGTCGCCCATCCTGAGGGAATGTCGAGCACGACGTGCGACGGTGCGAGCGTGGCGCCGACGACATACATGAACGAATGCGGCCCGCCGACCAGGCCGCCGTTAGGCGCGAGGAAGGGGCGCCAGGCCGCACGGGGCGGCCCCTCGGGGGTGGGAAGCGCGATGCGGTAGCGAACCACCGCTTCGCCGCCTGGCGCGACGACGCGCCAGAGCGCGCTGTCGAGCCGCGAGACAGCGCCGGCACCGCGTTTCGTCTCGACGCGCGGTCCGTTCACATAGCGCCAGTACCGGTCGTCGTACTCCGGATGCTTCGCCATCGCGAGTCGGAAGGTGTCGGCGACATTGCGGAGGCGGAGCTCGACGTCGTAGCCGGAGAGGTCGGCCGAATCCACGCGCAGCGTGTAATGCGCGACGGGGTGCGCGCGCGCATAGCGGGCTTCGACGGCGTCCACCGGAACGCGGAGTGGGTGCTGGGCGCGAGCGACCGATGCGGGCGTCCCGAGCGCGAGGAGCGCGAACATGCAGAACGGGGCGATTCTCTTCGATCCCTTGGTGGACATGGCCGATTCTCGGAAAGGACGTTGCGCTCTGCTCCGGTCGATGCACATCATATGGCTCATGTACGCGATCAGCCATGCCGCGACAGCGCTCGCGCTCAAGCGGCGCTATCCCGGGGCGAGCCTTTGGCCGCTGCTGATCGCCGTTCAGTTCGTCGAATTGATCTGGGTCGTGCTGACGTACGCTGGTATCGAGCACGTCAGCGTCGTCGGGGCGACAATTCATCTCGACTTTCTCCCGTACTCGCACTCGGTCGCGACGGGCGTGGTGATCGGCCTCGTTGTATGGGCGGCAATGTCCGGATCGAGCGCTGGCCGCCGCATCGGTCTCGCACTCGCGATCGGTGTCTTCTCTCACATTGTGCTCGACGTCGTCCATCACGAACCGGACATCCGTCTGCTCCCCTTCCCATGGGGACCGCGGTTCGGCCTGGGACTTATCCGCCACCCGCTCGCTGATCTACTCGTCGAGATCGCGTTCTGCGTGCTTTGCTGGCTCTACTTCCGCGGGTCGCTGGCGCTCCTCGTCGGCCTCGTCTTCCTCAATCTGCTGAATCTCCCGGCGATGTTCCCGCGGCCCAGCATGGGCGAGACGATCGCCGAGCATCCGGCAGTGCTGACGACGCTCATTCTCATCCAGATCGTGTTGACCTGGATCGCCGTCTGGTGGCTCTCGCGCCGTTCGCGTCGGGAAGGTTACTGGCGCCGCCCGCGCAACCTGAGCGCACCGTGACTCTCGCGTGACAGGAACATTGCTCCTTTGGAGCGGATTACTCTTGGAAGGTTCATTTCCCCCAACGGCACGGTAACATGGCCTCCCCCCAGCAGCGCATCTTCCGCGACGTCACCGAGACGGTTGGCAACACACCGCTCATTCAGCTCAACAAAGTCGCGAAAGGACTTGGCGCGCGCGTCGTGATCAAGCACGAGGGCTACAACCCGTTCGATTCGGTGAAGGATCGCATCGGCACGGCGATGCTCGATGACGCGGTCAAGAGCGGCGCGCTCAAACCGGGGATGTTCATCGTCGAGCCGACGAGCGGCAACACGGGAATCGGTCTCGCCTACGCGGCTACCGCGCGCGGATTCCGCTGCATCTTCACGATGCCGGAGACGATGACCATCGAGCGGCGGAACATGCTCCGCGCGCTGGGCTGCCGGGTCGTGCTCACCGAAGGCCCAAAGGGGATGAAAGGCGCGATCGCGCGTGCCGAAGAGATCCTCGGAAAGCTGGGCAACCGGGCATGGATGCCGAGGCAGTTCGACAATCCCGCAAACCCGGCGATGCACTATCGCACGACCGGCCCCGAGATCTGGAACGACACCGCCGGCGCGGTCGACGTCTTCGTGTCCGGCGTCGGCACGGGCGGTACGATCACCGGCGCCGGGCGCTATCTCCGCGAGAAGAAACCGGGCATTCGCATCGTCGCTGTCGAGCCTAACGAGAGTCCGGTGCTTTCCGGCGGACCGCCGTCGCCGCACAAGCAGCAGGGGATCGGCGCCGGGTTCATCCCCGGTCTTCTCGACACGAAGATCTACGACGAGGTGATCCGCGTGACGAACGACGATGCGATCGCGACGACGCGGCGCCTCGCGCGCGAGGAGGCGATCTTCGCTGGCATCTCATCCGGCTCGATCACCTGGGCGGCACTCCAGCTCGCGGCGCGTCCCGAGAACAAGGGCAAGCTGATCGTCTCGATCGTCTGCGACTTCGGTGAGCGCTATCTTTCCAACCCCGTCTATGCCGATCTGCCGGACCCCGACTTCTCGGACGTCGAGTCGTCGCTGAGCTGACTCTCACACTCACCGCAAACGTTGATGCGAATTCTCGTCGTCGGTGCCACTGGCGTCATCGGGCGCGCCGTCGTCGCCGCACTGAAAGCGGAGCATGAGATCATCGCCGCAAGCCGCAAAGGCTCGCCGGAGCAGGTCGACATCGCC
>Ga0222622_10000622_pt1 | contig 13517 bp, 14 predicted proteins | sample PLM2_5_b1metaG_FD_177335 | JGI IMG/M metagenome (GOLD analysis project Ga0222622, IMG submission 177335) | Groundwater sediment microbial communities from an aquifer in East River, Colorado, USA - PLM2_5_b1 | ecosystem: Environmental > Terrestrial > Soil > Riparian zone | place: USA: East... | reverse complement strand
ACGTTGGTATTGGTGATAAAGACGACGGATGTTGCCCGTGATGTTCGATTCGGCCGCGACTGTCGATCCTACCGCGTCGTAGCTTCCACAAGCAGCAGAAGGCCGAAGCCGAAGGCGGCGATCAACCCTGAGAGACACGATTTGCGCTGGCTCCACATCGCGAGCACTGCGTCGATCTCGACGAGCTCGGCTCCTCCGTCCTTGAGCTTTCGTAACGCCTCACGAAAGAGCTCTGGAGTTTCTTCGTCCACAACGAGCAGGTACCGCCCGGGTGCGTAGGCGGACGTCACATGCTGCAGATTGGGGGCCCCCTTTGGGCCCGTCCGGACTCTTGGTGAGTACAGCATCCACGAGACGGCAATCTTCAACCCTGCGAGCAATCAGGCCGAGCGCGCCGAGGGTACCGACGACACCTTCGTGTCAGCGACTGTTCCAGGGCTGTGGCCTGAGGATCTATCGCGCTACCGCTTCGCGTAATCGGTGTATACGAAGTCGCGCGCCTTAGCACCTACGACGTGGCACCCGTGGCACAAGCTGCGTGCGTTCGACGCAGTGGTAGGCTTGGCCGGCTTGAATGTCGCTGATTCAGCGTCGTTTTCAAACGTGGCGTATCCCCACCCGTTGGTGTCCGGAAAGCGCTTCGAATCTTTCAACATGAACGACACCTCGGTTTGCGGGCCCGAGACGGTGACACCGTAGGGCGCCCCGTCGTTGCGCGCCTTCAGCCATTCGATCTTGGCGATCGCAGCGCCGTCGGGAACGGCGGTGCCATTCGACGGAAACCCATCGCGATACGCTTTGATCATCGCCGCGTTCCCGAGGATCGCCTTGGTGCACCCGACCTTCGACGTGCCGCATCCGCCGGCGTCGTCTGGTTGGCTCGTGGCAATCATCTGCCACGCCTCGTAGTCTCTGAATTCCGAGAACGCGATGCCATTGGCCGTTTTTAGGCTGAATCGATCCGGTGCCTGTTGTGCCGCGCCCACCAGAGTGACGACGAAGACGGTTGCCGAAAGAACGATCAACTTTGTGATGTGTGGGTGTTTCATTGGACTATCTCCCCTACCTTTTATGAGAGCGGCGGCGCTCCACCCGATCATGTGAACGGCCGCCGCGATATCCACTACGACTACGAACAAGCCGCTGGTCCCTACGGTGCGCCGCGCAGTGATCGGAATGCGGCACGGAGTTCGCCGGCGAACAACTCCGGGTGCTCCCACATGGCGAAGTGGCCACCCCGATCGGCCTCGTGGAAATAGATCAAATTGCGGAAGGCGCTCCGTGCCCATCGTTCTTGTGCGCGAAAGACCTCGTCCGGAAAAACCGTGATCGCCACGGGAACCGAGATCTGATCGGTCCTCTGCGACGCCGCACTCACCAACTGTTGGTCACGGTTCTCCCAATAGATCCGCGCTGCCGATGCCGCGGTGTTCGTGAGCCAGTACAGAGTGAAGTTGTCTAGGACGTCGTCTCTCGTCGGCGACTGGTTCGGGTCCTGACCGTACGTCCACTTGTCGAACCCCGGGTGCACGAGCATCCACCCGGCGAGGCCAGCCGGGGAGTCCGTCAGGCCGTACCCGACCGCCTGCGGCCGCGCACCCATCATCGTCAAGTAGGCCAGGCCGCCGTTTTGAACGTACTTTCCTAGGTCGGCGACTGCTGCGCCTTCCTTCTGGGTGAATGTCGCCGGTACCGGGCCGCCTCCAAGCACGGCACCGACCTCGTTGGTTATCGCAGCGGGAAAGTTCGTATGGATGCCCAGCAGCCCCGCCGGCGCCTGCCGCCCCATCGCCTCGACGACCCCTGCCCCCCAATCCCCGCCCTGCGCCACGTAGTGCGTGTACCCCAGGCGCTGCATGAGGATGGCCCACGCACTGCCGATGCGCTCTAGCCCCCAACCGACCTGCGTCGGCCGCCCCGAGAAGCCAAAGCCAGGGAGAGACGGGATTACGACGTCGAATGCATCCTCGGCGCGGCCGCCGTACTTCGTGGGATCCGTGAGCGGACCAATGAGCTTGATTTGCTCGAACACCGACCCAGGCCACCCGTGCGTGATAATCAGCGGCATGGCATTCGAGTGCCGAGAACGCACGTGGATGAAGTGGATGTCGACGCCGTCGATGTTCGTTGTGAACTGCGGCAAGGCATTGAGCTTTGCTTCGGCCTTTCGCCAGTCGTAGTTCGTGCCCCAATAACGAACGAGTTCCTGGAGCTTCGCCAGCTGCACGCCCTGCCACTGGTCTGCGCCGGTCTCCTTGTCGGGCCAGCGCGTCGCCTTGAGGCGCCGACGGAGGTCGGCCAGATCAGCATCCGGCACGCTGACGCGGAACGGCACCACCTTGGTGTTGTTGTTTTCAGCGGCGCCGACTGTCGTCGACGTTGCGCCCACAGCGGTAGCCGCGAGCACCGCAGATCCCACGCGGCGTGGCGTCGTTGCCGAGAGCGCGAGAACCATCATTGCGGCAACAACGATGATTCTTCCGCGTCGACGAGTCACCCGGTCCGTCATTCGTTCGAATCGTTTCATGCTGTCCTCCTCGGAACACATGAAACCAGACGTGACGTGTGGGATCTATCGGACGAAGGTATCGACGACACCTTCGTATGATCTCCAACGGCTCACTTCTCCATCAGTACCAGCGGCTTTCCCTTCTCGACGAGATATGTCGCGAGCTCAGCGCCGTTGCCGCTGCCGACATTCTTCGCGGCATGGATCGTGCCGGCCGGGATGAACAGCACGCCGCCCGCTTGCAGCGTGACCGGCGCCTTGCCCTCCACCTCGTACTCCAGCGAGCCTTCAAGGACGTAGACGATCTCTTCGCCAGGATGCGTGTGCCTGCCGAACGCAACTCCCGGGCTGAAGTCGACGCGCACCTGCACGACCTCGCGCCCGGCGATGCCGAGGTCGTGCTGTTGGAGATCGGTACGCTTGATCCCCGACTGCTGCGCTCGCGCCACGTGCAGGCCCAAACTGGTTCCAACGATGACTGCTGCCACCGCGATGCACTGCGGTCTCTTCATGTGAGCCTCCTCGAGTGCATGGAACCAGACGCGTGAGCGAGGAGCTATCAGACGTACGTTTTCGTCATCGCAACACGTCGCGGAAGACGAACCAATACCAACGTCCAATGGACGGCTGCGTGTTGCGGGAGCATTCTTCGTAGCGTCACGGCGATCGCGTCGTCGGGGGGTACGGAATTGCCAGAGGAATTCGATGTTGTCTGTCTTGGTGGTGGCGTCGCGGGGGAAGCGCTGGCCGTGGGACTTCGCGACAGCGGATTGACGCTCGCCGTCGTCGAGCGCGAGCTCGTCGGGGGCGAGTGTCCTTACTGGGGATGCGTGCCCTCGAAGACGCTGCTTCGTTCAGCTGAAACCTTGTCCGAGGCCGGTCGGGCTCGAGTCCTTGCCGCGTCACGCGTGGAGTGGACCGTGGACTTTCCCAAGGTCTCGACACGAGCGCTGTGGATGGCGCGCAATCTCGACGACACGCGGCCGGCCGCCGCGATGAAGGCGACCGGAGCCAGGCTCTTTCGCGGCGAAGGAAAACTCACCGATGCGCGTACCGTCGCGGTCGACGGCGAACAGCTCACCGCGCGGCGGGCCGTCGTGATCGCGAACGGCAGCACCGCAGCAGTCCCACGCATCCCCGGCCTCGACACTGTCGAGTATTGGACCAATCGGCAGGCGGCGATTCCAAAGGAGTTGCCGGTGTCGCTCGCGATTCTCGGCGGCGGCGCCATCGGCGTAGAGTTGGGACAAGCTTTCGCACGCCTCGGGTCCCGGGTGACCCTGATCGAAGCCGGACCCACGTTCCTTGGTCTCGAGGAGCCCGAGGCCGGGACCGCGCTACGGCCGCATCTGGAGGCGGACGGCATGATGCTGGTGATCGCGGACCCCTGCATTGCCGTCGAACACCCGCGAATGGGACCCTCGCGGGAGCGTTCGGCCGTGGTCCTCCACTTGAAGTCCGGAGCGACCGTACGCGCCGACCGATTGTTGGTGGCCACAGGCCGCCGCCCCAACGTGGAGGGGTGGCAGGCAGCGGGGCTCGCACAGACGGAGCGCGGCTGGTTGAAGGTCGATCCCGCGACCCTCGAGGCGCAGACCGGCGTGTTCGGCGCAGGCGACGTCACGGGACTCGGCGGGTTCACCCACCTCGCCTACTACCACGGTCAGGTGATCGCACGGCGACTGCGCGGCGTCGACGCGAAGGCCGACCACACGGCCGTCCCTCGTGTGACATTTACTGACCCGGAAATCGCCTCCGTCGGCATGTCAGAGGCTGCCGCACGGGCGAGCGGCATCCACGTCGTCGTGGTCAGCGCCGATCCGGCCGAGACCGCGCGAGGCTACATCCACGATTTCCACGCCGGCGCGCTCAAGCTCGTCGCGGATTCCGAGCGCGGAGTGCTGATCGGCGCCACGCTCGTCAGCCCCCGTGCGGGCGAGATCGTGGGTGAGCTCGTACTCGCGATCAAGCAACGCATTCCGCTACAGGTGCTCGCCGACGTGATCCACCCGTTCCCAGCATTCAACCGTGTACTTGGAGAAAGCTTGTTCGAACTCGCCGCGAAGACGGCGCTGCACAGTGCCGTCCCAGCCTGACGCCATTCAGCAGAATCAGGAGATCATCATGAACAGCACACAGACATCGAATGAACAGACATCGAATGAACACGCCACGAGGGTGCCGACCACGGCCGTCGATCTCAAACTCGAAGTCGTTCCCCTTCCCGTGGCCGACGTGGACCGGGCAAAGCGCTTCTACGAGAGTCTGGGGTGGCGCCTGGACGCTGATTTCGCCAGCGGCGACCAGTGGCGGGTCGTGCAGCTGACGCCTCCCGGCTCACCGTGCTCGGTCAGTTTCGGCAAGGGCTACACGACGGCCGTGCCGGGGTCGGTGCAGGGAACGTTCCTCGTGGTTGACAACATCGAGGCAGCGCGCGCCGAACTCGTTGGACATGGCGTTGAGGTAAGCGACGTGTTCCACTTCGACGGCAATCTCCTCCATGTCACCGGAACGAAAGGACGTGTGCCAGGTCCCGACCCGAAAGGTAGTTCGTACTTTTCCTTCGCGTCATTCAGTGATCCCGACGGCAACAGCTGGCTGCTTCAAGAGGTGAAGGCGCGGTTTCCCGGCCGAGGACTCAGCTCGGACGTCGCGACGGTGACCGAGCTTCTGCGAGAAGCGGAGGTAGGCCATGGGGAGTACGAGAGAGTGGCTCCCAAGCACCACTGGTCAGAGTGGTACGGCGCATACATCGTCGCGCGTCAGCGCGGCAAGACGGCGGAGCAGGCGGCGATGGATGCCGCAGGCCAAGTGGAACGCACGACTGAGCGCGTGCAGGCGTAGCGGACGTATGCGATCCGATATCGTTGCCGGCGCTATCTTTCCCGACTACGAGCTGTCGGATCACCGTGGCATGCGCCGCACGATCTCGGGCTTGCAGGCTGGCGATCCGTTGGTGCTGGTGCTCTCGCGCGGAGGGTTCTGTCCAAAGGAGAGGAGACAGCACGAAGGCCTCCTGCAACTCCACCGCGAGATGCAGGTCGGCTACTGCCGCCTCGTGACGCTCTCGACCGATAACCTGCTTGAAACGAACGAGTTTCGCACTGCAGTCGGGGGCGCGTGGACGTTCCTGTCGGATCCCGGCCGCAAAGTGCAACAGGATCTCGACATCGCGGAATACACGGACCCGGAGCACAATCCGATGATCCCGCACACGCTGGTGCTGGAGCCAGGCCTGCGTCTCTACAAAATCTACAACGGCTATTGGTTCTTCGGCCGGCCGACCGTCGAGGAACTGCGTCACGACCTGCGTGACGTACTACGCCGCTGCCGTCCCGATTGGGACATCAGCGGCGCTGAGCAGCGAGCAGCCTGGGCGAAAGGCGAGAAGGCCAACTTCTACCCATACGGGAGGACACAGACGCAGCTGTTCGCCGAACAGGGGTAAATCGGCGTGTCGGTAGCCGCAAACACGGTCGTTTTCCACCGCAGAGCCACTGCTGTGGCTCCGGGGGACGCGATTCTGGATCCCGTGCAGGCGCGGCCGCACGTAGGCTGGCCGAGCAGCATAGTGAATGCGCGTGCGAGTCCACCGGGATCAAGCGCCGGCGGGTCCTGACTCGGTTCCGTGCAAAGTAAATTGGAATACCGCGCCGCGTGGAATGTTCGGGGACACTGACAAGTGACCGTCATGAGCCTCGATGATCGCGCGGCAAATCGACAGCCCCATTCCCATGCCGTCTGATTTGGTCGTAAAGAGCGGGTTGAAAATCCGATCGAGATGTTGAGGGCTGATTCCTGTCCCGATGTCCCCTACTGAGATAGTGACGCCGTCGCTCCCGGAAGCCACAGATTTGACGCATAGGACTCGCGGCTCATCTTCGGACGCCATCGAGTCGATGGCATTGGTGATCAGGTTGATCAACACCTGCTGGAGCTGCACTCGGTTTCCTCGCACCTCCGGCAGCGAGCCAGCCGTCTCCGCTTCGACCCGTATTCCGTGTTTCTGCAGATCGCTGCGTTCCAGGGAAAGCGCTTCCCGGATGAGTTCATTGACATCGAAGGAAGTTCTGGTCCGGTCGTCATTCTTGAAGTTTGCGCGAATGCTTTCGACCAGGTCTCCCGCGCGATGGCCATCTGCGACAATGCGTTTCAAGGCCTGCTTGGCTTTGTCGAGATTCGGCGTCGAACGATCCAGAAAACGAAAGCCCGCGTCGGCGCTAGTGATCATCGCGGTCAACGGCTGCTTGATCTCGTGAGCAATCGATGCCGCGACCGCGTCCCCCGTCATCAAGCGCGCCTCGCGTTCGCGGCGCTGACGGAGCACAGCGCGGAGGAGCCCACCGTACAGCGCCGTGATCTCGTACAGCAGAACAATCAGGACGATGGTGCTGGAGAGCAAGCTGGTGAGGCGCACCGCATACCAGCCGGTGCTGAAACGAGCCGCAACGGGATAGTAATGTGGAGGAATCTCGATCAAGTAGGCGCACAATACGACCATCACGAACAGATCGAGGACCGATCGACGCCGAAGCCACAGCACAATGAGCGCGAGAGTGCACAGTGTAGCGATGGGCGCACCGACGACGTACGGCCACTCCGGGACGAAGCGGTACTGATCGAGCATGATGCGCGGCAACACCGCTTCGCCTACCGCGCTGTTGATGCACAAGAACATTGCCGCTGCGGCGACGGCAGCCGTTAAGATGACGGTCCGGAAGATCGCTGAACTGACCTCGGTCTGCGAGAACCGCTTGCTCGGGTCCTCGTCCTTCGACACGGCATAACCGATGACGAATATCGGGAACGCACAATGCCATAGAAGGTACAGCTGCGCAGTCGTCTGCAACCCGCCGATCACGCCGCCGGGCGCCAACACGCCTGGGAACGCGAGAACATAGGGGACGATCAGAAACGCACTAAAGAGATATCCACTCGCAATCAGGAGAATGGCGCGGGATCGCAGAATAGAGAACTGTGCGTACAGGAGTATCGCGGTGATCGAATCGGTCACGAACATCCCGGTCGTATAGAACGCGACGAACGAGTGGATCGCGCCCAACTGCATACCACCGAACGGCCCGACTACCAGGTAAAGGGCGATGATCAGGCCGAGCACGATGCCGACAGCGAGACGTTTCTGCCCTGGACTTGGAGGCAGGCTCGAGAGGACGAAATGCTCCTCCTCCACCACACCCGGCGCTCGCGCACGCATCGAAGCGAAGCGTCGGGTGCGCCGCTGGACGAATTGATCGTGGGGCATCCCCAATGCTTCATTCCTGCGCTGAATCATATACGGCATGCGCGTCGGCGAACGTTCGACCCACTGTTCGCCGAGTCGACGGAACGCCTCAACGTCTGATGGACTTCTGGCCATGAGTGGCGCATTCTCCCAAGAGTGAAACCGCGCGACCACATCGTCTTTGTCGTCGATGATGACCCGGGGATTCGCGAAGCGGTCACTGATCTCCTGTTGAGCTTCGACTTGGACGTAGTGGCGTTCGGTTCGGCTGCTGAGTACATCGCATACCCGAAACCAGACGTCCCCGCTTGCCTCGTTCTGGACGTGGAGCTTCCCGACGCCAACGGACTCGACCTGCAAAGCCAGCCAGGACAGCCTCACCCGCACATCGTGTTCATCACCGGACACGGCGACATTCCCCAGTCGGTACGTGCGATCAAGGCGGGCGCGGTCGACTTCCTGACCAAGCCGCTGAAAGAATCCGAACTGATACGCGCGATCCGCGCCGCCATCACGCAGGACCGGGCGGCCAAGCTAGAGAGAGCTGAGCTCGCCGAACTGCAGCGGCGCCTGTCGTGTCTGACGCCACGCGAACGTGAGGTGCTGCCGCTGGTTGTGTCAGGGCTTCTCAACAAGCAAGTCGCGGCGGAACTGGGAATCAGCGATATCACCATCCAGATTCATCGGGGGAGGATCATGAAGAAGATGGAGGCCGACTCGCTCGCCGAGCTGGTGAGAATGGCTGGCAGGCTCAAAATACCACTCAGCGGCACGAGGCAAATCGAAACAAGGCGCACCAGTTGATGCCTGCGCCCGTCACGAATCGGGCATGCTGCGATGCGCGTTCCGCAGAACATCGCCCACGGCCGTGAGAAGTTCCTCCCCATTGAACGGCTTCTTGAACAGCCGACAGTGACGTGGCCACTCGAGCGGCGCCCGATTCAGCAGGTCGGGGCGACCCGTCACTAGGATGACTGGCAACCCGGGCCGCGCCGCTTGAATGACGCGTCCGAGTTCAAAACCGTCCATGACGGGCATACCGATGTCCGAAATCAGGATGTCAATCTCCGCGAGGCCAGCACTCTCCAGCAGCGCCCTCGCCGACGAAAACAGGCGCACCTCGTAGTCTGCAGATTCGAGCAGCATCTCGAGCGACTCGAGAATCCTCTGATCATCGTCGACCGCCGCAACGACGGAACGGCGAGGCTGGTCAGGCATGGCCATGCCAGGATTCTGTCAAATTGATGGGCGGCCGTCTGTAACAGAAAGATGTGATAGCGACTTGCCGATCAATCGCATGAGAATGCCATCGAGGTTGTTGTCATGTTGCACGCGACACCAATTGTATTCGTCGTTGACGACGACGTCTCGGTACGCAAGTCGCTGGAATTGCTGATCGACTCCGCAGGCTGGCAGTCGGAGACATTCGCGTCCGCGCAGGAGTTTCTGCGACGTCCACCGGTTGCTGCCCCGAGTTGCCTGGTACTCGACCTGGCTCTTCCCGATCTTGATGGTCTGGAACTGCAGAAGCGCGTCGCTCTGGACCGGATTGACATGCCCATCATCTTCATCTCTGGCTACGGCGATGTACCCATGACGGTCCGAGCCATGAAGGCGGGAGCAGTCGAATTTCTGACGAAGCCCCTGGTCGGCGACGTGCTTGTAGGCGCCATCCAGCATGCCATCGAGCGGAGCCGCACCATCCTCGATCAGGAGGACGCGATGCGGAATCTTCGGGACTGCCATGCTTCACTTAGCCCGCGCGAGCGGCAAGTCATGGCGTTGGTGGTGTCGGGCCTCCTGAACAAGCAAGTCGGTGGCGAGCTCGGCATCAGCGAGATCACGGTGAAGGCACACCGAGGTCAGGTCATGCGCAAGATGAACGCCGAATCGCTCCCTGGCCTGGTGACGATGGCCGCGAGCCTCGACCGACGGTCTCCGCCGACACGCTGACGGTCACCCGACCGTCGGCGTCATTGTCCTGTTCTGCCTGCGCCTCGTCCTGCGTCCGACAACTCGTCGTCACGAGCACATACCTAAGTATCGACGACACGTTCGTCCAATAGACCTGCGCTCACGCGGATGCTCCAATCATCGTGTCTGACGGATCGAGATCTGAGACGGAGACTTCGGGAGGACGAATGATGAACAGTTACAACCACACGCTGGTGCGTACGAGTGTTGTCGTGCTGGCGATGCTGGGAGGGATCAGTGGTGCACCGAGTGCCACGGCGCAGAGTGTCGCGCCCGATGAGACGATACGATCGGTCAGAAAGATGCTTGAGCGTCTTCCCTATTACGGTGTCTTCGACTTCATCGTGTTCCGCGTAGATCGAGGCACTGTCTACCTGGCAGGCTACAGCTTCGAAGGACGTCTCAGGAAAGACGCGGAGGCCGCCACAAAACGGGCGAGCGGCGTCGACGAAGTCGCGAACAAGATTGAAGTGCTGCCCGCCTCGCTGAACGATGACCGAATCCGCTGGGCAACGTTCTACCGGATCTACACAGATGATTTTCTCTCACGGTACGCACCCGGCGGGCAGTTTGGCGTGTTGCAGGAACTGAGGGACGAACGGCGGTTCCCGGGCATGCAACCAGTCGGGCCCTACGCGATCCACATCGTCGTCAAGAATGGCCGAACGATGTTGCTCGGAATTGTCGACAGCGCAGCGGACTGCCAGATTGCAGAAGTGCGAGCACGCGAGGTGACCGGAGTGTTCGAGGTCGAAAACGGTCTGAACATCGTCCAGAGCGGGAAAAAAGGAGCGTCCGAATGAGCCTCTCGAATCTCGACCTTCGTAGACTTCTCTCCATGCCCACGGCGATCGCTTGCACTGGCCTGATCGCGGTCGTCGGCGCCGTACTCTGGAGTGGCGAGTCGCTCGCCGCGCGCAACGGGGCTCGTGCCGGGACGCCCGGCGTGCCGTACCCCAACATGCCAGCCATTGCGCCCATCGGCGTCAAGGTTGACAAGTACGTCGACGTTCCGGAGTTCGCCAAGGGGCCGGCCGTCGACCCAGCCAAGGGGTACCGGACGCAGAAGCTGGGCGACGGCCTCTACATGGTGACGGACGGCGGATATCAATCCATGTTTATGACGTATGAGGACGGCGTCGTGGTGATTGATGCCCCTCCGTCGTACGCGGCGCACATCGCAGAGGCGATCGCCGAGGTGACCACAAAGCCGATCACGCACGTCGTTTACAGCCATGTCCACACAGACCACATCGGCGGTGTGAAGAGTCTCGGGGGCCACCCGGTCATCATCGCCCACGTAGAAACGAACCGATTGCTGACGCGAGACAACGATCCCAACCGACCTCTGGCTACCGTGACGTTCGACGACAAATACCGGCTCTCGGTCGGAAGTCAGGTGCTCGAGCTGTCGTATCACGGTAATGCGCACGTGCCGGGCAACATCTTCATCTATGCGCCGAAGCAGCGGACTCTGATGGTCGTCGATGTCATCTTTCCAGGTTGGATGCCGTGGCGCCGGTTCGCACTCGCACAAGATATTCCTGCGTACTTCGAGCAGGTAAAGGAGATCAGCAACTGGGACTTCGACACGCTGGTGGGCGGGCACGTTGCCCGTACCGGCACCCACGCAGACGTCACGATGCAACTCGCGTTCATCGAGGATCTCAAGACTGCCGCGGAGTCCGCCCTGAAGACGACTACTCCTGGTGTCGGGTTGAGCGCCACGGATCGCAGCAGTAATCCGTGGTCCGTCTTCGACAATTACATAGATCGAGTCGCGCTCAGCTGTGTGAATCAGCTGACACCCAAATGGTCAACGAAACTTGCCGCCTATGACGTGTACATCTGGGACCAGTGCTTCTCGATGGAGCAGAGTCTCCGGATCGACTGACCAGGACCGCGAAAACACGCCAAAGGCGAGGGATAAATGATCACACGCGGCTTGCGAAGCGGGCAGTCTCGATCGGGGTCGAAACGGCTCCCGCCTGGGCAGCACCTGACGCGTGACTTTCCCGTATTGTCCGCTGCTCCGACGCCGCACACACCATTGGACGCGTGGAGCTTCGCACTCGAAACAGAGGACGGGACAAGGATCACCGCGGAACGCGTGGTGGCGCGAATACGGGCCGTCGCAAGTCTCCCGGCTGTCGACTGGTCGAGTGCCGACCGACACCATCGTCCAATAGCGGCGCGCTCGTAAACATGTTCACATTACGCTGCCTTCGATCACCGGTGCTTCGGTGAACTCGGGGCTCGGCAGACACGTCGGATGTTGTGGGTGCGCGGGAGCGTGCTGCTGCGAACCCACTGAACTGTGAATCATTAGCGATGCCCGAGACTCATCTCCCGCTGCATGCGACGACCGCAACCGAGCGGCTGTTTCCGACATTGACGGCTGCACAGATGGCGCGCGTCTCGGCGCTGGGCCGTCGGCGACCGACTACCGCAGGAGAAGTTCTCGTCAATGTCGGTGACACAGATATTCCGTTCTTCGTGGTCGTCAGCGGCGCCATCCAGGTGCTGCGGCCATCCGGTAGCACGAGTACGCTCATCGTCACACACCGCTCAGGGGAGTTTGTCGGCGAAACGAACATGATCGCCGGCCGTCCCGCTATCGTCCGGGCGCTCGTCAGCGAGCCCGGCGAGGTCCTCGTGCTCGACCACCGGCAACTGCTGGCGATTATCCAGACCGACACCGAACTGAGCGACATCCTCATGCGGGCATTTATCCTGAGGCGTGCCGAGCTCATTGCGAACGGCCTCGGCGATGTTGTCGTGGTCGGATCTACCCATTGCTCCGGCACGTTGCGAGTGAAGGAGTTTCTCGCCCGCAACAATCATCCGTTCGCTTACATCGACCTGGATCACGACGCGGCAGCCCAGGAGCTGTTGGATCGATTCAAGGTAGCGGCCGCGGATGTGCCGGTCGTGATTTGCCGGGGTGATGCGGTGCTGCGCAGCCCGAGCAACCGCCAAATCGCAGAGTGCCTCGGGTTCAACGAGACGATCGATCAGAAGCACGTGCGAGATCTCGTGATTGTCGGCGCGGGTCCGGCGGGTCTCGCAGCGGCCGTGTATGCCGCATCGGAGGGGCTGGATGTACTCGTTATCGAGTCGAACGCGCCAGGCGGTCAGGCGGGATCGAGCTCCAGAATCGAGAACTATCTGGGTTTTCCGACGGGCATTTCCGGGCAGGAGCTCACGTCGCGGGCGTATTCGCAAGCCCAGAAGTTCGGCGCGCAAATCATGATTGCGAAAGGGGCGACCGCGCTGAGCTGTAACCAGCACACGTACGCGGTGCGGATCGACGAAAGCCTACCCGTGCCTGCACGGGCAGTCATTATCGCGACCGGCGCCGAATACCGAAAGCCGCCAGTTGAAAATCTCTCGCAATTTGAAGGTGCGGGTGTCTACTACGCCGCGACGCCAATGGAGGCGCAGCTCTGCGCCGGCGAAGAGGTCGTGGTGATCGGTGGCGGCAACTCCGCCGGGCAGGCCGCAGTTTTCCTGGCGCAGAGTGTCAAGCGCGTGCACATGCTCGTACGCGCGAATGGTCTGGCAGACACGATGTCCCGATACCTGATTCGGCGAATTGAGGATAACCCTTCGATCGTCGTGCACCCCAAGACAGAGCTCGTCAGTGTGGAAGGAAACGGCCGTCTCGAACGCGTGCGCTGGAGAGACGATGTGAATAATTCAACTCAAACGTACGGCTTCAGACACGTGTTCGTCATGGCGGGCGCCGTGCCGAACACCAGCTGGGTAGAACCGTGCATCCTCCTCGAAGAC
>Ga0222622_10000621_pt1 | contig 13523 bp, 16 predicted proteins | sample PLM2_5_b1metaG_FD_177335 | JGI IMG/M metagenome (GOLD analysis project Ga0222622, IMG submission 177335) | Groundwater sediment microbial communities from an aquifer in East River, Colorado, USA - PLM2_5_b1 | ecosystem: Environmental > Terrestrial > Soil > Riparian zone | place: USA: East... | reverse complement strand
GGTTCTAGTTCTGTCGTGTCTTCCATAGCTCTCCTCAGTCAGGGCCCGCACTCAACCGATCAGTTGCTCTGCCAGTAGCACCACGCCGATTACGATCATCGCGGCACCGGAGAAGCGGGTCACCGTGCGCGCTGTGTCGGGCCGTGCCCGCAGCACCCGCCGCGCGCCCGTGCCAACCCCGGTATAGATGACGGCGCAGCTGGCCACATGGACCAACCCCAGGACCACGATCTGCACCGAGAGCGGCCAGCGAGCGTTCGGGTCGGTGAACTGCGGCAGCAGAGCCAAGAACAGCAAGAACACCTTCGGGTTAAGCCCGCTGATGCCCGCGCCCTTCGCTGCCAGCCGCACCCACGAGCCAGCCGACTCCTCGGCATGGGCTTGGGGCGCTGCCGGGGTGTGCCAGCATGCCGATCCCCAGCCACACCAGGTACGCCGCACCTACCGCCGTCAGCACGGTCAAGACCATCGGCAGCCGGGTCACCAGTGCGCCCACCCCGGCCGCCACCACCGCTGTGGCCAGCAGATGGCCCGCCAGCAACCCAGCGACTGCGGGCAGTACCACCCGATGCCGGAGCCCAGCCGCGATCGCGTACGCCCAGTCCGCTCCCGGCGTCATCACGAAGAGGAAAGACACCGCCCAGAACGCGGCGACCGTAGCGCCCGCCATGACCTTCTCCTTCGCTTTGCCGAACCTCGATGGGGCCCTTTGACTTGCTAGGCGAGAAAGATTAGGGGAGGACGGCCCAAATGTGTTTCCAATGTTTTCGGCGGCACACAGGTGTCGAGGAAGGATCAAGGATATGGACCGGATAGATCGGCAGATCCTTGCCGAGCTCCAACAGGATGGGCGCTTGACCCTCACCGAACTCGCGGAGCGAGTTGGTCTCAGCCTCTCGCCCTGCCACCGCCGGCTGCGGGCCTTGGAACGCTCCGGCGCAATCAGCGGCTACCACGCGCACCTCGACGCCGACGCTCTCGGCCTCACCTTCGAGGCTCTGGTCTTCGTCACCATGCGCGGTGGAGATCGGGCCACCGTAGACGCCTTCGAACAGGCTGTCGCTGCCATCCCTCACGTCCGGGAAGCCCAACGGCTCTTCGGCGAGCCCGACTACCTGCTGCGCGTCATCACCGCCGATCTGCCCGCCTTTCAGAAGCTCTACGACGAGCGCCTCGCCACCCTCCCGGGCGTCCAGCGCATCAGCTCCACCCTCGTCATGAAGAGTGTCGTGGAGAACCGGCCGCTACCGTTGTGAAGGGTCGTCGCTCCTAGGGGTAGTCAGGGGATCGGGTGTCAAGTTGCGGTTGACACTTTCGTCAGATGTTAGGGGCGGTTCGAGTCACGAGGATCCTTTGACTCAAGGCCCAACGGCGGAAGCCGTCATTGCTCCACAATCAGGCCGCGTCTCGAACCGAACTGCCGGTCAGTCGGTGAATCCCAGGCACGGTTTTCTGGCATCCGGTGCCCGCCAAACACCGTCGGCCGAACGTTCATGGGGGAGCGGCTAGCGGCGCCTGCGCCGGCAAGGGTGCCCACCAATTCAAAATGACATAATGTCGCTTATCGGACAACTGACCGGAAGACGAGTCGAAACAGATGAGAGAACTCGTCTTACGGTGTCCGCGAGGGGCCTCAGTCAGGTACCCACGTAGGCCGCGAGGTGCTCGCCGGTGAGGGTGGAGCGGGTGGCGACGAGGTCGGCGGGCGTGCCTTCGAAGACGATCCGGCCGCCGTCGTGGCCGGCGCCGGGGCCAAGGTCGATGATCCAGTCGGCCCGTGCCATGACCGCCTGGTGGTGCGCGATGACGATGACCGACTTGCCGGAGTCGACGAGCCGGTCGAGCAGGCCGAGCAGCTGCTCAACGTCGGCGAGGTGGAGTCCCGTGGTCGGCTCGTCGAGGACGTAGACGTCGCCCTTCTCAGCCATCTGGGTGGCCAGCTTCAGCCGCTGCCGCTCGCCACCGGACAGTGTGGTGAGCGGCTGGCCGAGGCTGAGGTAGCCGAGCCCGACGTCGGCCAGCCGGTCGAGGATCTTGTGGGCCGCCGGGGTGCGTGCCTCACCCTCGCCGAAAAACTCCTCAGCCTCGGTCATCGGCATCGCGAGCACTTCGGCGATGTTCCGGCCGCCCAGCGTGTACTCCAGCACCGACGCCTGGAACCGCTTCCCCTCGCACTCCTCACAGGTGGACTCGACGGTGTTCATGATGCCCAGCTCGGTGTAGATGACGCCCGCGCCGTTGCAGCTCGGGCAAGCGCCCTCGGAGTTGGAGCTGAACAGCGCCGGCTTCACGCCGTTGGCCTTCGCAAACGCCTTACGGATCGGGTCGAGCAGGCCGGTGTAGGTGGCCGGGTTGCTGCGTCGCGAACCGCGGATCGCGCCCTGGTCGATCAGTACCACGCCGTCGCGGCCGGAGACCGAGCCGTGGATCAGCGAGCTCTTGCCGGAGCCAGCGACACCTGTGATCACACAGAGAACCGTGAGCGGGATGTCGACGTCCACATCCTGGAGGTTGTGCGTTGACGCTCCGCGCACCTCGAGCGTGCCGGAGGACGAGCGCACCGATTCCTTGAGGCTTGCCCGATCGTCGAGATGACGACCGGTGATGGTGTCGCTCCGCCTCAGGCCTTCCACGGTGCCCTCGAAGCAGACGGTGCCTCCCGCCGTACCGGCGCGGGGGCCGAGGTCGACGACGTGGTCGGCGATGGCGATGGTCTCGGGCTTGTGCTCCACCACGAGCACGGTGTTGCCCTTGTCTCGCATCTGCAGCAGGAGGTTGTTCATCCGCTCGATGTCATGGGGGTGCATGCCGATCGTGGGCTCGTCGAAGACGTAGGTGACGTCGGTGAGCGACGAACCGAGGTGGCGGATCATCTTCGTGCGCTGTGCCTCTCCCCCGGACAGCGTGCCTGACGGGCGGTCGAGCGAGAGATAGCCAAGGCCGATCTCCGCAAACGCATCGAGGAGGTGCTGCAGCCCGCCGAGCAACGGTGCGACAGACGGCTCGTCGAGGTCCCGGACCCAGTCCGCCAGGTCGGTGAGCTGCATCGAACAGACGGCGGCGATGTCCTTCCCCTTGATCTTCGACGACCGAGCCTCTTTGCCGAGGCGGGTGCCGTCACAGTCAGGACAGGTCGTGAAGGTGATTGCGCGTTCCACGAAGGCGCGGATGTGCGGCTGCATCGCGTCGACGTCCTTGGCGAGCATCGACTTCTGGATCTTGGGGATCACGCCCTCGTAGGTCAGGTTGATGCCCTCGACCTTGATCTTCGTAGGCTCCCGGTAGAGCAGGTCGTGCAGCTCCTTCTTGGTGTACTTGCCGATCGGTTTGTCCATGTCGAAGTAGCCGGAGCCGCTGAAGATGCGGCCGTACCAGCCGTCCATGCTGTAGCCGGGGATGGTCAGGGCGCCCTCGCTGAGCGACTTGGTGTCGTCGTAGAGCGCAGTCAGGTCGAAGTCGTTGACCGAGCCCATGCCCTCGCAGCGCGGACACATGCCGCCCTGGTAGACGACCTTGCGCACGATGGTTTTCTCGCCCTGACCCTTGTCCGCGGTCATTATCCCGCTCGCTGTCCTGGTCGGGATGTTGAACGAGAAGGCGACCGGAGGCCCGATGTGCGGCTTCCCGAGCCGGCTGAAGAGGATGCGAAGCATCGCGTTAGCGTCCGTGGCGGTGCCGACGGTGGAGCGGGGGTTGGCGCCCATCCGCTCCTGGTCCACGATGATGGCCGTCGTCAGGCCATCGAGGAAGTCGACCTCCGGCCGCGCCAGCGTCGGCATGAAGCCCTGCACGAAGGCACTGTAGGTCTCGTTGATCATCCGTTGCGACTCGGCGGCGATTGTGTCGAACACCAGCGAGCTCTTGCCCGAGCCGGAGACGCCGGTGAACACCGTCAGCCGGCGCTTCGGGAGCTCGACGCTGATGTCCTTGAGGTTGTTCACCCGCGCGCCCTGCACGCGGATCAGATCGTGACTGTCGGCAACGCGCAGCGCAGCCGACTGCGTGTCCGTCTTCGTGGCTATGCTCATCGTGTCTCCATCTGTCAGGCGGGCCCGCCTTCGCGGTCTCTTTCGGCGTCGCCCGGCTCGATCTAACCAGTTTCGGATCGTACTGGCGCGCCCGGCCGAGGCGTCAGACCAACCAGCGGCCGCCGCGCATCAGCTCGCGGTCGGGTAGCTCGTTCACCTCCCGCCACGCCTGGATCCGGCGCGGGGAGATGCGGAACCAGCGGTACGGCGTCGCCAGCGTACGCGGGTCGAAGCCGGCGCGCGCAGCGAACCGGTCACCCCGCTCCTGCGGCAGCGCGTCGATCTCGAGGACCTCGGCGTCGCCCTCGATCATGGACACGTCGCGGGTGTGGCCCAGCCCCAGCCGAACGGTTCGGGTGGTGGCCAGGTTCCTGCCGGTCGGGCTGGCTGTCGGCGTGGCCACCAGCAGCGCCTCGCCGTCCCAGTCGAAGGACAGCGGCACCAGATACGGCGCACCGCCCGCCGAGGCACTGGCCACCCAGAGATCGATGTCGCGGGTGAGCCGATGCTCGGTGTCGCGACGACGCTGAGCGCGGGAGCGGGGTTCGGCACTCATCGGTCCTGAACCATGCAGGTCATGGTTGCGATCGCTGGACGGCTCAGCGGACCTCGAAGATGCGGATCATGTTGCCTGCGGGGTCGCGGAAGGCACAGTCGCGGATGCCCCACGGCTGGTCGGTCGGCTCCTGGACGACCTCGGCGTCCCCGGCCTGCAGCTGCGTGAAGGTGCCGTCGAGGTCGGGGGTGGCAAGGTTGATGCTGGCATAGGTGCCCTTGGCCATCATCTCGGCGATGGTGCGGCGCTCGTCGTCGGTGATACCGGGGTCGGCGGCGGGCGGGTGCAGAACGATGGAGGTGTCGGGCTGACCGGCGGGACCCACCGTGATCCAATGCATCCCCCCGTACTCGACGTCGTTGCGGACCTCGAAGCCCAGGGTGTCGCGGTAGAACGCCAGGGAGGCGTCCGGGTCGTCGTGCGGAAGGAAGGCCTGGTGAATGATGATGTCCATGGTGGTCACGCTAGTTGCGGCTCGGAGATCCGCGCTTCTCGATTCCTGATCGGTCTGGTGACCTGTCTCGCCACGCACGGCGCCATCCCCACCGCCGCCCCCGTCGACTCGCGCCGGTAGATGCTGGGCGGCACACCGACCAACTCGGTGAAGCGACTGCTGAAGGTGCCCAGTGATGAGCATCCGACCGCGAAGCAGACCTCGGTGACGCTGAGGTCGCCACGACGCAGCAGCGCCATCGCGCGCTCGATGCGCCGCGTCATCAGATAGGCGTACGGCGACTCGCCGTAGGCCAGACGGAACTCGCGGCTGAGGTGCCCGGCGGACATGTGCGCGCCGCGGGCGAGTGCCTCGACGTCCAGCGGCTGCGCGTACTCTCGGTCGATCCGATCGCGGACACGGCGCAGCCGCGCGAGGTCGCGCAAGTGCTGCGCCGCAGCGGATCTGCTGGTCACCTGCGAAATCGTGCCACGTCGCGCCCGGCGTTGCCTAGCGCCGCTGGCGCCCCCACCCACTTGCTCCCGTCTTCACACCTGCTGATGGCGCCAAAAAGTGCGTATCAACCGCGGCGGCGGCCTCTCCGTCATAGCAGCACTGGCCGGGACAGTGGATCCACCACGGTGGCCGGCAGCTCGGAAGAACGGACGACACATGATCGCCAACCCGACGGCACGAGTCCAGCTGATGTCGATCGAACGTGCCAAATGGCCGGCTTGCGTGCTGGTGCTGGGCGTCGCCATCGCATGGGGCGCCAGCTTCGCTGTTGTGAAGGCTACGGTCGCCGAGGTGAGCCCGTCGCGTCTTGTCAGTTGGCGCTTCGTCGTGGCCACGTTCGCTTTGCTCACGCTACGACCTCGTGTCTTGCACGAGCTGGATCGGCGAACCGCAACCCGCGGAGCCGTGCTGGGAGCGCTCCTGGGCACCGGTTTTGTGCTCTGCACCATTGGCATGCAGACGACATCGGTGTTGATTTCAGCGTTCGTCACTGGGACAACGGTTGTCTTTGCTCCGCTCATTGCCTGGATCTGGCTACGACGGCGACTGACGGCCCGAGCAGCCGCTGCAGTATTCCTGGCTTTGGTGGGGCTCGCAATGACAACGGCGCGATCCTTCGCCGTCGGGCCCGGAACGCTGCTGATCTTGACCGCTGCGGTCTTGTGGGCCGTTCATTTGGTGGCGCTGGAGCGGTGGTCTCGTGCGGGTCGCCTGTACGGTCTCACCCTCGTCCAGCTGGCGGCGTCAGCCGCAGTCGCCCTGGGCTGTCAGCTCTTACTCGACGACAGGCAAAGTGTTTGGCCACCGATGTCTGGGTCGGCCGCTGCAGGCATCGTTTTCCTTGGAGCCGCCGGCACCGCCGGCGCTTTCGTCGCACTGAGTTGGGCGCAGACGCGCCTGGACACGACCACCACTTCGGTGATCTTGACCCTTGAGCCGCTGGTCGGAGCAGGCTTGGGCGCGGCCCTCGGCGATCAGTGGACCGCCGCGACCCTGGCTGGCGCGATTGCCGTACTCACCGCTGTTTATCTTGTCGCACGGCCCAGTCAGAGTCTGGCTCGAGGTTGGCGGCCATCCTTGCCAGAACCTCAATAGTCGTCTGGTACTCCTCAGGTGAGATCCCAGCCATTAAGCCGTGGCGTAGCTCGGCTACCTTGGCCTTGATCACCCCGAAGTGTGCCTGCCCGGCTTCGGTGAGATTCACGATGTTGTCTGCGGACTCCGCCCAACCTCGAGTGACCAGCCCGGCCAACGCGTCGTCCAGATCGCCTGCGTCACCCTGCAGGAAGGGTTCGAGTTCAGCCTGGAGGTCCGGAACGGATCTCGGACCAGCCTCGAGCAGGTTGAGTAGCTGCCACTGCCGACGAGCTAGCCCGGCCTCGCTGAGCTGGCGCTCGAACTGCGCGTCGATGAGATTGTCCAGCTTCTTGAGCCAGTAGCCGATCGGCCTCTCGGATCCGGTGTTGATCATGAACTGACCGCTCTCCCCCATTAGTTGATCTTGGTAATCATCCCACGCATGGCCCGTCGGGGCTTAGGACGAGACTCGCACGCCCAGCTCGACGAGAAATTCACGTGCTCTAGCAATGCGCCTGCCGTCGGAGAATGCCTGCCAATCTGAGACCAGCCCTTCTGCGTAGATCAGATCACGAAACCGGTGAAATGCTCCAAGACCCTCGATCGCCTCCTCTATGCGTCGCCGCATAGGCCGGTACTTGATCATGGCCGCAAACTCGGCCATGTCCTGTCGCACCGCTCGTGAACCGAGGCTAGGCAGGAAAAGCCAGCGGTCCGGCTCGGCCGCCGGATTAGATGCCGGCTCGCCGTCGGACGCGTCGAGCTCGGTCATGAAGGCCGGAATGACGTCGCCAGTCTTCAGGTCCAGGAAGGCACCCTGACTTCTCATCGGATCACCTTCGAGCACAGTGGCCACCCATTCAAGGTCAATGGGCAGTTCCCAGTGATTGCGCGCCTCGGAATCGATCACGCTAGCCGAACCTCCCCTTCGGCAGTTCGGGTAGGCGGGCGGCGGCCCGAAGAGGTAACAGCGCAGGCTGCCATATGGTCGAACCATGGCGCCATACGAGACACCGCAGCGGCCCGGTCGAGCGCTGCCCCCCACTGCCCGCGAGAAGCGTAGCCATCGCACCACCGGGCAGCCGGGCTCCGCGAACGGCGTGTCGCACGCTCGATCGCAGAACACCATCGCAGGTACGGCGTTGCAGCGAGCGACCGCCTAATGGTTACCGAGGATGACGTCCGCGCGATCGCGTTGTCCCTTCCCGGTACCACCGAGGAGCAGTGGTATCAGACACCCGGATACAAGGTGGCGGGCAAGGGATTTCTACGGCTCCGGACTGAGGCCGAGGGCGGCCTCGTTGTCTTTGTCTCCGACCTAGGCGAGAAGGAGGCGCTGTTAACCGGAAACCCCGATGCCTTCTTCACGACCCCGCACTACGACGGATACCCCGTCGTGCTGGTGAACCTGGACAATATTGATCATGATGAGCTGCGCGAGCTGATCACTGACTCCTGGCTGAGCAAGGCTCCTCCGAGGCTGCGGCGCCAGCTTGAGATTCAGTAGCGCGCCATTTTCGCCCAGAAGAAGCAGTAGACACCGAAGCAGGCGATGCCGGCGGCCATGATCGTGAGCAGGATCGAGCCGAACGGCTGTCCCCGGATCGTCGAGAGCGCCGCATCCATGCCACCCGCCTTGTCGGGGTCATAAGTGAGAGCCGCCCAGCCGAACAATCCTCCGATGATTCCGAGCGCTATTCCCTTGGCGCAATAGCCCACAGTGCCGAGCCGCCGTACAGACGCAGGGACGCCCCGGTCGAGGTCTTCGGTGAAGTTCTGTTTGACGCCCTTCACGATCTGACCGATGCCTATGCCGATCACCACTGCGCCGACCACAGCTACCAGAATTCGCCCAAATGGCACTGCCATCAGCTTCGCGCTCAAGGTCTCTTCGCCATTACCTGAGTTCGATGCGGATCCAGTCGCTATCCCCACGGCCAGCACACCGAGAGCAAGGTAAACGATGGCTCGTCCGGCGGACATGAGTCGACGGCGCAATCTGCTGTCGCGACTTGGCTGATCGCGACCGATCGTTGCCTCGACCGCTTGCCAAACCGTGAGTGTGAAGAGTCCGATGGCCATGATCCAGAGCAGCACACCGCCGAGCGGCTGCTTTCCCAGCTCGCTCAAGGCACCTTCGCTCGACGCATCGCCTCGCTTCCGGAGCACCAGCTGGATAGCGATCCAAGCAACCAGGAGATGCAGCACTCCGTAGCTGACCAGCCCGATGCCGACCAGCGCGTGGTAGGGCCGGCTGCGCCTGACCTCAGCGACCCCTGCTTCAGCATCCTTTGGGCTGATCATGGCCCGGTCCGAACAGCGGGATCCCTTTCCGGTGAAGCCTTTTTGGCTGCCTTGACAGACTTCTTCGTCTCGCGCACCTTCTGCAGCGAGTCGGAGTCGACGATGTCGGCAACCGAACGGAATGTGCCCGGTTCACCGTAATAGCCGGCGGCGGTACGCCAACCCTCGGGCGTGATCCCCCGCAGCTTGCCGAGCACTGCGGTGAAGATGGCCGCCTTGTCCGGCCCAAACCCAGGTAGCCGCCCTAGATTGGCCTTGACCTCGCCACCGGACCGAGCATCCTTCCAGACATTTGTTGCCTGGCCGTCGTACGCCTCGGTCAGCACCTGGCAGACCTGGCGGATGCGCTTGGCCATGGCTGCTGGGAATCGGTGGATCGCCGGCGGTCGCGAGCACAGTTCGATGAACTCGTCTTCACTCATCGTGGCAATCCTCGCAACGTCCAATCGCCCGCCCATCCGCCGCGCGATCACCAGCGGCCCGCTGAACGCTTTCTCCATCGGCACCTGCTGGTCGAGCACCATCCCGATGAGCAGCGCGTTGTCGTCGGCGGAAAGCAAGGCGTCAGCCTCGGGATCGCCAGTGAGCCAGAGGGATTGATTGGTCATGCCGGCTATTCTGCCTGAGCCGAAATCGGTCGCTACCCGGACAGTGGTCGCGGCTACTCGAACATCACATACTCAGGACGCGGCTTCAACCCAAGCACCTCCTTCGGGGTCATCAGCCGGCCGCCGTGGCGACGATCCTCGGTGAAGAACAGCTTGAAACCTGGGTGCACGAACTTGGGCGTGGTCTTGCTGACCACCCGATACGTGTTCTTCTTGGGGCCAGGATGCCCGAGTCCATCGATCGACTTGATCATGGCTACCCCGCCGTGGGCTTTGAGTCCAGATTCTTGCCGTACCACGCTGCGCGCCACTTGGTGATAGACCATCACCTTTTCAGGAAGGTCGTACCGCTTGACGAGACCGGCCAGATAGCCGGCAACTTGGTCCAGCTCGGCACCGGTCGTATGCCCGTATGCCGCACCCGGACGCTGACCTCGATCCATGGCCCATTCCGGATCCAAGGCAACGCCGACATCTGGCTCCTTGAGCCACTTCTCGAAGGCCTTCGCCTCAGTCAAGAACTCCGATCGGCCTGGTTGGAGATTGAGCAACAACACGGCCCGATGCTTGCGAGCGGCCTTGTGGTACGTCGCAATCTGCGCATCGCTCAGGCGAATCCGGTACTTGCCGCCACGGCCAGGGCTGCCTTGGACGACGGCCGCGATCACTTCCACGACCGGCAAGATTTCCCGGCCAGCCGCGTACGGCTTGGCTCTGTGCTCAATCTCAGCCACCCGCTCGTTCAGCGGCCCTGTCCCGAGTCGGCCGAGAGTTGACGCTCCGGTCACGCCCGCATAGCCGACCAGGCGGTACCGGGGAAATACTTCGCGCCCGCCACGCGGCAATGTCGCCTGAGCCGTCTGGGTGGTGCTGGGCTTGGCAGCAGGTTTGCTAGGTGAAGTTGGGGTTGGACGTGGCGCCTGGCTAAGAGCAGGCGTCGAGCTGACCGATCCGATATCGGGTGCCAGTGGATCCTGGGCCGCCCCGCAGGCTGTGCAGGCCAGCACGACCAGCAGAGGCGCTACCGCGCGTCGGGCAATGGTCACAGTCGTCACCCCCCTCGGCTTGTCCATGACGGCCTTGGTTTGCCGGACCGTCGTGATGGAATCTGAACGTACCCAAGTGACCACGACCTACCCAAGAGACGACAGCCAGGCTAACCTTCTGCGTCAGGAGGTTGGCGATGCGAATCTATGAACTGCTTCGCGGCAAAGGCTTCGATGTCATCACCGTCCGGCCGACGACGGCCGTGGCCGAAGCGCTCACATTGCTGAAGAAATACAACCTCGGGGCCGTCGTGGTATCCAACGACGGAAAGCAAATCTCCGGCATCCTCACCGAGCGCGACGTTGTGCGTCGGCTCGTTGAGGGAGCGGATTTTCTCGACTCACCGGTCTCGGACGTGATGACGAGCGACGTCCTCACGTGTCGGCCGAATGAGTCGGTGCAATCCCTCATGACCACCATGACCGAACAGCGCATCCGTCACCTGCCGGTTGTGGATGATCTTGGGTGCCTGGCGGGAATCGTCAGCATCGGTGACGTCGTGAAGGGCCATATCGACCAGATCGAGTTCGAGCGCGACCAACTGGAGGGCTACGTCTCGCACAGCTGAGCAGTGTTCGATGCTCGCTCCGCGCTTGATTGCTCGCTCCGCTCGCTGAGGATTGCGCCGGGGAAGCCGCTGCCTTCCTCGTTCGCTCGCAGACGGACTAACGCCTCTGCTCCACAACCCGCCGCGCTCGCAGTTGGAGGTACGCGTCTGCTCCCTCACTCGTCCAGGACAGCGGCGCGCCAGCCTGGCTCAGCACGGCGGCGCGCGATCCGGTTTTCAGAAATTGATCATGTGGCCGGAGACGCCGTGGGCCACTTCCTTCAGCGCCTCCGACAGTGTCGGGTGCGCATGCACGTTGCGCGCGACCTCATCCGCTGTCAGATCCCACAGCTGCGCCAGGGTCAGCTCGGGCAGCAGCTCAGTCACATCCGGCCCGATCATGTGCAGACCCAGGATCTCGCCGTACTTGGCGTCGGCGACGATCTTGACAAAGCCGGTTGCCTCCCCCAGCCCGTGTGCTTTGCCGTTGGCAGAGAACGGGAACTTGGCCGTCTTGACGTCGTAGCCCTTGTCCTTTGCTTGCTGCTCGGAGTAGCCGAAGGAACCAATCTGTGGCTGGCAGTAGGTGGCCCGCGGGATCATGTCGTAGTTGACCGGCATGGTTTCCGCGCCGGCGATGGTCTCCGCAGCGACCACCCCTTGCGCTTCGGCGGTGTGCGCCAGCAGCAGTTTGCCGGTGCAGTCGCCAATTGCGTAGATGTGCGGCACGTTGGTACGCATGTAGTCGTCGATCTCGACCGCGCCGCGATCGCTGAGCTTGACGCCAGTGATTTCGAGCCCGTAGCCCTCGGTACGCGGAGCAAATCCGATCGCCTGCAGCACCTTGTCAGTCTCGATGACCCTGCTGTCGCCGCCTTTAGCGGGCGAGACCGTGACCTTGACCTTGTCGCCTGAGTCGTCGATGGCCTCGACCTTGGTACCAGCGAGCACCGTTACCCCGAGTTTTTTGTACGCCTTGGCAAGCTCTACGGAGACCTCGGGCTCTTCCAGCGGCACCACACGATCCAAGAACTCCACCAGGGTGACCTGTACGCCGTAGTTCGCCATCACATATGCGAACTCGACCCCGATCGCGCCCGCGCCGGCTATCACAACGGACTCCGGAAGGCTGTCGGTCATGATCAGCTCTTCATAGGTGACCACGCGTTCACTCAGTGATGTTCCCGGGAGCAACCGCGTCGTGGCCCCGGCGGAGATGATCACGTTGTCGAAGGTCACCGTCTCGGTTCCCTTGGGCCCCTCGACACTGAACGTATGGTCGTCGGTGAACGTGGCCCAGCCGTCGATCTCGGTGATCTTGTTCTTCTTCATCAAGTAGTGCACACCCTTGGCCATCCGATCCGCCGTAGTGCGACTGCGCTTCCATGCCACCCCGAAGTCGAACGTTACGTCGCCGCTGATGCCGAAGACGTCTGCCTCGTGGTTGAAGATGTGGGCGATCTCGGCGTTTCGTAGCAGCGACTTCGTCGGGATGCAGCCGACGTTGTTGCAGACACCACCCCAGTACTTCAGCTCGATGATTGCGGTCTTCAGACCCAACTGGGCGGCACGAATGGCGGCCACGTAACCGCCCGGTCCCGCGCCCAGCACGACGACCTCAAAGTGTGCGCTCATGGCCCAACTGTAGGGGCCGCCCTTGGGGGTCGGCCAGTGGCCTGCTATGGTCGGGGGTCCGTCACCGAACGACTATCTCAGGTGGCCGATCTTGCTAACTCGACGCCCAATCGGCGAGTTGACCCCAAACTATCTCATATATGAGTTATCGTGCCTGAGTGACCAACATGACTGAAACGTACTTGGACCGGATCGGGGGCTTGATCCGAGACGCACGCAAGCATCGTGGTCTGACCCAGACCCAACTTGCCGACGTTCTCGGCACCAGCCAGAGCGCGGTGCATCGCATCGAAGCAGGGAACCAAAACCTCAGTCTGGAAATGGTGAATCGCATCGCCGAGGCGCTCGACTCGCCGCTGATCTCCGTCGGCGGCAGTGGACCTCAGCACCTGCGCGTACAAGGCGGGGCAAATCTGTCCGGCTCGATTGAGGTGCGGTCATCGAAGAATGCCGCGGTCGCCTTGCTCTGCGCGAGCCTGCTGAATCGCGGCCGCACGGTCATTCGCGGCATCGCCAAGATCGAGGAAGTCAATCGGATCATCGAGGTGCTGACGAGCATCGGTGTTCGCGTCACCTGGTCATCCGACGGGAATGATCTTGAGCTGGTGCGGCCCGCCGAACTTTCTCTCGACGAGATGGATCTCGACGCCGCCCGCCATACCCGCTCAGTACTCATGTTCCTGGGTCCGCTGCTGCACTCCTACAGATCCTTCAAGCTGCCGTACGCCGGCGGCTGCGATCTCGGTGCGCGCACCATCGAACCGCATCTGCA